>Ga0209702_10001958_pt1 | contig 37413 bp, 32 predicted proteins | sample FRY01_FD_187210 | JGI IMG/M metagenome (GOLD analysis project Ga0209702, IMG submission 187210) | Freshwater microbial communities from Lake Fryxell liftoff mats and glacier meltwater in Antarctica - FRY-01 (SPAdes) (version 2) | ecosystem: Environmental > Aquatic > Freshwater > Ice > Glacier...
TTCCATGTGAATGGCGGAGTTATCTTGATCAAATCTTTGCCGGCATGGCGCGAGTAGGTACACGATGATTGTCCAGCCCTATCTCAGCATCGTTGGCTGGGCACGAAACGACGGCTACACACCGAACTATGAAAAGCGACTGGAACACGCGCTGGGCTTTCTCGTCCGCCAACTGGACAAGCACGAGATTCCATCAGAGTTGATCGTCGTTGAATGGAATCCTCCGCCGGAGCGTCCGCTCATGGCAGAGCAGCTGGGGTCACTGGCTAGTTCGGGACACGTAACCGTCCGCTTCATCGTCGTCCCCCCTCTTCATCACAAAGGTCCGCGAGGATGGCAGACGCGGGGGATGCATGTGAACAATGCTGCGAATGTCGGCATCAGGCGAGCAAGGGGGCGATTTGTTACCCCCAAGGCACTGGACACGTTCTATTCGGAGCAGCTCGTCTCGAGACTCGGGCAGCTCGACCTGGACGACACGGCTGTCTATCGGTGCGACAGGCTGGACGCGCGCATGGAAGACGAGAGCTGGCTTGCGCTTTCGGACGACGAGCTCCTGGAAACGCTTGCCCGCCGCACCGTCCACAGGAATGGACGACTGACGCACAGCATCGACTGGAAGATGCGGGACCTCCATACGAATGCCTGCGGCGACTTCATCCTCATGTCGGCTGAGCGCTGGATGGGAATTCGCGGCTACCAGAAAGATCCGACCGTTCTGTGTCTGGATTCGGATTCGATCGCGCTCCATGCCGCGGCCGCACATGGGGCGTCCGAAGTCCACTGGCACGACGAGTGCATTTACAAGGTCATACACGGCAACACGCACGCGCAACGCACGGCAACGATCTGGAAGGATTGGCAACTTCGGCTCGACCACTACCTGATCGGACGCAATCGGCGCGAGCTGGCCATGGCGCTCCGGGTCTGGCTCGACTACCCCCGCCGGCGCGTCCGCGGCCTGGAGGAGATCCTTGCCCCTTCGATCGAGCGCAACTTCGTGGCGAAGGCGGCTCGATATGCGAGGAATGACACGTCCGTGGTAACCAACGATGCCGACTGGGGGCTTGCTCGCGAGACCCTGGCAGAACGCACCGTGCTGCGCGCCGCCTGGGACACCCCATGACCGTTCGGCAGGTCGTCTGCCTCGTCGGTGGCCAAGGAACCCGGCTTGGCTCACTCACCGAATCTACTCCGAAGCCCCTTCTCGACGTCGGAGGCCGGCCGTTTCTCGACTACCTGATCGCCGAGGCAAATCGCTTCGGCCTCGAACGCCTTCTTCTGTTGGCCGGACACAATGCCGGTGAAGTCGTCCGGCACTATGCTGGCAAGGTCGTTAGCGGGCTTTCGATCGACGTGATCGTCGAAGCGGCACCCGCAGGTACGGCGGGCGCCCTCGCCAATGCCGCAGCCGCCCTGGATCCCGCATTCTTTTTGATCAACGGCGATTCCTTCTTCGGCTTCAACTGGCTGGCCCTCGTGCCGGCTCTCGATCGGGACGATTGGACGATCCATCTTGCGCTCGCGCGCGGCGTTGGAGGGGGGCGATATGGTCGCGTGGAAACCCAGGGTAATCGCATATCGAGGTTCCTCCCCAAGGCCGAAAGCGACCTGCCCATAAACGCCGGCATCTACCTGGTCCGGCGTCGCATCCTCGACCGCATCCGCGATATTCCGTGCTCGCTCGAGAACGACATTCTTCCGCCGCTCGCTTCGCAGGGCGAACTGCTCGGGTTCGCCGCGGACGGCACGTTCATCGACATCGGCGTTCCCGACGACTTTGCCCGCGGACAGGATGCCATGCCGGCCTTCATCCGCCGGCCGGCGGCCTTCCTCGACCGGGACGGCGTGATCAATCACGACGACAACTACGTGCATCGGCCGGAGCAGATTCGATGGATCGATGGCGCCAAAGGCGCGATTCGCTGGCTGAACGATGCTGGCTACTACGTGTTCGTCGTCACGAACCAGGCAGGCGTTGCGCGCGGCTACTATGGCGAGGAAGACGTAAACTCGCTTCATGCCTGGATGCAGCGGGAACTGCAGAGTGCTGGCGCGCATGTGGATCGCTACGAGTACTGCCCCTATCATCCCGAGGGCGTCGTCGAGCGATATCGACGGATTTCGGAGCTACGCAAGCCGGGACCCGGAATGATCCTGAAGGTCCAGAATGAGTGGACCACCGACAAGCCAGACTCCTTTATGATCGGCGATCGCGACATCGACATGCAGGCAGCGGCCGCAGCCGGGATCGCCGGCTATCAATTCACCGGCGGCAACCTGCTCGACTTCGTCAGGATGCATGTGTCGGCGAGACGAAGAAATTCCTCCTCCCGTTGATCGCCAGCACTTTTTTGACGGCGTCGGCCGGCAAAGCTCCGTGCTCGCTCGCTTCGGCATTCATCTCTGCTTCGGCAGGCTGCAGCACTCCGGGGATGACACTCGAAACGCCGTCGAACGAAAGACAGAAGCGCAGGGCGCTCAGCACGGCCTCCCGTCCCGGGGTCGCCGAGACCGCCGACATCAGATCGCTTGCTCCATCGATCCAGTTGTCGAGCTGGGCACGCGACCAGGCCGCCCTGTGGTCGCCGGCGGCGAAGACCGTCTTCCGATCGATCGTTCCCGTGAGGAAGCCGAAGCAGAGCGGCGTCCTCGCGATGAACGCTGCGCCGTGCCGGGCGACTTCCCCGAGCAAACCCTCGGTGACGACCCGGACGTCCATCATGTTGAAATTGGCCTGGACGATCGGGGCCTCCGCCACGCGCAAGGCGTCGATCGCCCCCGCGGGATTCTTCGCGGAAACACCCCACGATCGGATTTTTCCCTCGGCCAGCAACGCCGTGAGCACCGACCTCGTCTCGCCGGAGGACAGGACTTCCGCGGGAGGATTGTGGAGTTGCAGGACGTCCAGATAGTCCGTTCCAAGGCGCTGCAGGCTGCGCTCCGTCGAACGCCGGACCGCCGCCGCGGAGAAATCCGCGGGTTTCGTCCAGTCGTCGTAGCCAGCCTTGGTCGCGATCACGGCCTTGTGCCGGCTGCCCGCCACGGCCCTGCCGATCAGTACTTCGCTATGCCCCGAACCGTAGGCGCTGGACGTGTCGAAGAAGGTAATTCCGAGGTCCAGGGCCCGGTGGAGCGCCTTCAGGGATACCGAATCGTCAGTATCGCCGTAGGACGTAGCGCCGGCCGTCCTCCCGCCGATCCCCCAGGCTCCGAACCCGACCTCCGAGACGACAATCCCGGTCTTGCCCAGGCTACGATACTTCATCGGCTCGACTGCAGGCTCAGTAGTGCCCGGCCAGTTCGGGCGTGAGTTCGACGGCGCGCGGCGAGTAGAGATACGCACCCTTCTTGTTGCCCCACCACACGATCTCCCGACACCATTTCTGGAAATCGTCGTAAGGCCGGCTCGTCCGGTCCACTTCGACCACGATCGGCACCTTGCGAAGCAGCGCGGGCTCGCCGCCCCGTACCTTGTTCCAGTAATCGAGCAGATCGTAGTTGAGATTCACCTTTATGTCGCCCTTGGCGAAGGGCTGATGCACCAGCGCATGGTTCAGCCTGACAGCCTCCTCGACAACCTCGAGGGGGAGATCCGCGCTACGCCCCCGCAACGTCTCCGACAGGAGCTCGCCGGCCTCCCGGTAGAAGGCGTCGAACTTCCCCTCGGCCGTCAGCTTGACGAAGATGTACTCGTCTGCCGGCCAGAAGATATTGAGATATTCCTTCGAAAACACGTACTCGGAGCCACCTTGCTGGATGGACCGCGCCTCGCTCTCGAAGAACGCATTGATCTCGGCGATGGTCGGGAAGCGCTTGGCATCGGCGGCCATGAAGGATTCGATCATGTCGCGATAGGAAATGCCGGAAATGCCATGCGCCAGGATGAGCGGGATCTGAAACAGCTTGTCGAAATGGAGCAGCGCCGTCATCCAGCAGAAGATGCGCGTGCGGCGCCAATCGTCGAGCGGCGTTGCCGCGGTGGCGATAACCAGATCCTGGACTTCCGGGACATCGTCATCGAGTTCGATGCGCTCGCCGTGGATGTTGATGATCTTCGATTCCACAGTGATCATGCCGTACTTCGCCTGATACGCGGGATCCCCCATCTCGGCGTTCGGCAGGATCGACAGGTTGTTGAACTGGATCCGGTTGTGCTGGCCGTTCTCCATCAGCTGGTCGACGCCGCGCACGAAGGACTCGTAGGTCTCGCCGGGCAGCCCCAGGATCAGATCCGAGTAGGTCTCGACCTTGTCGCGCGTGAAGCGGCGCTGCAGCTCCATGTAGGTGCCGAGTGAAATATTGTCGCGCTTGATCGCCTCCAGCGTCGGCATGTCGACGCTCTGCATCGACAGCGCAACACCCTTGTTCAAGCCGGCATCGGAGAGGATTTTCTGCGTCTCGTAGGCCCGCTCCGTCGCGTTCTTGGTGTTCTGGACGGACAGCGCCACCGGATAGCCGGTTTCTTCCTTGACGTTGGCAACGTAGTTGGCGATGTCGACGTCGCGTTTCTGGATGCCGAAGTTGGCATCGCAGCAGAAGATGTATTCGATCTTCTTCTGGGCGAACCAGTCGACCTCGCGATACAGCCGTTCCTCGCCGAACTTCGTGACCTTGCCCGCCGTGGCCGAGCCCCAGTCGCAGAACGTGCAGCGAAAGGGGCAGCCTCGGTTGGTCTCCCAGAGACCGATCCAGCTTTCCGTCTGGTTGGCCGCCATGATCTCGTCGAAGGCCCCTTCGAGGAACGGCGAAGGAATTTCGTCGAGATCCCGAACACGGTCGAGATTCTTCGTTCGAACGAAGCTGCCGTCGGGCCTCACCATGCTGATGCCCGGAAGGGCGTCCCATGTCGTCCGATCGTGAAACGTCTCCAGGAGCTTCAGGAAAGTCCGCTCGCCCTCGTTGTGAACGGCCAGGTCGATCTGCGGATTGGCCCGCATGAAGGATTCGGGCTGGTCGGGCACGTGCGGCCCGCCAAAAATGATGACGATGCCGGGCTTCAACGCCTTCAGGCGACGAGCGATTTCGAGCGAAATCCGACCGTTCCACACATAGGTGCTGAAGCCGACGATATCGGCATCCTTCAAGGAGTCGACCGCATCGGCGATACGCACGCGCTTGTAGAGCGGCGGCAGAAACCGAAAAAGCTCGGGCTCGGCGGCAAACTTCTGAACGTAAGTCTGCAGCAAGGCGACCGAATAAGGCAGGTAGTTCTGGCCGGAGAAGGAATTGTTGATCTGAACCAAGCCGACAACCACCGGCTTCGTCGGGGACGTCGTTTGCACAGTGGCTTCTTCGGCATGTGGCGTCGACATTCGCTGCGCCCCGTGTCCCTCGGCAAATACAGCCAGATTGATGGTGAAATCTATGGAGTCGTTCAGAGAGGTAGAGCGACCCACTTCGCATTGCAATAGGATTGACTGGCATAATCCTGTGGTTCAGCAGGGATTTTCGGTTCCCCGAGGGAGAATATGCAGTTTACGGGCAAAAAGGTGCTTATTGCCGGCGCGGCCGGCTTCCTGGGAACCAATCTGGCCTTGAGGCTGGCCTCCCGCGGCGCCCGCCTGCGCCTGACCGTTCACCGGAAGCCACTCCAGGTCACGTTTCCGGATGCCGAAGTCGTGGAGGCCGATCTGCGGCGTCCCGAAGATTGCGCCCGCGCCGTCGAGGGCATGGACGTCGTCTTCATCTGCTCGGCGCAGACTTCCGGTGCGGGCGTCATCAGGACCACCCCTCTCGTTCACGTTACGCCGAACGTCCTGATCAACAGCCTTCTCCTCGAGGCGGCCTACCAGGCGCAGGTGACCAAGGTCTGCTTCATCTCCAGCGGCGCGGCCTATCCGGGCACGGGTGCGCGGCCCGTCACCGAGGCGGAGATGTTCAACGGCGACCCGGAGGAGGTCTACTTCCCGGCAGGTTGGATGAAGCGTTACGCCGAAATCCTCTGCCGGACCTACGCCGAGAAGATTTCGCCCCCGATGGCCACCGTGGTCATCCGCCCCTCGAATGTGTACGGGCCCTACGACAAGTTCGACTTCGCCGTAAGTCACGTGACGGCCGCGCTGGTGCGGCGGGTTGCCGAGCGGCAGACGCCGCTCGAAGTCTGGGGCACCGGCAACGATATTCGCGATCTGATCTACGTCGACGACTTCGTCGACGGCACGCTCGCCGCCGTCTCGACGGACCTGCCCTTCCTCGCCGTCAATATCTGCGCCGGACGCGGCTACGCCGTCCGGCAGATCCTCGAAACGCTGCTCGACGTCGATGCCTTCCCCGAGGCGCGCGTGAAGTTCGACGCGTCGAGGCCCAGCACGGTTCCCGTACGCCTCATGGACAATGGTCTCGCCCGCTCGCTCCTCGGCTTCGAGGCAAAGGTATCGCTGGCAGAAGGCCTCCAGCGGACATTGGCCTGGTACAGGAACGACCCGGCCAGCCCGCGCGCGCCTAGAACGGCCCCCTGAAGCGCTTGTAGCCTTCCGTCATCGATCGCTCGACCGGGAGTTCGATGCCGTGGCCGCTGCCGCGAACCTGCGTCAGGATCGCTTCGACGGTCTCATGCTGGCTTGGATAGTAGATGTCTTCGAGACTCTTCGCCGTCGGGCAAGGGGCCGCGGCCATGCCCAGCATCGCCGGCGCCTGCCGCAGCATCGAGGGGTCGCGCATCATAACCTGCCGGCAGACCTCCGCTGCCACACCGTATTCGAGCCAGGACGTGTCGGCGATCACCAACCTGCCCGTCTTTCGAATACTGCCGATGACGAGTTCCCAGTCCGGATGGCTGATGGAATTGAGATCGATGACTTCGACCTCAATGCCCGCCTTCTCCGAAACGTACTGGGCCGCGCGCATCGCCTCGAGCACCATCACCGACGTCGCCACCACGGTCACGTCGCGGCCTTCGCGGGCCACGTAGCTGGTGAGCGGGATCGGCTTGGCCGGGGCGGAGGCGGAAACAGAGAAGTCGAGGTTGTAGAGCAGGCGATGCTCGATGCTGATCACCGGACCGGGATGGCGATTGATGATCTGCGGGTACATGTCGACGATCGCCTGGCTCGTCGACGGCATGACGACCGTCAGACCGGGATAGTGGGCGAATGTCGCCTGCGGGCTCTGCGAGTGTTGCGCCCCCTGCCCCCAGCTGCGTCCGACGACCAGCCGGATCAGCATGGGGCACGACATGATGCCGCCGAACATGTAGCGGTACTTGGATGCAAGGTTGATGATCTGGTTCATCGCCAGAAACGAGAAGTCGGCCCGGATGTGAGTGGTGATCGGGTAGTCGCCGACGAGCGAGGCACCGATCGCCACGCCCGTCATGCCCTCTTCCATCAACGGGACGTCGAACACGCGGGCGGCGCCATACTTTTCCGCCAGGCCAGTGGTCGAGCCGAAGATGCCCTTAAAGTCGTCGACGCCCTGCCCCATGATGAAGGCGTTGGAATTGTCCGCCAAGCCCGCATCCATCGTTTCCAGCAGGGCCCCGGCATAGGACAGGACCCGTGTCGGGGTGGTCGGACGCTCTTTCGAAGAGACGCTCATGCTTCAAGCCCTGCCTAAATGATATCGGTCAGCAATTCGTCTCGCCCCGGGAAAGGGCTTCTCTCGGCAAACTCGGCCGCCGCCGCGATTTCCCGATCGATCTCCGGCTTGAGCTCGGCGACGAGTTTCCCGTCGAGAAGCAACGGGTCGCGTGCTTTCCACGCGTCGATGTCGGCAGCGCTGCGATAGCCGAAATGAAAATCGTCGCCGACGCCCACATGCTCCTTGTATCGCCCGGTTGCGATCTCGAGCACAAACGGCCGGCCGGCCCGGACGACGGACAGAGCATCCAGGGTGGCTTGCCGGATGGCCAGCATGTCCCATCCCTCGTCCACGCGGCGCGATTCGATGCCGAACGTCGCAGCATGCTCGGGCAGGCGATAGGATTGACGGGCATTCCTGAAACTGTGGACGGCCAGTCCATTGTCTTCGCAAATGAACAGGACCGGCACCTTCATCAGCGCCGCGAAATTCAAGCTCTCGTGATAGACACCCTCTTCGGTTGCGCCGTCGCCGAACACCGCCACGGCAACGCGCGAACTGCCTCTGCGCTTGAACGAAAGTGCTGCGCCGACCGCGTGCGGAATGGAGCTGGCGACGACGGCGGACGAGCCCATGAGCCCCACGTCGGGAGCCGAAAGGTGCATGGAGCCGGCCTTGCCCTTGGAAACACCGTCGAGACGTCCATAGAGTTCCGCGAACATCTTGCCCAACGAGCCGCCCTTGGCGATGTAAAATCCGTGCGAGCGATAGGTCGCGAACACGAGGTCGTCCGGGTTCAGGGCATCGCAAACCCCGACCGCCACCGCCTCCTGACCGATCGAGAGATGAACAGGACTTTGGATGCGGTCCGAAGGATAAAGCTCAATGATACGCTCTTCGACCAGCCTGATCGTCAGCGCTGCCCGGAAAAGTCGGCGATAGCGCCCGTCGCTTTCCATCAAACTTCATCCCCCAAGCCTGAAAGTCGGCCTTCCGGCCGCTGTTGAAGCCTCTCCTAGCGACACCCTTGCAACTATTCAACATTCCGGTTCGCCCGATACCACTCCAGCAGGTCGGTCAGCCCGTCGTGAACCGTCGTTGCCGGGCGCCAGCCCGTGGTTTCCATGAAGCGCCGGCCCGAAACGCGAAGCATCGCAGGGCCCAGATTCTGGCCTTCGAGTTCGACGACCGCGTCGCCGAAGCCGTCGGCTTCGAGCAGCGACTGCAGGATCGATCGGACGGACACCTCGTCGGGAGTCGCCACGTTGAAGGCCTGGAACGCCTGTTCACCGGGCTGCAGAACCGCCTTCACGGCCCTCGCCAGGTCGCGGGCGTGGATCAGGTTTCGCGTCTGGGTGCCGTCGCCGGCCAACCGGATCGGATTGGCGCGTTCGACGACACGCCGGACGAGCGAAGGCAGAAAATGCCCCGCCCGGGGGTCGAAGTCGTCATGTGGTCCGTAAACCAGGGTGGGTCTCAGGATAACGGCGGATCCGAACCATTCCAGCGACCGGACATACCATTCGAGTTGCTTCTCCAGATAGCGATGCATCCACCCCACTCCGAACCAATGCCCGGGCGGATTGCCGGTCTCGTACTGGTCCTCGTCCAGGAGATCCGTCGTGGGCGGATAGCCCGTAGAGGAGCTGATGAGCACGACATGTCTTACGCCGCTTCTTGCCGCGGCTTCGATCGCGTTGGTGACGATACGCAGGTTGTCGAGAACCGATTCGACCGGCTCGTCCCGCAGCACGGCGCTGGTCGACACCCGGCCGGCGCACATGACGACGGTGTCGCAACCCGCAAAAGCCTGAGAGGCCTGGTCCCTGTCCGTGAAATCGCACCGGACCCACCGAACGCCATCGGCGGCAAAGGGTGCGCGCAACCTGTAGGTTGCGACGATGGGCTCTCCGCCCCGACCGGCGAGCGCGTCCACCACGTGCCTGCCGATCAGCCCCGTTGCACCCGCCACTGCGATGGTCATCTCTCGTCCGCCCTCCTCCACAACATGCCGCTCCAACCGTAAACGCCGGCCGGCAGATTGTCGCACAGTTCGGTCGACCGGACTGCCGGACGTGCTAAGGAACGCTCCGGAACGGACGAGTTGACAGGGAAATATGGGAATGTCGCTGCATCGGCGCCTGGGGCAAAGCGAGTTTGAAATTGCGGTCGGACTTCCGGCGGGAAGCCTGGACGAGCGCACCACGAACTTGCTGGAGAAGACTCCCCTCCTCTTCTCTCCTCTGAGCGAGGACGCACAAGTGGCCGCACGGGCGAAGGTAGCCGAGGACATTGAGCGCGGCTTCACGGTCGTCGGCGAGCATCGCGCCTCGATCTGGCGCGACGCGTGGCAGGATCATCTGGACGATTTCGTCAGCTCCGGGCACGCGTTGGCGGCGCTCAACCCACGATTCGTCGGAGGTACCGCGCTTCTGCGCTGGCAGGGGACCTACATCGAGGGCGTTACCGACCGGTTCGAACTGGCCTTCCTGGAGATTTTCCGCGACTGGCTGTTTCGAACCTTCCTCGCCGATACGTCACATCTCTACGAGTTTGGCAGCGGCAGCGCCTTCAACGTTGCAGCCTATGCGAAGCTCTATCCCCAAGCCGACATCACCGCGCTCGACTGGGCGCCCGCCGCGGTCACGCTCGCCAACCTTCTCGGCCAGCACCATGGTATGAAGATCGCCGGCCAAAGGTTCGATTTCTTCGCTCCAGACAGCACCTTCGAGTTCGCGCCGAACAGCAGCGTGTTGACCATGTGCGCCCTCGAGCAGGTCGGCGACCGGTTCCTTCCCTTTGTCGATTTCATCCTGAAGAAGCGCCCGCGAAGGGTAGTCCATGTGGAGCCCATGCTGGAACTCTACGATGCGGCGCTGCCGCACGACGCCCTGGCCATTCGATACCATCAGCAGCGCAAGTATCTCGCCGGCCTCCTGCCTCATCTCCGCTCCCTCGAACGGGCCGGTTCCATCAGGTTTCTGAAGGTGCAACGGCTGAAGTTCGGCAGCCGCTTCCACGAGTGCTTCTCGGTGGTCGCCTGGGAACCGGTCTAGGGTGACATAAAGGGCGCCAGCCCGCCCCCGCTTAGCGGATCAATCGCGGGGTCGCATTCACTGGCGAGACGAGCTATTGAGGCCGACCGACGCGCATGAGCGCCCGGGTGGACCCAAAAGCCAAGCGAAAGGCACTCCAAAGATGTCGGCCAAGCGCGCCCTTATCACGGGCATCACGGGAATGGTCGGATCACACCTTGCCGAATACATCCTGAAGCACACGGACTGGGACGTCATCGGCCTTCTGCGCTGGCGCAGCCCCCTCGACAACCTCAGCGCCATCGTCGGGCCGATCAATGCGGGCTCCCGGGTACGTTTGGTCTATGGGGATTTGCGCGACACCCTGTCCATTCAGCGCTGCGTCGAATCGGCGAAGCCCGACTATGTGTTCCATCTGGCGGCCCAGAGCTTTCCTCGCACCAGCTTCGATTCACCTCTCGACACAATGGACACGAACATCCTCGGGACGGTGAGGGTGCTGGACGCTCTGCGCACCACAGCGCCGGATGCCGTCGTTCACGTCTGCGCCTCCTCGGAAGTCTTCGGGCGTGTCCCCAAGGAAAAGCTTCCGATCTCCGAGGAATGCAGCTTCCATCCCGCTTCACCCTACGCCATCTCGAAAGTCGGCACCGACCTCGTCGGTCGATTCTATGCCGAGGCCTACGATATGAAGATCATGACGACGCGCATGTTCACGCATACCGGCCCGCGCCGCGGCGACGTTTTTGCAGAATCGACCTTTGCCAAGCAGATCGCCATGATCGAGCACGGCCTGGTTGCACCGGTGGTCAAGGTCGGCAATCTGGAATCGCTGCGCACCGTCGCAGACGTCCGCGACGCGGTGCGCGCGTACTACCTTCTGGTGACCAAAGATCCGATTTCTGGCGCCTACTACAACATCGGCGGCACCCACTCCTGCACGATCGGAAACATCCTCGAGCACCTGATAGCCCTTTCGCCCAGGCGCGCGGAAATCAAGGTGGAGATCGATCCGGATCGGCTTCGTCCCATCGACGCCGATCTCCAGGTTCCGGACACTACCAAATTCGAGAAGCACACCGGATGGCGGCCGGAGATTCCCTTCGAGCAGACCATGCTCGACTTGCTGGACTACTGGCGGCAACGGATCGCCGTCGAAGGCAACCGCTTCCTGACGCGCTAGACGGCAAGATCGAAACAGGAATTCTGATGATGAAGCGCCCTCCGGCAACCGACAACATGTCGATGGCAATGTCGAGAACGCCCTACCGCGTCTCCTTTTTCGGCGGCGGCACGGACTATCCCGAATGGTACCGGGAACACGGTGGCAGCGTGCTGTCGATGGCCATCAACAGGTACTGCTACATCGTCGGGCGTCATCTCCCCACCTTCTTCGCCACGCGCCACAGGGTCGTCTGGTCCCATATCGAAACCGTCAACTCCATCTCCGAGATTCTTCATCCGGCGGTTCGTGCGGGGCTGCAGTTCATGGATTTCGACAACGATCGAGGCGTTGAAATCCACCATCAAGGAGATCTTCCGGCTCGCTCCGGTATCGGATCGAGTTCCGCCTTTTCCGTGGGTCTGATCAACGTTCTGCACGCGATGCGCGGCGAGACGATCAACAAGCTCGACCTCGCCAATACCGCCATCCATCTCGAACGCGACATCCTCCATGAAACCGTCGGGTGCCAGGACCAGGTTGCCAGCGCCTATGGCGGCCTGAATGTGATCAGGTTTGGAAGCGACGGCGCAATCGACGTCGTGCCGCTGGACCTCTCGGGCGAGAACCAGCGGAAGCTCGAGAACTGGCTGCTGCTTTTCTACACGGGCACGACGAGACTTTCTTCGACCATCGCGAAGCTGCTGGTTTCCAATCTCAGCGCCAAGAGCAGCCATCTCCGGCGCATGCAGGCCATGGTCGATCCGGGCGCAAAACAGCTGCGCAACGGTGACATGGAGTCCTTTGGTCTGCTCCTGAACGAAGCCTGGCAACTCAAACGCCAGTTGTCCGACGGCGTCACGACAACCAGCATCGATGATGTTTACTCCGCCGCCCTTTCCGCCGGTGCGCTCGGCGGCAAGCTGCTTGGCGCCGGCGGTGCCGGCTTCATGGCCTTCATCGTCCCCCCCGAGAAGCAGCCTCAGGTTCGCGGAGCTCTCTCCCGTCTCCTTCACGTGCCGGCGGGGATCGATTTTACCGGATCGACGATTGTCTATCGCCAGTCCGAATCACTGCAACAAGTCTGATAGCGACGGATATTCACATGGAGACTTTTTCGACACCCCTCGACTCTGTCCGGCTGATCAAGCCGCCGACGATCTTCGAGGATTTCCGCGGGCACTACGTCGAGACGTACAACAAGCGGCTCTACCACGACGCCGGCATTGATCAGGACTTCATCCAGGACGACATATCAGTATCCCGTCGGCACGTGCTTCGGGGCATTCATGGCGACGACAAGACCTGGAAGCTCATCTCCTGCCTGCAGGGAAGCTTCTACATGGTCGTAATCAACAACGACCCGCAGTCCTCGCAATACCGCAAGTGGACGTCGTTCACCCTGTCGGAAAGCAACAGGCTTCAGGTGCTGGTGCCGCCGAAGTTCGGCAATGGCCATGTCGTCATGAGCGAACAGGCGATCTTCCACTACAAGCAGACCACGGACTATGATCGATCGGGCCAGTTCACGCTCGTCTGGAACGATCCCGCCTTGAACTTATGGTGGCCGGTCCACGATCCGATCGTCTCGGCGCGGGACCAGGGACGATAGTTGGCCCGAAAATTGGCCCGAGTTAGGGCTGTCCGGCCGCGCAGAATTCCGAAAGTTCATCGACCGAGCCTATGAGATGGTAGAGGCTCGTCGCCGGCATGAAGTCGCTGCGCCGCGATCCGTCCTGACCAAGGCGATCGAGCCATCCGCCTCGCGGCGCAGGGGTCAGGAAGTGGCTGGAAAGCGATTCGGTCAGGGCAAGGACATTTTCCAGGCACCCCGCTCTTCCGTGCGCCACTTCGGCCAGATTGCACTTGATGGCTTCCGTCATCGGCCACAACCGCCGCGAGCCCTTCGCGATCGTACCGTCGGGGCGGACCTCGTCGACGATCAGCCGGTCCCTGTCGAAGCCGCTGCGGCTCGCGTGTTCGTACAACTTGTCGACGATGGCTCCGACCCGACGGTCGCCCGTCTCCTTCTCATAGCGACGCAGCAACCAGCACCATTCGAAATGGTGCCCCGGCTCGACAATCGCGCCGATGTCGGCGGAAGGCATCAGCGCTTCATCGTAGAACTCCAGAAGCACCCCTTGCCCGGCTTGAAAGAACCGCGAGACGAAGAGTTCGAACAGGACTTCGGCCCTCTCGAGAAAGAAGCGGTCTCCAGAGCACTCCCACAAGGCCAGCAGGGCCTCGAACAGATGCATGTGAGGATTTTGCCGACGGGGGCCGTGCCGTACGGGCAAGGCCTCGATATAGCCGCCGCCCAGCGGCGCAGTCATGTCGCGGTCCAGGAAGGCCAGCGTCTCGTGTGCGAGGGCCAGTTCCTCCTGTTTGCCCGTTGCTAGCACATAGGCCGCAATCGCCAGAAGGACGAAAGCATGCGCGTAGAGATCACGTGTGGAATCGACGACCGTCCCGTCGCGGGTGATCGAGAACACCCAGCCGTCGCGGCCATCGCGGCGGAAATAATCTCTGCGCATCGACGCGAAGGCGCGCTCGACGAGCGCGCCCGCCCCTGCATACCATTGGCGACGCTCCGCAAGCGCATAGACATCGATCTGCCTGGCCTGGACGAGCAAGCGGATCGGAAGGTCCGGAAGGCGCTCCCCAGCGAAGGTGAGGCCCTCCTCGAAACGGCCAGCCCCAGCATCGAACCCCGACGTCGCCCACAGAAGCAACGCCTGCTTATGCATCCACGTTTCCAGGAAGGTCGCGGCAGATCGAACATCCCGAAACATCACGGCCAAATCTCCGCCCGTGGCGATCGTGGGTTCCTATGAGTTGAGCAGATCGTCGGCACGTTCTTTCGGCACCGCCACGACGTTGGGCGACAACGGCGCTCCCTCGACGGCGCGTTCGGGGCATCCGCGGACCGGAGAGAATGTGAGGATCTCATAGTCCAACTCGTCCCGGAGTATCCCCAGCAAGGCGTCCGCGCTCTGCCCCTGAGCATGCAACGCACGCTCGTTCAGCTCCATCAGCAGCACCGGCCTCGCTGTCGTCAGCACCTTTCGCGCACCCGCGACCACACCGGCCTCGCCGCCCTCGACATCGATTTTGACCATGTCGACGCGGGACAGCCCCTGCCGGGCGACGACCGCGTCGAGCGTCTCGAGTTGGACGCGCTCCGAACTCGCCCGCACCACGTCGTCATGCGCGAAATCGCCCAGCGTGTTGTGACCGGCGTGGACGCCGTGGGCGAGAAGCAGATCGACGAAACCCGGCTCGGCGCCGAGTGCGGCGGCAACCACCTGGACGTTCTCGAGACCGTTGCGGCCGAGATTGCGCTGGAGGTGCGCGCGTTCGCGCGAACTCGGCTCGACGGCGATCACCCTGCCGGTCGGACCGACACGGCGCGCGGCGAAGAGCGTGTAGTAGCCGTCGTTGGCACCGACGTCGATGAACACCATCCCGGGCTTCAGCACGCGATCGACGAAGGCGAATTCGTTGGGCTCGAAGGAGCCGCAGACGTAGAGACAGAGGCTGTTGTCGTTCCCCAGGGTCACGTCGACCGTCGTGCCGCCGTGCCAGCGCACCGTGAGCGGCACCGCCAGGTCTTTTTCACGGGCTACTTCCCACAGCGCGCCTCGCCGGCAGGCGAGCCAGCGCCGCTGGTCGTAATATTCCTCGGCGAACCGCCAGTCGGGCCGCGGCTCGAGCCGCGGCGCCGCCGGCGCCAGGATCGCGGCATAGGCAGCACCGATCGAAGGCGCCCGCACGATCAGCCAGCGGCCCATATTGTCGAGATGATAGCCCACGCCGGAGCAAACCCGTCCCCAGGTGCTTGCGACGCGGATCGAACGGCGGGCCGTCGTCATGCCTGAACTGTTTGCCCCCAACCTTGCCGAATTCGGCTAACGTACCCACCGTCAAGCGTCAAGCGTGCCCGTGTGTTGCCACTTTCTGCCCCTAGTGGCTTTCGTTGCAGCTTTGCCGCTGCGGAAATATAGTCAACTCCCCTCTTACACTCCGCCGGTGAAATGTTCGCGCCCCTCCTCCGCGCCCTTGTCGTCCTCACGATCTTGTCGCTGCCCGCCACTGCGTCCGCCCAAAGGACGACAGCACAAGGCGCGGCAGCCCAGACCGCGCCCAGCCAAGGCTTGCGCGTCGTGGCCCGCGTCAACGACGACGCCATTACAGACTTCGACCTGTCGCAACGGGTCCTGTTCGCGATCCGCACGTCGGGTCTGCAGGACAGTCCGGATCTGCGCCAGCGCATGGCGCCGCAGATGCTGCGGCAAATGATAGACGAGCGCCTGCAAGTTCAGAACGCCAAGAAGCTGGGCGTCAAGCCGTCGGACTCCGAGGTCGCGAGCCGCTACGCCGAGATCGAACGCGCCGCCGGCCTGGGTCAGGGCCAGTTCAAGCAGTACCTCCAGAGCGTGGGTGTAGCCCCCGATATTGCGACGCAGCAGATCGAGGCGCAGATCGCCTGGAGCAAGATCATCCGGCGGAGGGTTCGTTCCCAGGTCGATGTCTCCGAGGCGGAAGTCGACGATGCGCTGAGCCGCATGCAGACGAACGTCGGAAAGACCGAGACCCGCGTCGCGGAGATTTTCGTGCCGGTCGATCGGGCCGATTCCGTGGACGAGGGCAAGCGAAGCGCCGACCGCATCACTGAGCAGCTTCGCCGCGGCGCGCCCTTCGGCGCTGTCGCACAACAGTTCTCCCAAGGCGCTTCGGCTGCCGCGGGCGGAGATCTCGGCTGGGTTCTGCCCGGCGCACTCGATCCCTCGCTGGATGCCGCCATCGAGAGGATACAGCCGCGCACTTATTCCGAGCCCATCCGTTCAGGCGCCGGCTGGCACATCCTCTATGTCGTCGACCGCAGGCCTTTTGCCGCTGCACGGCCCGACGACGTGAAACTCAATCTGGTCCAGATGACTCTCTCTCTGCCACCGAACGCCTCCCCGGAAGAAACCAACCGCGCAACGGCGGACGCTCAGAAGGCCATGAGCGGCGTTCGTCAGTGCAACGACCTTCACGTCCAGGCCCGCCAGGCGAAGGGCAGCACCTCGGGCGATCTCACCGGTGTCCGGGTTGGCGACCTCGCGGGCAACCCGCAGATGTACGAACAGTTGCCGCGCCTCCCGATCGGTGGCACGGCCGGCCCGTTCCGCGTCGCCGAAGGGCTTCAGGTCGTCGCCCTGTGCAGCAAGGCCGGCGGCGACGGCTTGCCGACACGCGACGCCATCCAGCAGCAGCTGCTGATCCAGAAGCTCGACTCGGCGGGACGGCGCTACATGCGCGATCTGCGCCGGCAAGCCACGATCGACATCAAGTCGTGACGTCCTGGATATGACGAGAAGGCCATGACGACGGCCGCGCCGCTCGCCGTGACGATGGGCGAGCCGGCCGGTGTCGGCGCCGAACTCAGTCTCAAGGCCTGGCTGTCGCGGCGCTCCGGCGCTCGCCCTTTCTTTGTCCTCGACGATCCTGTCCGACTGTCCGCTCTCGCCCGCCAACTCGGGTTGGATGTTCCGGTGCGCCCGATCTCCAAGCCCGAGGATGCCGCAGGCGCCTTCGCCTCCGCCCTGCCCGTGCTTGGGATTGGCCTCGCCGTGCCGCCTTTGCCCGGTCATCCGGACGTCGCCAACGCCGGCGCGACCATCGAGGCCATCGAACGGGCCGTTCGGTTCGCCATGGCCGGTGCGGTCGCCGGTGTCGTCACCAATCCCATTCAGAAGAAGACGCTGCAGGAGGCCGGCTTCCGCCACCCCGGCCACACCGAGTTCCTGGCCGAACTCGCGGGCGGGGTCGAGGTCGCGATGATGCTCGCCTGCCCCCAGCTTCGGGTCGTTCCGGTAACCATCCACCTGTCCCTGGCCGATGCCGTGCGTGCGCTCGACAGCGACGCCATCGTGCGCGCCGGACGGATCGCGGCAAGGGGGTTGCGAGAGCTTTTCGGCATCGAGCATCCACGGCTGGCGGTCGCCGCCCTCAATCCGCATGCCGGCGAACAGGGGGCCATGGGCGACGAGGAGCGCCGCATCATCGTGCCGGCCATAGAAGCGCTGCAGCGCGAAGGCATCGAGGCGCGTGGGCCGGCGCCGGCCGACACGCTGTTCCATGCGGCGGCGCGACCGGCCTATGACGTCGCGCTCTGCATGTATCACGACCAGGCGCTGATCCCGATCAAGACCATCGACTTCGCCGGCGGCGTCAACGTGACGCTCGGCCTGCCGTTCGTGCGCACGTCGCCCGATCACGGCACCGCGCTCGATATCGCGGGCACGGGCCGTGCCGATCCGGCGAGCCTGCTCGCGGCCATCGACATGGCCGACGACATGGCGCGCCGGCGTGGCGCCTGAGCATGGACCGCGTCGAGGCCCTGCCGCCCCTGCGGGAGACCATTGCGGCGCACGGCCTCGACGCCAAAAAGCGCTTTGGCCAGCACTTCCTGCTCGACCTCAACCTGACGCGTCGGATCGCGCGCGCCGCGGCGCCGCTCGACGAAGGGACCGTGATCGAGGTCGGTCCGGGACCGGGCGGGCTCACGCGCGCGCTGCTGCTAGAAGGGGCGGCCCGGGTCGTTGCCATCGAGCTGGATGCGAGGGCTTTCGGCCCTCTCCACGAACTGCAGGCGGCCGCGGAGGGGCGGCTCGAGCTGGTTGAAGCCGATGCCCTGCGAATCGAGCCTCGGGACCTCGGTACGGCTCCGCGTCGGATCGTCGCCAATTTGCCCTACAACGTGTCGACGGCCCTGCTGGTGCGATGGCTCCATGTCGCGAACGACATCGCCGACATGGTGCTGATGTTCCAGAAGGAGGTCGTCGATCGCCTTGTCGCCGTGCCGCGGACAAAGGACTATGGCCGCCTCTCGGTTCTGGCCCAGCATGTGTGCGAGGTTCGCCGGCTGTTCGAGGTCGGGCCGACGGCCTTCGTGCCACCTCCCAAGGTCACCTCGGCGGTGGCAAAGCTCACGCCCCGCCCCCAGGCTGCACGCTTGGCCGACCTGAGGCCGCTGGAGCGCGTGACGGCCGCCGCCTTTGGCCAGCGCCGCAAGATGCTCCGAGGATCTCTGGCGAGCATTTTTACCGATCCAGTGAGCACGCTTGAGGGACTTGGGCTGCGGCCGACGGCGCGGGCCGAGGAACTCTCGGTCGACGACTTCGTCAAACTGGCGGGCGCCCTTGACACTGAGTGAGCGCTCACTATTGTTGCTGATATGATCCGTTCCCTCGCCTTCAACATCTATTTCTATCTCGGCACGCTGCTAGTGGCGGTGGTCGGCATCGTCCTCGTTCCTATCCCCACGCCCGTCCTCCTCCGGGGCCTGCTCTTCCACTGGGCGCGGGCCGTGGTCTGGGGCATGCGCTGGATCGGCGGCATGAAGATCGAGTTCAGGGGCCCCCAGTATCTTCCCACCCGCGGCCCCGTGCTTCTGGCCAACAAGCATCACAGCGAAAGCGACGGCATCCTGCTGGCGGCCAAAATCCGCGGCATTGCCTTCGTGGCCATGCAGGAGCTCTTCCGCTATCCGCTGATCGGCGCGATCCTTTATCGCCTGCAGATGATCCGCGTCGATACCTGCGGCGGTGGCCGCGAGCGGGAAAATCTCGCCCAGTTCGCCAGGCGCGCCTGCGAGAGCGGCCGCCACATCTCGATCTATCCAGAAGGCAACCTGATGTCGCCGGGCGAGCGCGAGCGCTACCGCTCGGGAATCTATTACCTCTACCGCGATCTCGGCCTGCCCGTGACGCCGGTCGCCACGTCGGTCGGCCTCCTGTGGAACCGCCGTGACTGGCGCAAGAAGGCCGGCCGCGCCGCGATCGAGTTCCTGCCCGCGATCGAGACCGGCCTCGACAAGGAGAGCTTCATGCGCCGCCTCGAGGACGCGATCGAAACGGCGAGCGACCGGCTGATCGCGGAATTCACGGGCCGTCCCTACGAGCCCAGCCAGCTCGTCCTGCGCTCGCAGGGCCAGACCGGCATCGGCACGCCGATCAACGCCCCTCGCGCAACGCCTTGACGAAGTTCGACAGGCCGACCTGCCGCTCGCGCTTCAGCCGCTCGGCCGTCAGGATCGACTTGAGCTCCATAAGGCTGGTCGCAATGTCGCGATTGATGATCTGGTAATCGTACTCGGCCCAGTGGCTCATCTCGTCGGCGGCCTTGGCCATACGCTTCTGCACGACGTCCATCGCGTCCTGAGCCCGGGTGATCAAGCGCCGCTCCAGGTCGCGCGTCGACGGCGGCAGGATGAACACCGTCACCAGATCGCCACCGGCCTTTTCCTTGAGTTGCTGCGTGCCTTGCCAGTCGATGTCGAACAGCACGTCGCGGCCGGCCATCAGTGCGGCTTCCACGGCCGCGCGCGGCGTGCCGTAGAAATGGTCGAACACCCGCGCATGCTCGAGGAATTCGCCGCGCTCGACCATGCCGCTGAAGGTGGCGGTATCGACGAAGCGGTAGTCGACGCCATCCCTCTCACCGGACCGGCGTGCGCGCGTCGTCGCCGAGACACTGAGCTGAATCTGCTTGTCGTTGTCCAGGAGCTGCCGCGACAGGGTCGTTTTGCCGGCGCCCGACGGCGACGACAGGACGAGCATCAGGCCGCGCCGCTGGATTTCGCCGGCATCCACGTCATTCGACATTCTGGACCTGTTCCCGCATGCGCTCGACAGCGCCCTTGAGATCGATACCGATACGCGTCAGCTCGATGTCCGCGGACTTGGAGCAGAGCGTGTTGGCCTCGCGGTTGAACTCCTGGCAGAGGAAATCGAACTTCCGTCCCACCGGATTGTCCGACCGTGCGTCGGCCAGCAACGTTCGCGCCTGCGCGATATGGGCAGCGAGCCGATCGAGTTCCTCGCGCACGTCGGCCTTGCCGACCAGCAGCGCTACTTCCTGGGCAAAGCGCTCCTCCGAAAGCGCGGGTACGCGGCCCAGCAGCTCGGCAAGCTGAGCCTCGAAGCGCGCCCGAACCGTGCCGATCTGCGCCAGCGCGCGTTCCGTGGCCCGCCGGCACAGGCCCTCGATTTCCGTGACGTGGCCGTCGATGACCCTGGCGAGAGCCTGGCCCTCGGCCGCGCGTGACGAGACGAGCGCCTTCAGCGCCTCGTCGAGGGTCGACTGCAACCCCTTGTCGAGAACAGCAAGCGCCTCTTCGGACTCCTCGCCGGCATCCTCTTCCTCGATGACGCCGCGCACACGCAACAGTCCGTCCGCCGACGGGGGTGCGGCGCCGGTCGTCTTGCGCACCTCCTCGACCAGCATCGCCAGCTCGGCCAGCAGCGTTCGATTGACGCTGAGCGGCTTGGTCTGGCGTTCGCTCGTGATGGTGAGGGTGAGCGAGACGTTGCCGCGCTTCATCCGCCCGCCTACCGCTCCGCGCGCCGGGTTTTCCAGCCGATCGAAGCCCGCCGGCACGCGACACCTGATCTCGAGGTTTCGCCCATTGACGCTGCGCGCTTCCCAGACCCAGCGCCGCCGATCATCCGATCCTTGCGCCCGGGCGTATCCCGTCATACTTGCAATCAAATTGCCCCCTGCCCTGTTCTTGGGCACCGTTAACCCTTAAGTGGATCGGCATTCCGATTCAATCGACTATTGAGGCGTGCGCTGGTCATGGTGAACAAGGTTGCCTTACGGCAAGCGAGCCTCAAATTTGCGGCCCTGGGCGTGGGGCTCGTCGTGGCCCTGGTGGGCCTCGAGATTCTCTCGACGGCATGGCTGACGATACGGGACGGCCGCTACACCCCCGCCAAAGAACTCTTCGCCACGTCGCGGAACACCTACATCCAGGACATCACCGGCAGCGGCGGCAGCAATTGCCGGTACATCGACACGATGTTCCCCCACCCCTACCTGGCCTTCGTCCACCATCGCGACGATCCCTGCGGGGTCCCCAGCGCCAACGACATCGGCGTGCTGGGCGACGACTACCCGGTCGCCCGAAACCCCGAGCGCTACGTGATCCTCCTCGCCGGCGGTTCGGTCGCCTCGCAGTTGGGCCAGCTCACGCAGCCTGGCCGGCGCAGCTTTCTCGAAGAGGAACTCAACCACACTTACACCAGCCCCACCGGCAAGCCCTTCCAGGTACTGAATGGAGGGGTTGGCGCCTGGAAACAGCCGCAACAGCTGATCCTGATGGCCATCTATGGTGACTTCATCGACGCGGTGGTGACGCTCGACGGCTACAACGAGCAGCACCTGATCAAGCCGGGCCTCAAGAGCCGGTTCGAAATGCCGGCCGTCAACTACCTCGGGGTGAACCCGATCGTCACCAGGGACGGCTTCGGGAGCCTCGCCTGGAGCTGGTTCATGGGGCGAATCTCGGGCTGGCTGGGAATGGGCCTCACCAGCTACTCGCATGCCGCCTATCTCCTCGCTTCGGCTCTGGAGCCGAAACCTGCCGACCACGATGACGGCTTCGGTGCAAGGACCTATTCGGCCATGATGAGCCTTCCAGACGACATCACGAACACTCCCGCCGTCTACATGGACTGGCAGATCGCGCAGTATGCCAAGTACATCCGCATGATGGACGTCACGGCCCGCGACTTCGGCATCAAGTCGATGTTCTTTCTCCAGCCGGTCCCTGCCGTCGACAAGATTCTGACGGCGGAAGAGCGTCGCGGCACCCCCGACCTGAAATATGGCGAACGCTACATCGAGATCGTCCGGCGCCTCCTCGCCCTTCGCGAACGCAATATCGAGGTTCGCAGCCTCCTCAATGTCTTCCAGGACGAGAAGGAGACGATCTATAGCGACGACATCCATCCCAAGAGGGAGCTGATGGACAGCCGCGGCTATTCGCTGATGGCGGCCCGCATGGCGCATGACATGGCCAGCACCTGGGGCTGGCGCACGAAACCCCAACAGTAGAGCGCTCGCACATGAAGACCTTTTCCAGCATCGTGCTCACCGGCGCCTCGAGCGGTATCGGCGAAGCGCTCGCTCTCGACTATGCCGCTCCCGGCGTGGCGCTGGCCCTGACCGGGCGGGACGCCGCGCGGCTCGAAGCGGTCGCCACCGCCTGTCGCGCGAAGGGCGCCACCGTCATTGCAGACACCGTCGACGTCACCGACCGCGAGCGTTTCCTGCCCTGGCTGACTGCCTTCGACGAATCTCATCCCGTCGATCTGGTGATCGCCAATGCCGGAATCTCGATCGACAAGGACAATTCCTCGCTCGATGATTTTTCGATCATTCGCAAGACCCTCGACGTCAATATCAACGGCGTGCTGAACACCGTCGAACCGCTGCTGCAGCGGATGATGGCGCGCAAGCGGGGCCAGATCGGCCTCGTTTCCTCTCTCGCCGGCTTCATCGGCTTGCCGTACTCGGCCTCGTACAATGCCAGCAAGGCCGCGGTGCGCGTCTGGGGCGAGAGTATTCGCTACGTTCTGAAGAAGGACGGCGTTGGCGTCAGCGTCATCTGCCCCGGTTTCGTCGTAAGTCGCATCACGGCCGAGGCGCCCTTCCCCATGCCCTTCATGATGACCGCTACGCGGGCGTCCTCCATCATTCGACGTGGTCTCGCCGCCAACAAGGCGCGCATCGCCTTCCCGATCGGCACCAAGGCTGGTGTCTGGCTGGGGTCGGTCCTCCCCGGCGGCTGGACAGCACGGCTTCTCGGCGCTGCCTAGCGACGTTCGAGCTTGCGCAGTTCGGTGTAGACGCGGTCCGCGGCGATCTCGACGCCCTTGTCCGTCCAGTGGCCGTCGCTTCGCCGGTAGGCGCCCCGCACGCCCTCGAAATCCTTGCGCAGATCGACATAGCGGATCGATGTCCTGCTCAAGGCTTCCAGCAGCCTGTCCTGCCGGTAGTCAGCGATCACGTTGAAGGCATAGAAGCGCGGCCACGGCTTCCAATAAGCGACATAGTCGGGATCGACGCTGCCCGGCGGCACGACGAACAGGATCAACGGCACGCCGCGCTCGCGGGCGGCGCGGTCCATCGCCGTCAGCCACGACAGCGTGGCCTGGATGTCGCCATCCTTCACGAGGTGCGCCGCCTGCTCCTTGGTCGTGGCCTCGAAATAGGGCGATTTCTCGACCTCCGACTTGGTCATGAGGTGCAGCAGCCAGCCCTGTAGCGATTCGTCGTCGACCTTGCCGGAGGCGAACGCCTGCCAGAAGGCTTCGCCATCCCGGCCGAAGATGGCGACGATCTGCTGCTCGGTCAGATCGGGGTAATAGTGGCGCCTGACGTGACGGGCGAGCGCCGGTGTGCGCTCCGCGGGCGGCAGGCGGGCGATCTTCGTCAGCGTGTCGAACTCCTGCGGCACCGGCTTGTTGGTCGTCAGCATTTCCGACAGACGCAGGCGATTGACCAGCACCCAATTGGAATTCGGCATGATGTTGCCGAGGATCGAACCGCCCGGCGCCTCGCTGACCAGATCGGGCAGGATACCCTGACCGTAGCCCTGCCCGTCGAAGACGAAGTCGTTGCCCGAATAGAAGAACACCGCGAGCGCGTCGGGCGACAGCGCGAAGCCGACGTCGCGAAGGCGATAGTAGTAGCTGCGCGGGCCGGTGGCGGAGATGCCGAGATTGATCATCTCGGCGTTCGGCTGGCCGGCCTCGACGAAGCGCCGTTCGACCTCGCCGGGCACGGTGAGGTGCGTCAGCTGGAACTCGAGATAGCTGTCGCCGATGAAAACGCTGCGGAAGCCGCCACCCGCCGGCTTCGCGATGCCGCGTTCCTTGTCGCGCATACCCCATGAATTGTTCGGCTCGAAAACCCAGGGTTTGTCGGCCAATCCGGCAAAGTCGCTCGACTGCACGGTGCCCGGCGGCGTCGAGCGCAGTGCCCGCGCCGGCCACGACGGCGCCTCGAACGACGCCAGCACTTCGAGGCCTGCCAGGGTTATCCCCGTCAGGATCAGGCCAAATACGATCGCGTAGATCCGCTTGCGGCCGTTCTCAGTCATCGCCCGGCGTAATATAGGGCGAGTCCGATACGGTCCAGCGGGCCGGTCGTTCCTGCCGGAATATCTGCCGCAGATGGACTTCGTCCGGCCCGTCGGCAATGCGCAGCATGCGCGCGACGGCAAAGGCACGATGGATCGGCGCGTCGTCGCTACCGCCCATCGCCCCGAACAATTGCAGCGCCCGGTCGGCAATGCGCTGGGCCATCTCCGGCACCGCGACCTTCACCATCGAGACGTCGCGCCACACCGCCTGATGGCCGTCACTGTCCAGCCGTTCCGCCGTGCGCATCACCAGAAGGCGGGCCTGCTCGATCTCGATGCGGGAGCGCGCAACCGCCTGCTGCGTGGAGTCGTAGTCGATCACCGCCCGGCCGAACGTCCGTCGCTCGGCGGTACGCGCCATCATGAGTTCGACCAGGATCTCGCAGGCGCCGATCGCGCGCATGCAGTGGTGCAGCCGCGCCGGCCCGAGACGTACCTGCGCCGCGGCGAACCCCTCACCCTCGTCTCCCAGCAGATTCTCCGCGGGTACGCGCACGTCGACGAAGTCCAGCTCGGCGATGGGTGCGATACTGTCTTCCCAGCCGAGGAAGCGCAGTTCGCGCACGACCCGCAGGCCCGGCGACGGCATCGGCACGATCACGCAGGAATGACGACCGGTGCGCGGCGCCTCCGGCCGCGACACGCCCATGACGATCACGAAGGCGCAGTCGGGATGGGCAGCGCCCGTGATGTACCACTTGCGGCCGTTCACCACCCAGTCGCCGCCGTCACGCCGCAGGGTCGTGGCGATGTTGGTGGCATCCGACGAGGCGACGTCCGGCTCGGTCATTCCGAAGGCCGAGCGGATGCCGCCTTTCAGCAAAGGCTCGAGCCAGCGCTTCTTCTGTTCGGGGCTGGCGGCGTGCTGCAGCATGATCATGTTGGGGACGTCGGGCGCCTGACAGTTGAACACCTCGGACGCCCAGGGAAGCCGGCCGGTGATCTCGGCAATGGGCGCATAGGCGCGATTGCTCATCCGGTCCGGCAGGCCGAGATTCCACAGGCCGGCGGCGCAGGCCCTGGCGCGCAGCTCGGCCACGAACGGCGGCGTTCCGCGCCGGGTCGAGACATGTGCCGCCCATTCGCGATGGCGCGGCAGGATTTCGCTGTCGAAGAACGCTTCGACGGCCGCCACGAGGTCCGCGGTCATTGCATCTGGTTGGTGAGCAGCGCCGCCACACCGCCCTGATCCTTGCCGTACTTGAGCAACGCGGCCCGGCCGCCCGCGGCGTAGGCCGCCACGGCGCCCAGCAGGCGCTTGAGCTGGTCGGGGCTCGACCGGTCGAACTTGCAATAGGCGCCGCGCGTCAGCTTGGCGATCTGGGGAAAAAGCCGCGACGCCGTTCGGTCGTTGCCTTCCTGGAACACGAACACCGGCAGGCCGAGCAGCCCGAGCTGGCCCGCCTCCTGACCCACCTCATCGACATCCTCCTCGCAGCAGTCGCCCACGAAGACGACGGCATCGAGCCTACTCTCGCGCCGCTGCTCGCCGGCGTAGCGCAGCAGGCGCGCGATCTGCGTGCGACCGGCGCCGCACCGCACTGCGCTCATCAGGCGTGCGAGTTCGCGACCGTCGGAGGTCCACCTGCTGACCTTGAACTCCTCGAAGCCGCGATAGAAAGCGAGCCGCACGTCGAGACCGCCCAGCGCGTCGGCGGCGACGAACATTTCGCCCTGGATGGCGCAGGCGTGATCCCAGGTCGGCTCGCGGCTTGCCGTCGCATCCATGGCGAACAAGAGCCGTCCGCGTCCACCCGGCGTGCGATTGACCGGCAGCCTACCGACTTCGCGCACGAACGCGTCGACGGCGTTCGCACCTGCGGCAGACGGAACCTTGCGATCTTCACGGCGATCTTCGGCCATGTCCTTTGACCCTCTACGGTGCGATCAATATGGTGCAGCCGCGCGTTCGCGCCAACACGAAGCATGACCGGAAACGCCCCCTCCTTCGCCACGCTGCTCCTGCGCGTCTTCGTGCCGTTCGCGCTTGCCTATTTCCTCTCGTACATCTTCCGCGGCGTGAACGCGGTGATCTTCCCCTATCTCGAACGGGATGTGGGAATCAGTGCGGGCGACCTCGGCCTCCTCACCTCGGCCTTCTTCCTGTTCTTTGCCGGGTGTCAGCCGATCCTCGGCGTCATGCTCGACCGCTACGGGCCCCGCCGCGTGCAGGCCGGGCTCCTGGCGATGGCAGCCATCGGCTCGGCGCTCTTTGGCCTGAGCCTCTCGCTCGGCGAACTGATCGTGGCGCGCGTGCTGATCGGGTTGGGCTTCGCCGGCGGACTGATGGCCGCGATCAAGGCCATCACGCTATGGTATCCGCCGGAGCGCTGGGGCCTGATCACCGGCTTCCACATGATGGCCGGCGGGTTGGGCGCGATGGCCGCGACGCTGCCGATCCAGTGGTCGCTTTCGGTCATCAGCTGGCAGGGCCTGTTCTTCTGGCTGGCCGGCGTCTGCCTCGTCACCTCGGCCATCCTGTTCATCGTCGTTCCCGAGCGCGGTGTCGCCGCAACACAAGGCACGTTGCGCGATCAGTTCCGCATCACCGGTGTCGTGCTGACCAACCCCTTCTTCTGGCGCATCCAGCCGTTGCTCACCTTCCAGCAAACGGCCTTCATCGCCTCGATCACGTTGTGGATCGGTCCCTGGCTGCGCGATGTCGGCGGCTTCGCCAGCACCGAGACCCGCGCCGACATCCAGCTCTACACGACCGCGGTGATGACCGCGGGCTTTGCCCTGAGCGGCGTGCTGGCCGGAGCCTTTCGCCGGGTCGGCATCAGCGATTTCGCTTCCGCCAGTCTCGTCAGCATGCTGTTCGCCGCGGTTTGCGCCTGGCTTGCCTTCCTGCCGTCGTTCTATCCCGTGGCGGCCTGGCTGATGTTCGGCTTCCTCGGCGCCTACCCCATCCAGTACATGCCGCTGCTGGCGCGTTCCTTCCCGGCGCAATATGCGGGCCGGGTCAGCACCAGCTCCAATCTCGTGGTCTTCACGGTGATCTTCGCCGGTCAATGGGCGATCGGAAAAGTCGTCGATCTGTGGCCGCGCACCGCCACCGGCTATTCGCCCGACGGCTACAGCTGGTCGTTCGCCCTGCTCTTCATCCTGCAGGCGGCGGGGCTGGCATGGCTGTTTCTGTCGCGGGCGCGTCCACTGGCGCAGGAACGGCCACCGGCAGGTTGAGCGACGCCACGAGGTCGCGCACTTCCTGGCGGGCCGCGACATGGCTCAAGGTCAAGGACGGCCCGCTGCCGCCGCGCTTCAGGTCGAGCAGCGTGAGACCGCTCAGGAAGAGTTCCTTGTAGATCACGCGCTCGCTGAGGCCCGCCGCAACCCGAAAGCCGATGCGCTTGGCCAGCGCCTCGATGACATTGCCCATGTCACGCTTGTTGCGGGCGGCGAGCGAGGACAGTCGATTGCGCATCACGATCCAGTCGACCGGCCGGCCGCCCTCGACGGCGCGGATCTGCCGCTGCTTCCAGACGGCCTCGGCGTAGATCGATGGACGCACGATCTTCAGCGTGTCGGGATCGACACGGGCCAGCAGATCGAGATCGATGAAGCTGTCGTTCAAGGGCGTGAGCAAGGTGTCGGCCCAGGTATGGGCGAGCCGGCTGAGATGGGTGTCGCTGCCCGGGGTGTCGACAATGACGAAGTCCGCCGCGCCCACCGCTGGTTCGAGCGCCGCCGCGAGCCGCGCCCGCTCGTCGGCCTCGGCCTCGCGGCGGTCGTTCAAGGTCGAGATCATCACGGCCGCATGCAGCGGCATCGGCAGCTCGATGCCTTTCTTCCTGGCGTAAGCCGCGCGGTTCTCGACGTAGCGGCTGAGTGTCCCCTGACGCGCATCCAGATCGAGCGTCGCCACCCGCGCGCCGTCGTTCATCAGCAACACCGCGATATGCAGCGCCGTCGTCGACTTGCCCGAGCCGCCCTTCTCGTTGCCGATCACGAGGACGTGGCCGCGGCCCTCGATCCGAGGTGCCTGAGTCTGGGCAATGCTCGGATTGGGCGCCGGTTGGAATACCTCGCTCACGCGGCCTTGCGGATCCAGACGGCGGTGTCGTGGAACACCGCACCGCCATTGGGCCAGCCGGGATCGGCCGAGGTCAGCGCATTGATGCCGATACCGGTCTCGAAGTTGCGGTTGGGCCAGATGCCCTCGACCACGACCACGCCCTTCTGCTGGCCGTCGCGCGGCTTGGCATTGACCACGGTCCTGCCGCGCTCGTTGCCGATCTCGAGGCGTTCGCCCTCTACGATACCCATGGCGATACAGTCGTCCGGGTTCATCAGCGCCGTGGGCCGGACCTCGCGCTTCTGCGAGCTGGGCGTCTCGGTGAAGGTCGAGTTGAGGAAGGTGCGCGCCGGCGCCGCAACCAGCCGGAACGGCTTGTCGTCGGTGGCATTCTCGATCACGTCGAAATGGTCGGGCAGGACCGGCATCTCCTTGCCCCGCGGTCCATAGGCCGCCCAGTCGGGCTTGAAGCGGAACTTCTTGTCGGGCCAGGCGAAGCCGTCGAGGAAGTGCGACGTCTCGAAGCCCAGGTGGAAGTCCTGACCGCCCTTCTGCCAGTTGGTCTCGGCATCCCACATGCCCGAGACCTTGAGCGTCTCGTCCATGATCTCCCATGGCGTCATGTCGAAGCCGCGATGCTTGGCACCGAGGCGCTTGGCGAGTTCGGAAATCACGAAGTGGTTCTCGCGGCACTCGCCCGGCGCGTCAATGACGGCCTTTGTCACCTGGAAGAAAGTGTGGCCGCTCGCCGTGTAGAAGTCGTCATGCTCGAGGAACATGGTGGCGGGCAGCACGATGTCGGCGAAGGCCGCCGTCTCGGTCATGAACTGCTCGTGCACGCAAGTGAACAGGTCCTCGCGCTTGAAGCCCTTGTGGACAAGCTCGAGCTCGGGACAGACCATTGCCGGATTGGTGTTCTGGATCAGTATGCCGGTGACCGGCGGGCCGTTCTTCAGCGCCTCGCGATCGCTGGTCAGCACCGGGCCCAGACGCGACTGGTCGAGTTCGCGGATCGACGTATCGACCATGTCGAGCCCGTCGATCAGCGTCTTGTTGATCGGATACATGCCGGTGTGCCCGTAGAGGGCGCCACCGCCCTTGTACCGCCACGCACCGGTGACCGCCGGCAGGCAGGTCACGGCATGCATGTTGGCCGCCCCATTGCGGCTGCGGCTGAATCCGTGATGACAGCGGATGAACGACGCCTTGCTCTGCCCATAGAGCCGAGCGAAGGAAACGATCTCCTCGACCGAAAGTCCGGTGATCTTCGAAGCCCATTCCGGCGTGCGCGTCGCGACGTGGGCGGCAAGCTCGTCCGGCGCATCGGTGTACTTCCGCAGGTAGTCCCAGTCGGCATAGCCTTCCTTGAACAGGACATGCATCACGCCGACCGCCAGCGCGCCGTCGGTGCCGGGACGCACCGCGAGGTGAACGTCAGCCTGGTCGGCGGTCCCCGTGCGATACGGATCGACCACGACGAGCTTGGCGCCCCGCTTCTTGGCCTTCATCGCATGAGTCATCACGTTGACCTGGGTGCTCACCGGATTGCCGCCCCAGATCACAACCAGTTCGGCATGCGCGTCGATCTCGCGCAAGTCGGCACCGCGCTTGGCGCCGACGCCCGCGATCCAGCCCGTATCCGACAAGGTCACGCATATGGTGGAAAAATAGCGCGAATACTTCATCGCGTTGCGCAGACGATTGATGCCGTCGCGCTGCACCAGACCCATCGTGCCGGCGTAGTAGTAAGGCCAGATCGTCTCGCTGCCGTGCTGGCGCGCCTTGGCGATGAACTGCTCGGCCACGATGTCGAGCGCGTCGGACCACGAAATCTCGGCGAACTGCCTGGAACCCTTGGGGCCGACCCGGCGCATCGGCTTCATCAGCCGGTCGGGATGGTGGATGCGTTCGGCGTAGCGCGCGACCTTTTCGCAGATCACGCCCGCGGTATAGTCGTTGCGCATCGAGCCGCGGACCCGGCCGATCCTCGTGTCGCTCAGCCGCTCGACATCCAGCGCGCACGTGCTGGTGCAGTCGTGTGGACAAACCGACGGAACGATCGTCGTGCCAGCCTCCTGGCTCTTGATACGGGCGACCGGCGGGTAGGCATGATCGTCGGGGGACATATGGACGCTCCACGAGAAGTCCCGCACCATACAGACCGATAAGCGCCCACGAAAGCGGCCTCAGGGAGTGGATATCAGCGTGATTCAGGATCGGTTTTCCGTGGGCGCCGTGCGGCGTGCCATCGCCGCCGATGCCGACGCCATCGCCGGCTTATTCCCAGGCTTCCCGTCCCTCTCCGCGATGACCGACACACGGGCGGCCTTCCTGATCGACGGCGAGGCCGGCCCGCTGGGCATCGTCCTGCTCGAGCAGCATGCAGGATGTCTGCTCGTCGGACAACTGGCGGCAGTCCCGGGCGCCGCCTCGCACCAGGTGGAAACAACGTTGATCGCCTTCGCGGAAATGACCGCTCGGGCGATCGGTCTCCGCGAGATCCGGCTCGCAACGGGCGTCGTTGCCCCTGATATCGCCCTGTCGATCGGGTACCGCGAGGGCATCAAGTCTCTCAGCACCGGCAAACTCGCACGGATGATGGACTATCTCGAGGCGATGGGCGTGCCGCTCTGGCGCCAGGGCACGGCGCCGCTCGACCTCACTCTCTACTATCGCGGCGTCTGGGCGGCGATGGCGCTGCTGCTCGGCTTCGGCAGCATCACGCTGGCCGTCTTTGGTCCGGGCGAGGTGACGTTGCTGCATGTAGTGGGCCCGGCGCTGCTCAGCGTGGCGGCCTCTCTGTTCGCGACCTGGCAGGTCTGCCTCATCGCACTGGCGGCAAGGCGCAGGGCTTCCGGCATCCTGGTCGTGGCCGCGTTCGCTGCGGCCCTTCTCGGGGTCGCAGGGATCGGCGGCCTGTTCTACGAACGGGCCGTGCCGGCGATCGGCGAATTGTGGGCGATCTACACGGGCGACGAAGCGCTGGACACGCTCGCCGTCTCGGTCAGTCCCGATGGCGCGGCGCTCAGCATCGAAGGCGCCTACGGCACCGGCAGCGCCGACGCCGTGCGGCGCGCACTGGAAAAGCATCCCTCGATCCGTCGCGTTGTCCTGGCGGGTCCGGGCGGACGGATCGGCACCGCCTTCGAGATCAACCGCATGATCCGCAATCGCCGGCTAGCAACGCGTGTCGATACCGGCTGCGCTTCCGCCTGCACCATCGCCTTCCTGGGCGGCAACGATCGCTCGATCTCGCCGAACGGACGCCTGGGCTTCCACCAGGGCAGCTTTCCTGGCCTCGGTCCGAACGACCTGTACGAGAGCAACCGCGACATGCGGCGCTTCCTGGTCGCGAGCGGCGTCACGCCCGAGTTCGCGCAGCGCGTGATCGACACCCCGCCCAACGAAATCTGGACGCCGACGCCGCAGGAACTGCTGGCCGGACGCGTCGTGCAACGCGTAACTCGCTGAAGAAGGTCGTTTCGGCATGATCCCTCGTGGGCTCGACTACGAAGACGCCATGCGGAAATTCCGCTGGCCCAAGCCCCAGCGCTTCAACATCGGCCGCGCCGTGTGCGAGCGCCACGCGCCCGATACGTTGGCGATGATCGTCGAGAATGCCGACGGCTCCGTCCGCAACTGGACCTTCGGCCAGCTCCTGGCCGCGAGTTCGAGGCTCGCCAATGCGCTGGTCGCCCGCGGCATCTCCAGGGGCGATCGGGTCGCCGTCTTCCTCAGTCAGGGCGCAGAACTCACGCTCTGCCATCTCGCCGGTTACCGCATGGGCGCAGTCGTGCTGCCGCTCTTCACCCTGTTCGGCGAGGAGGCCATCGAATATCGCCTGGCCAACGCCGAGGCCTCGGCCGTCATCACCGACATGAGCCAGCTGCCGAAGCTGCTGGCCGTGCGCGAGCGCCTGCCGCATCTCAAGACGGTGATCGTGATCGGCGCCGGCGCGCATGGCAGCGCCTTCCTCGACTGGGACCGCCTGCTCGCCGCCGCCTCCGACCGCTTCACCACGGTCGACACCGCGGCCGAGGATCCCGCCCTGCTGATCTACACCTCGGGCACGACGGGCCAGCCCAAGGGCGCGCTGCACGCGCACCGCATGATGCTGGGCTGCATTCCCGCCGTGGAACAATGGCTCGGCCACTGGCCGCGCGGCAACGAGGTGATGTGGACGCCGGCCGAATGGGCGTGGATCGCCGGCCTCTACGATGCACTGTTTCCCGCCTGGTACTACGGCACGCCGGTGCTGGCCCATCGCTTCGCCAAGTTCGATCCCGAGCGTGCCTTCGCCCTGCTGGCCCGGCACCGCGTCGGCGTGAGTTTCATCCCGCCGACCGCGCTCAAGATGATGCGCCAGGTCCACAAGCCGCAAGACCGCTGGCAATACGACGTCCGCGCGATCAGCACCGGCGGCGAGGCGATGGGCGAGGAGCTGCTGAGCTGGGGCCGCGACACGTTCGGCGCGACAATTTCAGAGGGCTACGGCCAGACCGAGATGAACTTGATGCTGCTGAACTCGCCCGATTGGTTCGAGGTCCGTCCCGGCTCCTGCGGCCGCGCCTGCCCCGGCCGCAAAGTGGCGGTCGTCGATGGCGACGGCAATGTCCTGCCGCCCGGCCAGGAAGGCCAGATCGCGGGCTGGCGGCACGATCCCATCGTCATGCTGGAATACTGGCGCAACCCGGAGGCCACCGAGCGCAAATATGCCGGCGACTGGCTGCTGACCGGCGATCTCGGCACCATCGACGAGGATGGTTACGTCTTCTTCAAAAGCCGCGACGACGACGTCATCACCTCGGGCGGTTACCGCATCGGCCCCGGCGAGATCGAGGAATGCCTGATGAAGCATCCCGCCGTGGCGATGGTCGGGGTCGTGGGTGTGCCGGACCGGGTACGCACCGAGATCGTGAAAGCCTTCGTCCAGCTCAGGCCCGAGATCGTGCCGACCGACTCGCTGAAGGCCGATCTGGCGGGCTTCGTGAAGACCCGCCTCGCCGCGCATGAGTATCCGCGCGAGGTCGAGTTCGTGGCGGAACTACCGCTGACCACGACGGGCAAGATCCTGCGCCGGGAACTCAGGCGCCTCGATGCGGAGCGCAAGGCAGTGTCGGGGCGGCCATAAGTCAGGAGAGTCTGGACGCTTTCGGCGAGGCAGTTGAGGAGCGCCACGAGGCCGATCAGGGCGGCTGGCCACCATGAGGCCAAGCGGTTTGCAGGAGTTGTGGAAAACAGGGGCGCCCACGCACTGGAAATGAAGTTCAGAATATAGATTCTGCTAATCCTGTACTTCATTGATTCTAAAAACGATTACTAGAATTCTTTAAGTTCTTTCTTAGCTCGCGGCCGCCGACAGGTTGAACTGCAGCTCGGCCAGCCGGGCATACAGCCCACCCCGGCGCACCAGATCGGCATGGGTACCGACATCGACCACCCGCCCTTGATCGATCACCAGGATCCGGTCCGCCTTCTGCACGGTCGCCAGACGATGAGCGATCACCAGGGTCGTGCGCTTGTGCATCAGCGCGTCCAGGGCCTGCTGCACCGCCAGTTCGCTCTCGGCGTCGAGGGCGCTGGTCGCCTCGTCGAGCAGCAGCACGGCCGGATCGCAAAGCAGCGCCCGGGCAATGGCAATGCGCTGGCGTTGCCCGCCCGAGAGGCGCACGCCGCGCGCCCCGAGGTCGGTCGCCAGGCCCTGCGGCAGGGCCTCGATGAAGCCCAGCGCCGAGGCGGCCTCCGCGGCGGCCCGCACCTCGGCGTCGGTGGCGTCGGGCCGGCCATAGCGGATATTGTCGGCAACCGATGCGCTGAACAGGGTCGGGTCCTGCGGGACGATGGCCAGCGACCGCCGGAGATCGCCCAGGGCCAGTTGCCGGATGTCTATGCCGTCGAGGCGGATCGTGCCCTTCTCCGGGTCGTAGAAGCGCAGCAGCAGGTTGAAGGCGGTCGTCTTGCCGGCGCCCGAGGGACCGACGATCGCAACCGTCTCGCCCGGCACGACCGTCAGGTCGAAGCGATCGAGCGCCAACGCATCCGGCCGCGTGGGATAGCGGAACGAAACATCCTCGAACGTCACCGCACCCCGCACCGGCTTGGGCAAGGGCCTGGGATCGGCCGGCTCGGCGATCGACGGCGGCTCGGCGCCCAGTTCGGCGAGCCGTTCGGCAGCGCCCGAGGCGCGCTGCAGGTCACCGATCGTCTCGCTGATGGCGCCGCCCGAACTGGCGACGAGGACCGCATAGAATACGAAGGCGGACAGGTCGCCGGCACTGATCCGGCCGGTGAGCACGTCGTGCCCGCCCATCCACAGCAGGAAGCCGACGGCCGAGAATACGATGAAGATGACCAGCGTGGTCATGATCGCGCGGCGCGACACCCGCAGCGTGGCCGCAACGAACGCCCGCTCCGTCGCCTCGCCGAAGCGCCGGGCGGCACGATCTTCCTGGGCGAAGGCCTGCACCGTGCGCACGCCGTCCAGCGTCTCCCCGCCCTCCGACACCATCTCGCCCATGCGCGCCTGGGCCTCGCGCGACAGCGCCTTGACCTGGCGGCCGAACACGATGATCGGCACCACCGTGAGCGGCACTACCGCCAGCGTCCATGCCGCAAGCTTGGGGTTGGTCACGACCAGCATGACGATGCCGCCGATGCACATCAGCGTGTTGCGCAGCGCCACCGAGGCCGAGGAGCCGATCACCTGCTCGATGAGCTGGGCGTCGGCCGAGATGCGGCTCATGACGTCGCCAGAGCGTTTGATCTCGAACCAGGCCGGCCCCAGCCGCACGACATGGGCGAAGAGATCGCGGCGCAGATCGCCCACCACCCGCTCGCCCAGCCACGAGACCAGGTAGAAGCGCGCACCCGAGGCGATGGCCAGCACCACGGCGACGGCCAGCAGGGAGGCCAGGGCATAGTTGAGGATGTCCGGCCGGCCCTGGGCGAACCCCCGGTCGATCAGGGCCCGCAGGCAGGCGCCGAACGCCAGCACCGTGCCGGCTGCGACCAGCAGGGACAGGAGGGCCAGGATCGTGCGCCCGCGATAGGGCCTGAGATACGGCCCCAGAAGGGCCAGGCCGCCGAACCGGTTCATGGGGCCTGCCACGCGAGTTCGACGGCCATTTCGGTCGCCAGAATGGCTAGAAGCCCGTCGCCGCCCCGCGTGTCTTGCCACTGGCCGGACGGCGCGTCGAACGCGTAGTGCCGGGCACCGCTCACCGGCGAACTGAGCCATATCTGCTTGGTGGGTGCATGTTTATTGACAATCCAGGTGCCCGCATCACCCTCGACCGTCAGGATTCCCCCCTGAAGCTCAGCATCTACATGGTCGGCCAGCGCCTCCTCGAGGGTTGCAAGCAGGCTGTCGGCGAGGGTTTCGAAGGCTGAATGGGTCATGGCCCGGTCGGTCTACAAGCCATGGCAGGGCCGTACAACCAGCTTGTCGCCGCTCGTGGACCGATGCGCCGGGCCAGGTCCGCACGCTGTGCAGCTGATCGAGCTGTCACCGACGCCAACGCCAACGTCACGCGCTACGCCTACGACCTGCTCGACCGGCTGGCGACGACGACCGACGCCATGGCTCGGATCACGCAGTTCACCTACACCGTGCTTGGCCAACCCTACCGGACCTTCAATCCCGGCATCTCCACCGTCAATCCGCTGCTGACACAGACCTGGACTGGCGACGGCCAGCTTGGCTCCCTCGCCGACGCCAACGGCAACACCACCACCTTCGCCTACGACGGCTTCGATCGCCTCTCGACGACGACCTATCCGGGCGGCACGACCGAGGCCTTCACCTACGACGCCGACGGCAACATCCTCACCCGCAAGACCCGCGCCGGCGGCACACCCATCGCCTTCGCTTACGACACGCTCAACCGCCTCATCACGAAGACCCCGCCCTCCGGCCCGGTGGTCAGCTACACCTACGACCTCGCCGGCAGGCTCAGGAGCGCCGGCGACAACAGCACAGCCATCCCGTCGGCCGTGTCGCCGACCGGCAGCACGGTCGCCTATGCGACGAACCATGCCTACGACGCGCTGAACCGCCCCACCGGCGCGAGCTGGAACCCGGCGCCGACGGCGACCGCCCCCGGCACCGCCTCGTCCGTCGTCTTCGCGCACAGCTACAACAAGGTGAACCAGCGCACCGGCCAGTCGGTCAGCGACAACGCCTGGATCGACTACCCGGCCGCGGCGGCCAGCACCGTCAGCTACACCGCGAACAGTCTCAACCAGTACACCGCCGTCGGCGCCGTCACCCCCACTTACGACACCAACGGCAACCTCACCTCCGACGGCACCCATACCTACGGCTACGACGTCGAGAACCGGCTGGTCTCGGCCAGCGGCGCCGGCACCACCGCCGCCTACACCTTCGACGCCCAGGGCCGCCGCAAGACCCGCACCACGGGCGGCACCACCACCGTCTTCGTGACCGACACCGACGATCGCGAGGTGCTGGAGTACGACGGTGCCAGCGGGGCGATCCAGCGCTGGTACGCCCATGGTCTCGGCCCCAACGACGTGTTGGGCCAGATGAACGTGCCGGCCAACACCCGCACCACGTTCGTTCCCGATCTGCTGGGCTCGGTCGTGGCGACGATGGCCTCGAGCACCGGCACGCTCTCCCGGTTCGGCTACCGCCCCTATGGCGCCAGCGCCGCACCCGCGACACCGTTCGGCTTCACCGGCCAGC
>Ga0209702_10001960_pt1 | contig 37369 bp, 29 predicted proteins | sample FRY01_FD_187210 | JGI IMG/M metagenome (GOLD analysis project Ga0209702, IMG submission 187210) | Freshwater microbial communities from Lake Fryxell liftoff mats and glacier meltwater in Antarctica - FRY-01 (SPAdes) (version 2) | ecosystem: Environmental > Aquatic > Freshwater > Ice > Glacier...
AACGACGGCTGAAAGAAAGGACGCGAGCGGCCTGAATCCGGCCAGCCTCCCAACCCGCCAACGGAACGATCACGGGATGACTCCGCCCAAAAACAGAGATCCAGGAGGATCTGAGGTTATGGAATCGACAAAAAGCACCCGGCTCCCCTTCTTACGTTTTCGGCCTGCTCCGGAACGCGGTCCCCAAGCCCAAAAATCCGAAAATCGTTCAGCCAAAATGGCTTTCCGAATAGGGTCTAGCTGAGCTCGGCAGCCGTCAGGCTGCACACCGCCAAAACCCTGGTGCTCCGCAGGGACTCTCCTCCCACTGCCTCAGCATCGGCCCCGTTCGCAGTCCTCCCCCCAAAAAAAAGCGCCTCCGCCCTCGGGCGGAAAGTACCGGCGGTGGGAATCGAACCCACACTTCCGAAGAAACGCGATTTTGAATCGCGCGCGTCTACCAATTCCGCCACGCCGGCCTCGGCGCGGAGTCTTGTTCCCCGCTTCCCACCTGTCAAGGATCGCAGAGACCCCAAATCCTGTTTTTAGCGCCCCTGGTTTGCCGCCCCCGCTTCTCCAGAACCTCTGGTCCTCTCCCCCGGATCCGCAGGCAGATGGATCCCCCCCCAAGTCTTCGCATCCATCGAACCCAGCCATTCCTCTTGCCCTCCCCCCCGCAATTCCTACCATCGGGCCGCCCCGCAACTGCCGAGCCTCACGCGTCCACATGAACCGCCTTTTCGTCGAAAAACGAGCCGAATTCAACTCTGAGGCCAAACACCTCTACCACGACATCCGGGGTAGCCTCGGCATCGATGCCCTGGAGGCCATCCGCGTCGTCCAGCGCTACGATCTCGATGGTCTCAGCGATGAGGAATTCGCCGCCGCCTCCCGCCTCATCCTCTCCGAACCCCAGGTCGATCACGCCACCCCCGACCTCTCCCTCGCCGAAGACGAAACCGCCTACGCGGTCGAATACCTCCCCGGCCAGTTCGACCAACGCGCCGACTCCGCCGCCCAATGCGTCCAGATCCTCACCGGCAAACAACGGCCCCTCGTCGCTTCCGCGCACCTCATCGTCCTCAAGGGCACCCTTTCCCCCGCCGATGTCCAAAGCATCAAGGACTATACCATCAACGCCGTCGATTCCCGCGAAGCGAGCATGGAGATCCCCGCCTCCCTGGAAATCAACTCTCCTCCCCCCGCCGACGTTCCCCACATCAATCGCTTCACCGAACAGTCTCCAGACGAACTGGCCACCCTCCGCGCAGAGATGGGCCTGGCCATGAGCCACGAAGACCTCCTCTTCTGCCAGGACTACTTCCGCGATCAGGAATCACGCAATCCCACCATCACGGAAATCCGCATGCTGGATACCTACTGGTCGGACCACTGCCGCCACACTACCTTCCTCACCCGCATCGAGGAGGTCACTTTCGACGAGGGCACCGCGGCGGTCGAGCAGGCTTACGCCAGCTACCGCGAAACCCGGAACACGGTTTACGGCCCCGACACCACCCGACCCGAAACGCTCATGGATATCGCCCTGATGGGGATGAAGGAACTCCGCAAATCAGGCGAACTCCACAACCTCGAGGTCTCCGAGGAAATCAACGCCGCCTCCATCGTGATCCCCGTCGATGTCGATGGCACCGAGGAAGAATGGCTCGTGATGTTCAAGAACGAGACGCACAACCACCCCACCGAAATCGAACCCTTCGGCGGTGCCGCCACCTGCCTCGGCGGAGCCATCCGCGATCCCCTTTCCGGACGCTCCTATGTCTATCAGGCCATGCGCGTCACCGGGGCCGGCGATCCCCGCACCCCCTTTCCCGAAACCCTCCCGGGCAAGCTCCCCCAACGCAAAATCTGCCAGGTCGCCGCAAAAGGGTATAGCTCCTACGGCAACCAGATCGGCCTCGCCACCGGCAAGGTCTCCGAGGTCTATCACCCCGGCTACGTCGCCAAACGCATGGAGGTGGGCGCGGTCATCGCCGCCGCCCCCCGCAAGAATGTCTTCCGCGGCGCACCCGCCACCGGCGACGCCATCCTCCTCATCGGCGGCCGCACCGGACGCGACGGCGTGGGCGGGGCCACCGGATCTTCCAAGGAGCACACCGACGACGCCCTCGACAACAGCGCCGAAGTCCAAAAAGGCGACCCGCCCACCGAGCGCAAGATCCAACGCCTCTTCCGCAACCCCGAACTCGCCCCAAAAATCAAGGTCTGCAACGACTTCGGGGCCGGCGGGGTCTCCGTGGCCATCGGCGAAATCGCCCCCAGCCTCGACATCAATCTCGATCAGGTCCTCAAAAAATACGACGGACTCGACGGGACCGAACTCGCCATCTCCGAGTCCCAGGAGCGCATGGCCGTTCTCGTCGATCCCGCCGACATCGACTACTTCGTCCGCGAAGCGGATCGCGAAAACCTCGAGTGTGTCCTCGTCGCCAAGGTCGCCGACCACGGGCGACTCGTCATCCGCTGGCGGGGCACGCCCATCGTCAACCTCAGCCGCGCCTTCCTCGACACGAACGGCGTCCAACTTTCCAGCCGCATCCGCGTCACCGCCCCGACCACGGACAGCCCCCTCGCCAAACCCCTCCCCGCTGTTGCCGCAGCCGACGGCCTGCCGGCCAAGTGGCACGCCCTCCTCGGCGATCTCAGCCAATGCTCTCAAAAGGGCCTCGGCGAACAATTCGACTCCTCCATCGGGGCCGGCACCGTGCTCAGCCCCTTCGGCGGCAAACACCAGCTCACCCCCTCGGATGCCATGGTGGCGAAAATCCCCCTCCTCGAGGGCCAGACCGACACGGCCACCTACATGAGCTGGGGCTTCAACCCCCGCATCGCCCAGTGGAGCCCCTTCCACGGAGCCTATTTCGCGGTCACCGAGTCCGTCTGCCGCATCGTCGCCGCCGGCGGGGCCCTCCCCGACATCCGCCTCACCTTCCAGGAGTATTTCGAGAAGCTCGGTGCCGACCCGGTCCGCTGGGGAAAACCTTTCGCCGCCCTCCTCGGCGCCTTCCGCGTCCAACACGAACTCCGCCTCGCCGCCATCGGGGGCAAGGACAGCATGTCCGGGTCCTTCAACGACCTCGACGTCCCGCCCACCCTCGTCTCCTTCGCGGTGGCCCCCGGCAAGGCCAGCCGCGCCCTCTCCCCCGAGTTCAAAAACACCGCCAGCGCCGTCTCTTTCGTGGAGCTCAACCGCGACGCCGACGGCCTCCCCGATCTCGCCCAACTCAAGGAAATCGCCGCCGCCCTCCACCAACTCAACACCGCCGGCCACCTCCGCGCCGCCCACAGCCTCGGCGAAGGCGGGATCGCCGCCGGCCTCGCCACGATGGCCTTCGGCAACGGGATCGGCTTCGAGGAATCGGAATCCGACCTCTGCCTCTTCCGCGAACGTTACGGTGCTTTCCTCCTCGAAACGCCCCCCGAGGCCCCCATCGCCACCACCCTCCCCAACGCGCAACGCATCGGCGTCACCACTTCCGCTTCTTCCATCAAATTACCAGACGCCACCCTCAATCTCAGCGATTTACTCCCCCACTGGACAGCGCCCCTCGAGGACATCTACCCCACCCAAAGCCCCTCCGTCCACCCCGAGCTGGAGACCTTCCGCAGCACCGCCACTCCGGCCCGCTCCCGCAGCACCCACCCCGCCTCCGGCAAACCCAAAGTCCTCATCCCCGTCTTCCCCGGCACCAATTGCGAATACGACACCGCCCGGGTCTTCCGCGAAGCAGGCGGCGATCCGGAGATCTTCGTTTTCCGCAATCTCCACTCCGCCGCGGTCGAGGAATCCCTCGCCAACCTGGCCACAAAGATCGACCAATCCCAGATCCTCATGCTCCCCGGCGGCTTCAGCGGAGGGGACGAACCGGACGGCTCCGGCAAGTTCATCGCCACCGCCCTCCGCAACCCCCGCGTCCGCGAGGCCACCATGCGCCTCCTCAACGATCGCGACGGCCTCATCCTCGGCATCTGCAACGGCTTCCAGGCCCTCATCAAAACCGGCCTCCTCCCCTACGGCGAAATTCGCGACCCCGAACCGGGCGCCCCCACCCTCACCTTCAACGACATCGGCCGCCACGCCTCCAGCTACGTGACCACCCGCGTCGCCTCCACCCTCTCCCCCTGGCTGGCCCGCTGCAAGGTTGACGACCTCCACCAAATTCCCATCTCCCACGGCGAGGGCAAATTCTACGCCTCCCCCGGGACGATCCGCGACCTCGCCGCCAACGGCCAGATCGCCACTCAATACACCACCCCAACCGGCGAGCCCTCCATGGACATCGCCCACAATCCCAACGGCTCCCTGTTCGCCGTCGAGGGAATCTGCAGCCCCGACGGCCGCGTCCTCGGCAAAATGGCCCACAGCGAACGCCGCGGCCCCAACATCGCCCGAAACATTCCCGGCGAAAAACATCAGCCCATCTTCAAGGCCGGCGTGGACTATTTCCTATAATGATCTGATTTACACTCAAATTGATCATCTATCGCTCTTTTTGCGCACTTTTTAGACCGCCATCCCCACTCCATACTTGACGTCGGGCTCTTACCCGCCCAAATTAGATCTAGTGATCCAATTTGCGCATGAAAGAGCACATCGATTTCCAGTTTCTCAGCGATCCACAGGTCGAGGCCGAGCTCGGCAAACGCCTCAAACGCCGCCGGGTCGAACTCGGTCTCAACCAATCCGAACTCGCTGAACGGGCCGGCCTCGGCCGCCGCACCATCACCGCCATCGAGAACGGCCACGGCAGCTCCCTGTCCACCCTCATCGCCGTCCTCCGCGCCCTCGGCGGTCTCCAGGAACTCGCCGAACTCCTTCCCCCGCCCGAACTCAGCCCCATCGCCATCACCAGCCACAAGGTCCAGGAGCGCAAATACCCCTACAAGCCCCGCGGGCACAAGGCCACCCCGCCCCCCTGGAAATGGGGCGACGAATCCCCATGAACACCTCCGCCAAGGTCCTCCTCCACGACACCCACATCGGGAGCGTCACCTGGGACGAGTCCCGCGCCCTCGGGATCTTCGAATACCACCCCCACTTCCTCCCCAGCGGCATGCAGGTCGCTCCCCTCACCATGCCCCTCGGCGGCGGCACCCACTCCTTTCCCGACCTCCCCCGCGAAACCTTCAAGGGTCTGCCCGGGCTCCTCGCCGATTCCCTTCCCGACAAGTTCGGAAACCTCCTCATCGACCGCTGGCTCGCCGAACAAGGGCGCTCCCCCCGCTCCTTCAATCCCGTGGAACGCCTCTGCTATCTCGGCTCCCGCGGAATGGGCGCCCTCGAATTCCAACCCACCCTCGCCGACGAGCTCCCCTCCACCCCCTTGGAGGTCTCCCGCTTGGTAGCCCTAGCCAACGAGGCTCTCGCCGCCCGCACCGGACTCCACACCTCCCTCTCCGGAGATCACGCCCTCAACGACATCATCCGCGTCGGGACCTCCGCCGGTGGCGCCCGCGCCAAAGCCATCATCGCCTGGAATCCCTCCACCACCGAGATCCGCTCCGGCCAGGTCCCCCTCCCCGACGGCTTCGAACCCTGGCTCATCAAGTTCGACGGCATCAGCGACAACCGCGACAAGGAAAACGCCGATCCCCAAGGCTACGGCCGCATCGAGTTCGCCTACCACCTCATGGCCCGCGCCGCCGGCCTCACCATGAGCGACTGCCGCCTCCTCGAGGAACACGACCGCGCCCACTTCATGACCCGCCGCTTCGACCGCACCCCGGACGGCGATAAACTCCACCTGCAAACCCTCTGCGGCCTCGCCCACTTCGACTTCAACCAAGCCGGGGCCTACAGCTACGAACAAGCCTTCCAAGTCGCCCGTCAACTCGCCCTGACCCATGCCGATCAGGCGGAACTCTACCGCCGCGCCCTCTTCAACATCCTCGCCCGAAACCAGGACGACCACACCAAGAACATCTCCTTTTTCATGGATCGCCGCGGCCACTGGCACCTCGCCCCCGCCTACGACGTCATCTACAGCGACAACCCCGACGGCGCCTGGACCAGTCGCCACCAAATGAGCCTCAACGGCAAACGCGACGACTTCACCCGGGCCGACCTCCTCGCCGCCGCCCGCTCCGCAAACATCAAGCCCCCCCTTGCCGGCGAGATCCTCGCTCAAGTCGAGAACGCCGTCCGCCAATGGAAGGACTTCGCCCTCCAAGCGGAGGTCTCCAACGCCCAACACCAAGCCATCGCCCGAACCCTGCGGACCAGCATTTAACCTAAATCTCCACCCCCACCCCCGGACACGGCACCACCACCCGATCCGCCAATCCACGCCGGTCCGCTTCCGCCAACAGCCGCTCCAACGGCTCATCGGGATGCTCACAGCTCAACATGAAGGTCCCGAAATGCATCGGGATCATCAGCCGTGCTCCGGTATCCTCAAAGGCATCCAAGGCCTGCTCCGGCGTCATGTGCACATCCCGCCCACTCGGCGGTTCATAGGCCCCGATCGGCATGAGCGCGATGTCGATGTCCTCCCGCGCCCCGATTTTCTTGAAGCCGTTGAAATAGGCGCTGTCCCCACAATGAAAGATCGAACGCTTCTCACTCGCCACGATGAAGCCACCATAGTCCCGATGCGTGTCGTGCCCGAACCGCGCCCCCCAGTGATGGCAGGGCGTGTGCAACACCCGCAGCCCCGCGATCTGCTCCTCCTCCCAGATCTTCATCTCCCGCACCGAGGAAAATCCAAGTCGCTTAACCAGCGAACCACTGCCCCGCGGCACCACGATGCCCCCGCTCGCCTCCACCTTCTTCAGGCTCTTTTTGTGCAAATGATCAAAATGCGCGTGAGACACCAGCACCAAATCCACATCCGGCATGTGCTCTAACAGAATCCCCGGATGCTGCAGCCGCTTCACCGCACCCAGCCAAGTCGCCCAATTCGGATCGAACAGAATCGAGTGCCCCTCGAACTGCACAAAGAACGAGGCATGCCCGATCCAGGTCACCCGCACCTTTCCCGCCGCCGGCGGCTCCAGCACCGGATGTTTGGGCGTCCCTCCCAGCTTCTTGAAAATCTGCGGCACCACCCGATAGCGCAGATACTGCAGGTTCCGCTTCGGCCACCCCTTGGTCGGGCGCAATCCCGAATAATCTTCCGCGCTCCGCTTGCGAACTCCTTCCTCCATTACGTCAAGGCTACTGGATTCCCGACCGCCTGCAACGGATCAATCAAGGACCGCTGAAATCTCCGCCGCCCAGCGCTCCGCCAAATCCCGGAAGCGCTCCCCGCTGTCCGCGTAAAGCACTCCACGGGAGACGTTCACCACATTCGGGGCCTTCCGCCCCGATCCTTTCAGGGCCTGCAAATCCCCTCCCTGCGCCCCCAGTCCGGGAATGAGCAGGGGCACGTCCGGCAGCGCCGCCAACACCTCCTCCGCCGCGTTGGTCAGCCCCACCACCAGCCCCACGTCCGTCGCCCGGCCTTCCTTCAGCGCCCGCCGCGCAAAATCCCCCACGATCTCGTAAATCTTCCGCCCTCCCGCCTCCTGCCGCTCGATGTCCGCACTCCCCGGATTCGAGGTCACCGCCAACGCATAGATCCCCTTGCCCGCCTCATCCAAAAACGGCTCCAGCGTGTCATACCCCATGAAAGGATTCACCGTCGCCGCGTCCGCGCCAAATTCATCAAAACAGGCCCGCGCATAGCGACGCTGCGTCTCCCCGATGTCACTCCGCTTCGCATCCAGGATCACCGGCACTCCCTCCGGCACGAACTCGATGACCTGCTCCAACATCGCCACCCCATCCGATCCCATCGCTTCAAAATAAGCGCAGTTCGGCTTGAAGGCCGCCGCAAACTCCGCCGTCTCCTCGATCACCTGCCGCAAAAAATCCTCCACCCCCTGCACGGTGTCCCCATGCCGCTCCGGCCGGGGATCCAATCCCACGCACAACCGTGATCCCGACGCCGCAATCCGCGCCGCCAACCGCTCCGAATATCGCTGCTCTGGCATCTGCCGGGAACCTTGATCCGCCCCGCCCCAAAGGAAAAGTGTTTAGCCGGATTTCTCCACGCAGGCGGCCTGGTGCAAAGTTGCTCCTGCGGCCCTCCCTCCCTCCCCTCCCGCCCCCACTGGGCTCGCCCCAGTGGAGCGCATGATCAATCAGCTACCCCCTAAAAACTATTTAACACACCCAAACCAACCCTGTAGAAATTGCATGATTCGTTAGCTATCTTGATAATCTAGCACAGGTCCAAACTCTCAAGAATCCCTGATAGTAGCGGGACTTGAGAAGCTCACGTGGATTTCTGCTTTCCGAGATGATCATGCCCGGCAGACCATTTCCCTGATGAAAACATCATTCACCCTTACACTTGTCGGAGCTGCCTGTGCCCTGTTGGTCAGCTGTGGAACCAATGGCCGCGAGACCATCTACGTGACCTCCAAAGCCGGCGAGCCCATCTGCGGTGCCCAGATCGTCCCCTGCGATACGCCGAAGGGCTGCACCAAACCCGTTTACACCGACGCCTGCGGCAAAGCCCGCCTGCCCGGTGACAGCGCGGTTTACACCGTCCAGAAGCAGGACTTCCGCCCCGTCGGCGGCATCCGGAAGACCGGCCAGTCCCAGCACATCAAAATGGTCACCGGTTGGCCGAACTGAGCCGCGCCCCCTCACGACTCTCCCAAGCCCGTCCCTCCCGCCATGCTGACCGGAGGGGACGGGCTTTTTCGTGGCCATACCCTCATAAGGCGTAGCGCTCCAGTCCCGCTCAGCGTTCCAGGGTGTAGTTGATCGCCCGCCCCAACGAACTCGATGGCAGGAACATTTCCCCCATATTTAGCCTAAATGAAAGGCCAATTAGAGCAGATCATCCGCGAGAAGATCGCTGCGGCAGTGGAGACATCGCCCCCGGCTCTGACCCGCCGCAAGGCCACCTTACCCCCCATCAAGGGAAAGGCAATTGCTGTGATCGGGATGCGCCGTGCCGGAAAGACCAGCTTCCTCCACCAGTGTCGGGCAGACCTGATCGACGCAGGCCGATCCGCAAACCGCCTGCTCTACTTCAATTTCGAGGACGAGCGTCTCGGAGGGCTCTCAAAGGAGGACCTCCACATCATTCCGGACACCCACCTGAGGATGTTCCCCGAGCCGGCAGACGAGCCCATCACGCTCTTCTTGGACGAGATCCAGCTGGTCTCCGGCTGGGAAACCTTCGTGAGGCGCCTACTCGACACCCCCGGATACTGCAGAAAGGGACAGGTAATTTATAAAGAAGCGACTTGCTCCACTCTCCGCCTCCCATTGCTGCTAGGAATTTGCTTTTGGAGGGAGGCCCCTGGAGCAGCCGTGGGGCCGGAATCCCATGTGGATTCCCCACGCTGTCGGGGAGGATGGTCCTCCGATCCTTCCTAGCTCAAGATCGGCGAAGACCTCGAAAGCCAGTTCGCCACTTGCATCGTCCCCACCACGGGACATGGAGGGAAGTGCGCCCCCTCCTGCCGCTGATGTGAAGGAGAGAGTTCCTCCACCCGAAGGGTCATACTGGGAGTCGTCGTTGTAACTCCAGTTCGTGGTCAGCGAATCGCTTCCGCTGATATCCGGCCGGACGTAGCCATCGTCATAGTCGCCGAACACCGGTCCGGCGGGAATCAGGGGGATGCCCGCAATTCCGGGCGATCTGCTTGAGAATGAGGCGGAAGTATTGAAGAGTGGCGCATAGCCGATGCCGAAACTCCAGTCTCCGGAGGATGGCGGAGGCGCGAGGATCGACTTGGAGTCTTTCGCTCCAGGAGTCCCACCGGCCAGTAGGTGGGAAGTTGAGAGAAAAAGGACAAGGCCTTGAATGGCAGGTTTCGATTGAAAGGAAGACCTTGATTCGGAGGGAGCATGATCGTGGCGGAACTAGATCGATGTCTAGCGAGTCCGCTGTTCCGATGTAAAGAAGCAATTAATTTGCAAAATTTCCCTGTGCCCTGATGAAAAATCCGTTGATTGACCTCAACCCGAGGCAGGTCGCGCTGAGAAAACCAGCTTCAACGACTTGCAAAAGCACCCCGCAACACGCTGGAATTCAACTACTTGATCTGGGCCGACGAACTGGGCATACCACCAGGCGCGACACACCATGAAAACAGCCGGAGGGGACGGGTCGAAGGCCGAAACTTCCCTGTATGCATGGTCACGTTGCGCGGGCGCTTTGCTTTAATTTGCACAGTGGGGAGTGAGGAAGCAGGGCTCAACGTTTTTCCCTCTCAGTTCATCCGGCAGCCACTTCGCTTCTTCCATTCGGCCTCCTCCATCCTCCCGATCGCTCCGAATCTCTCCGACCCCTCAATCCGTAATCGCCCTCCCCCCCTCCCTTCCGCTACCCTCCCCCCGTGCCCACCTCCGTCGTCGAACTCCTGCAGCAACTGATCCGCATCCCCTCCGTCAACCCCGACGGCGACCCGGGCACCGAACACACCTGTGAGGCCAAGCTCGCCGCCTGGATCGCCCCGTGGATCGCCAAACTCGGCTACACGGTCACCCTCGACGAAATCAAACCGCAGCGCCCCAACCTCATCGCCCGCGCTCCGGGGCCCATGGACCGCCCCCGCATCCTCCTCGGCCCCCACCTCGACACGGTCGGCGTTGGCGGCATGTGCATCGATCCCTTTTCCGGCGATCTCCGCGACGGACGCATCTGGGGTCGCGGAGCCTCCGACACGAAAGGCCCCATGGCCGCCATGCTCTGGGCCCTCCACGAATGCCGCGACCTCCTCGAAACCCTCCCCATGGCCGTCGATTTCGTCGGCTTCATGGCCGAGGAATCCGGCCAATGGGGCTCCAAGGACTTCGCCGAACAGTATGGCGCGGACTACGAATTCGCCCTCGTCGGCGAACCCACCTCCCTCCACCTCGTCCACGCCACCAAGGGAGCCCTCTGGGCCACCCTCGAAGCGGAAGGTGTCGCCGCCCATTCCTCACAACCCGAGCGCGGCGACAACGCCATCCTCAAACTCAATCGCGGCCTCGATCTCCTCGATCGCGAACTCCGCGAACGCCTCACCCACTTCACCCATCCCATCCTCGGCCACGCCACCCTCAACGTGGGCGTCATCTCCGGCGGCACCCGCGCCAACATCGTCCCCGCCCACGCTGAGGCCCAGATCGATATCCGCACCGTCCCCGCCCTCCTCGCCGAACACAGCACCCTCCGCTTCTTACAGGCCTTCCTCCAGGAACACGACCTGCCCCTCTCCATCTCCAACGTCATCGAGAACCCGCCCATGGAGGTCCCCGCCGATCACGAGTGGATGTCCCGCATCCTTCAGATCCATCCCTCCTCAAAGGCGGTCGGGGCCCCCTGGTTCTCCGACGCCGCGCACCTCAATGCGGCCGGTCTCGCCTCCATCTGCATCGGCCCGGGCTCCATCGATCAAGCCCATACCAAGGACGAATTCATCAGCGTAATCGATCTTGAAGCCGGGGCCGCCTGGTTCACGGCTTTGCTCCGGGCACTGGCGTGATCGGCACCTCGGGAGCCTTCGGCGGGACGACCAACCCCTTGTAGCCCACCGCAAAGACCACCCCGGTCACCACGCACATCCCCGTCAGGACGTTCCAATAGGTCGTCCAGCCCTCCGGCCCGTGCCCCACCACCAGGTGCCGGTAGAGCTCCCCCACCACGAGGGTCCCCAGCACCGCCCCGATCCCCCCGGATACCAGCGTCAGCAAGGCCTGCGTCTGGGCCCGCATCCCCGGGGCCACCCGCCGATCCACAAAGACCCGCCCTGATTCAAAGAAGAAGGTCCACGCAAACCCATGCATCCCAACCCCGATCAGGATGAGCGTGGTCGAGCCGATCGATCCACCCAGTGCATAGAGTCCGTAGCGCAACACTCCGCAACCGATCGCGAAGAGCAGCAGATACTTCAGCCGCCAGCGGACCAGCACATATCCTAACAACATTAATGACACCACCTCGGAGACCTGCCCCCAGGTCATCGCCGCCGCCACCTTCTCCACCCCGAGATCCTCCAACTGCCGCGGGGTGTGCATGTAGAAGGCGGCAAGCGGAATGGAAAAGAGGAAGGCCGTCAGGAAGTAAACCGCCTGATCCCGATCCTTCAGAACCCGCAGAGAATCAAAGCCCAATGAACTTCGCCACCCCGTCGATTTTCCTCCCTTGGGCGGCGTGTGAGGCAGCATGAGGCAGGCAAACCCCGCAAAAACCCGCACACCCGAAGCCATCATCCCGGTCGAGGCCGACTGGTCGATCCCCAGCATGCTCACCGACCACCCCGCCGCCACCCAACCCAGCGTCCCCCAGACCCGGTAGGATCCGAATTGCCGCTGGGTGTCCTCCAGGTTCGACAGGGCCACCGAAGTCAGCAGCGACCAGGCCGGTGCCGAGACCAGCGCATTGATTCCGAAAAAGATCAGAAAGAGCACCGGATTGTCGGAGTACTCCAGAAACCAAAAGGCCAGAAAGAGAAAGATCGCCCCACCCGCCAACACCACGAAGAGCACCTTCTCCGCGGGATAGCTCCGGTCGGCCTTCGCCGCGAAGGCCAGCGGCGACAGGATCCCCGCCAAGGGCGGCAGAATGAAGGCCCACTGCACGATTCCCGCACTCCATCCCTTCGCATGCAGGACGTTGCTGAGCACCGGAAACCAGCATCCCGGGGCAGCCGCAAGCAGGAAAAAGACCACCCCGATCCAGTATTTGTTCCCCACAATCCGACCGCGCTGCACGCCGCCACGCTACGGCTTCAAAGCAATCAGCCAATCAAGATCGTCCCGACCGCTTCACTTTTCTATCGGCCAGTTTCCGCAGGGAAATCTCCTCCGCCAAGCGACTCCCCAGCGCCCTCAACTGCTCCCGCAAGCGCGGCCCCGCCTCCCGCGCCGAACCCAGCGCCGGCCCCTGCAACAGAATGCGATTCTGAAAGCGATCCAACTCCACCACACACGCCGATTGCCAACAATGCACCAGACGCTCCATCTCCAACAGCGTGATCCCCGGGGTCGGCAGGAGGTTGCTGATCAACACCCCGCTCGTCCGCACCCGCCGCGCCATCAACTCCGGCAGGACCTGCCAACTGACCGAGGGCTTCACCACGTCTCCCCCCACCGGCACCGACAGATCCTCCACGATCGCCCCGAACCGCCGCCGCTGCCCACGCAGCCAGTCCACCGCGTCCCCCTTGGTGAAGACCACCTCCCCACCCCAGTCTCCCACCACTTCCCGGTAAACCCCATGCCCTGCCCCATCCAAATCCACCGCCTCCACCGCCTGCACCCCCCCGAGTTTGCGCAGCGGCGCCATCATCCCGCCCCCCGCAAACCCCAGCATGGCCAGTGTCGATCCCGGCGCAAAGGCCATCGCCGCGGCCGCCAGCAGATCAAAGACGCTGTGCGTCGGCCCCGGCGCATGGAGCACCTCGCTGAGCACACACCCATGCTGCAGGAGCCGCACTCCCCGTCGAAATTTCCTCACCCGCGTGCTCACCGCGCTACTCCTCACCACCCCCGCGCCAACTGTCGAGGCCAACTTTCCGCGAATCCCAAGTTCCCAAACCCACGCTCCCTTCTCCCCAATAACCAATAACCAATAACCTTTTCCGCATTGCCACCCCCGCCCGATCCCCCAAAGCTCCGTCGTGGACTCGCCTTCCCCCGCCTTCATCATCGATCTCGAAAAGCTCGCCGCAAATTGCGCCCTCCTCGCCGAGGTCAAGGCCGCCGCCTCCTGCCGCATCGTCCACGCCCTCAAGGCCTTCGCCCTCCCCCAGGCCTTCCCGGTCATGCAGGAGCACCTCGACGGCTGCTGCGCCTCCGGCCCCTGGGAAGCCCAACTCGCCCACCAACACTTCGGCAAACACATCCTCACCTGCGCCCCGGCCTATACCAGCGCCGACCTCGACACCCTCCTCCCCCTCAGCTCCCACCTCGATTTCAACTCCCCCGGCCAATGGAATCGCTTCCGCGACCAGGTCATGGCCCATCCCCGCTTCCAGTCCGGCGAACTCCGCTGCGGCCTGCGCATCAACCCCCGCTGCTCCACCGGCCCCAACCCCCTCTACGACCCCTGCGCCCCCGGCTCCCGCCTCGGCTGCCCCCCGGAACTCATCGGCGAGGCCAATCTCGAGGGCCTCAGCGGACTGCACTTCCATACCCTCTGCGAGCAAAACAGCGACGACCTCCAACGCACCCTCGAAGCGGTCGATCAACACTTCGGCCACCTTCTTCGCTCCCCCCAGTTCCGCTACCTCAACATGGGCGGCGGCCATTGGATCACCAAACCCGACTACGACCGCGATCTCCTCATCCGCCTCGTCCGCCAAACCTACGAGCGCTACGACCTCGACGAAATCTGGCTCGAACCCGGCGAAGCCGCCGTGGTCCACACCGGCATCCTCGCCGCCACCGTCCTCGACCTCTTCCCCAGCGGCGATCTCCAAGTCGCCCTCCTCGACGTCTCCGCCACCGCCCACATGCCCGACGTCCTCGAAATGCCCTACCGCCCCGACCTCACCCGCGCCGATGGATCACCCGCCGCCGACCCCGGCCATTATGAACATACCTACCGGTTGGGTGGCTCCTCCTGCCTGGCAGGCGACGTCATCGGCGACTTCTCCTTCCAATCGCCCCTCCAAATCGGCGACCGCCTCCATTTCCAGGACATGGCCCAATACACCATGGTCAAAACGACCCTCTTCAACGGCGTCCGCCACCCCGCCTACATCCTGAAACACCCCGACGGCCGCCTCGAGACGGTCCGCGAGTTCCACTACGAGGATTTCGCCTCCAAACTCGGCGTCCCCTCAATTACTATTTAAATAGTAATTAACCGCTTTCGCCCCCCTGTGGCGGCGGTTTCCAACCGCCAAGCCGATCCCCAGTGGCGTGACCGTCCCGGTCGCCAGCCTTTGTCCCCTCTCCCCTTCAAGGGAAAGAGAGGAGTTTCGGCCGCCACTGAAGCGGTATGGGGTGGAGAATGACGCACGGCATAGGTGGATTGCGTCCGGCTGCCAGCGTCCCTTCAGGACGCCTTGGCTCGGGGGAGGACGGGGCACCAGGGCTGAAGCCCTGGCCTTTGTGCTATGTCCCCTTCAGGGACCTTTTCCCGTGCCATGTCCCCTTCAGGCACCTTCCCCGCGTAGCGGCGCCCCTGCGGGGCGTCGGCGGTTCCACCCCGTCCCTTCAAAGCCCCTCCCACTCCCCCTATCCCCCCGCCTCCCCCGTGGCTGCCGGCGTCCCGCCGCAGGCAGTCCCCGCAGCGTCCCGCCGCGATCCCCAGCTTTGACGTCCCCCGCCCTCACTCCCCCAAGGCCACCGCATTCGCCGCCGCATAGCTCTTCGCGTGCGTCAGGCTGATCTTGATCTCCCGCACCTTCTCCCGCTCCGCAAACGCCTTCCCGAGCCCGTGCAGCAACAGACTCGGCTCCCCCGACGGGGCTCGCAGCACCTCCACATCCGTCCAGGCCAGTTCCGCCCCGATTCCCGTCCCCAGCGCCTTCGAAACCGCCTCCTTCGCCGCCCAACGCGCCGCATAGTGCAGCTCCGGACGCTTCTGCCGGGAGCAATACTCCCGCTCCGCCGCCGTGAAGATCCGCTCCAAAAACCGATCCCCAAACTCCGCCACAGCCTCCTCGATCCGCTCCACCTCGATCACATCGATCCCGATCCCGTATATCCTCATCCTTGCCCCCCGCTCCCGTAGCCGGCCATCAGCGCCTTCATTTCCCGCACCGCCTGCCCCAGTCCCACCCGGATCGCCCGCGATACAATGCTGTGCCCGATGTTCAACTCGCTCAGCCCCGCCACCGCAAAGAGCGTCCTCACGTTCCCATAGTTGATCCCGTGCCCCGCATTCACCTGCAAACCCAGCCTCCGCCCCAGATCCGCCGCCGCCGCCAAGGCTTTCAGCTCCTCCTCCTGCTCCGCCCCCGGCGCATTCGCAAAGCGCCCGGTGTGCAACTCGATCATCTCCGCCCCCACCTCCCGGGACACCTCGATCTGCGCCAGATCCGGATCCACGAACAGGCTGATCTGAATCCCCGCCTCCTGCAACCGCAGCATCCCGTCCCGCAATCCATCCTTCAGCCCCATCACATTCAACCCACCCTCCGTCGAGATCTCCTCGCGGTGCTCCGGCACCAAACACACGAAGTCCGGCTTCAGGCGCAGCGCCAACTCCACCATCTCCGGCGTGTTGGCCATCTCAAAGTTGAGCGGCAAGCCCACCTCCTCCCGAATCGCAAAGGCATCCTCCTCCTGAATGTGCCGCCGATCCCCCCGCACATGCAAAGTAATGCTGTCCGCCCCCGCTTCCTTGGCGTCCAGCGCCGCCTGCAGGGGACTCGGCTCCGCATTCGGCGAATCCAACATGCTCGCAAACCGCGCCTGCCGCAGCGTGGCCACGTGATCAATGTTGACCCCCAGAAGCAAACTCATGGCCGGATTACTAGCGTGGACCGGTCTCCATTCCGATTTCCGATTTCCGATTTCCGCGCTCAATCAATGCCGGAAATGCCGGTGCCCGGTGAAAACCATGGCCATCCCCGCCTCGTTCGCCGCCTTGATGACTTCCTCGTCCCGAATCGAGCCCCCCGGCTGAATACAGGCCGTCGCCCCCGCCTCGATGGCCGCCTGCAACCCGTCCGCAAAGGGAAACATGGCATCGGAGGCAATCACGCTCCCCTTCAGCGAAAGCCCCGCCTCCTGCGCCTTCCAGACCGCAATCCGCGAGGAATCAATCCGACTCATCTGCCCCGCCCCGATGCCGAGGGTCCGGTCCGTCGCCCCAAAGACGATCGCGTTCGACTTCACATGCTTCACCACCCGCCACGCAAAGCGCATCGCCTGCAACTCAAGCTCACTCGGCGGCCGCTCCGTCACCACCTTCGATTCCAGCTTCTCCAAGCCCATCGCGGTGTGATCGCGGTCCATGACCATCAACCCACCCGGCGCGGAGCGAATCAGCGGCTCCTTCTTCGCGATCTGATAGGCCTCCTTCATCTTCATGAGGCGCAAATTCTTCTTCTTCTGCAACACGGCCCGCGCTTCCGGTTCGTAGTCCGGGGCAATGATCACATCCGTAAAGATCTCCGAAATAACCCGCGCCAAGCCCTCCGTGATCGGCCGGTTCGAAATGATCACCCCGCCAAAGGGAGCCTGCCGATCTGTTTCAAACGCCTTCTGCCAGGCCGCCCGCAAATCGTCGTCGTCCTGCCCCACTCCACAGGGATTGGTGTGCTTGAGAATGGCCACCGTGGGCCGCCGGAAATCAAGGATCAGATCCGCCGCCGCCTCGATGTCGAGAATGTTGGTGTAGCTCAGCTCCTTACCCTGCAACTGCGAAAAACAATCGCCGAAATGCCCATACAAGCGCGCCGCCTGGTGGGGATTGTCCCCGTAGCGCAGCTCCCGCTCCAAGGGCAGCGAGACCGAAAAGCAGCCCGCCGTGCTGTCGTCGCACTGGCCGAGGTAGTTGGCGATCGCCCCGTCATACGCCGAGGTCCGCCGAAACACCTTCACCGCAAACTCCTCCCGCAGGCGCAGGGAGGTGTCCCCCTCATGCTCCCGCATGTCCTCCACCACCCGGGCGTAATCCCCGGGATCCGTCACCACGGTCACCGCCGAGGCATTCTTCGCGGCACTCCGCAGCATCGATGGCCCGCCGATGTCGATGTTCTCGATCGCCTCCTGCAGGCTGACCCCTTCCTTCGCGATGGTCTCCTCAAAGGGATACAGATTCACCACCACCAGATCAATGGCCGGAATGTTGTGCTTCTTGGCCTGCTTCTCGTGCTCCTCCGAATCCCGCCGCTGCAGCAAACCACCATGCACTTTCGGATGCAGCGTCTTCAGCCGTCCTTCAAACAACTCCGGCGCACCCGTGTAGTCCGACACGTCGATGACCGACAGGCCGGCTTCCCGCAACGCCTTGGATGTTCCGCCGGTGGAGAGCAACTCCACCCCGAATTCCTCGCTGAGAACCTTTGCAAACTCGACAAGACCTGACTTGTCCGAGACCGAGAGAAGAGCACGCTTGATCGCCATGATAGAGGTCGGGGTTGCCCCGAAGCCTCTGCTCCCTATTCAGTGCCCCCCCTTCGGGCAAGTGGAATGTCCCTCAATCCGCTCACCACCGTCTGCCGGATCTCCCCAATCCCCTCGATTCCCATTTCCACCGTATCCCCCACCCGCAGGTAGCGCGGCGGCGTGAATCCCCCCCCCACCCCCGCCGGGGTCCCCGTGGCGATCACATCCCCCGGCAGCAGGGTCATGAAACGCGAGACATAGCTCACGATCTCCGCCACCGAAAAAATCATGTCCGCCGTCTCACTGTGCTGCCGCACCTCCCCGTTCACCTTGGTCCACAACGAGAGATCCTGCACATCCGCAATCTCATCCACCGTCACCAATTCCGGCCCGGCCGGCGCAAAGGTGTCGCAACTCTTCCCCTTCACCCACTGCCCGCCCCGCTCCTTTTGAAAGGCCCGTTCGCTGTAATCACACATGACCGTGTAACCCGCGATGATATTACGGACTTCCGTTTGTTCCACGTGGACTCCTCGCTTTTCTAAAATAATTGCCAGCTCCACCTCATAGTCGAGCTTCTCCGAATCGCGTGGAACCACCACGTGATCATAGGGCCCCGACCACGCCGTGCTGGCCTTCATGAAGAGCACCGGCTCGCTCGGCGGCTCCCCTCCCATCTCCCGCGCATGGGCCGCATAGTTCTGCCCCACACAGATGATCTTCGAGGGCCGCGCCACCGGCGGCAGCACCGCCACATCCTCCCGCACCGGCACCCCGCCCGGGGCCCCCTTCGCGAGCCATTCCCGCAACTCGCCCATCCCCCCCCGCTCAAAGAACGCCTCGTCGTAGTCCCGCGCCAATTCCCCCGCATCCACCCGCTGCCCATCCGCCGTGATGACCCCGCAGCCCACCGAACCATCCCCACGCCGAAATCGAAACATCCTCATTCCCGCATCCCCCCCGCCTTGGCCACTTTGATCACTTTCCCCTGCGCCGCCCCATCCAACAAACCGACCCTGAGGTAGGTTGCATCAAAGTACTCCCGGTGCCCCACCCACTCCCGTTGATCCGCCTGCATCAGCGCAAACTTGTACTCCGGCAACTCCTTCTTTAGGACCCCATAGACCTCGTTCAAGGCCCGGTCATGTTTTTGAAATTCCGCCTTCCATTGGACCAGGCTCAGGACCCGATCCTCCGCCGCCGCCACCAGCAGGCTCCCCAACAACGTCAATGTCACCAATAGTGTTCTCACCCCCGCAGTATCCCCGCCCACCCCGATTTCGCAATCCCGTCCTGAACCAACCTCTCGTCCAACACGCCGTAGCTTTGCCCCCTAGTCTCCGGATCCCTTCCCGGCAGCGGGACGCAGCCACTCCCTTGGAATCCCTAGAAACCCTCGGCCTACTTCACCCTCCGCGCCACCGCCAGCCAATCCCAGGGCCTCCTCCGGTCCAGCCACTCCGGGGGCCGGGTCAACTCCTCATCCCAAGGGAATGGCACCTTCCGCACCCGCTCCACCTCGAAGCCCCCGTCTTCCAGCACCCCCTCCAGATCAGTTTGCGTCCAGTGCTTCGTCAGGACTCCCGAAATATCAACCACCCCCTCCACGAAGGAGTGCACCGCCTTGTGCAGAGCCTTCTCCGCCTTCTTCCGCGACAAACCCGCCGGAGCCCCGTCCTTTCGCCGACAACGGGCCAGGCTCTCATGCACGTGCAGCACGCTCTCAAATGAAGGCACCACAAACACGGCATGCCCACCCGGCTTGAGCGCCCCGCGGACCGCCTTCACGATCTTCTCCAGCTTCCCCCGTTTCGGCACTAACAACACATTAACGCAAAACACCACATCCACCTGCATCCCCCGCAGACCGCCCTCGATGAGATCCGCCCGATGAAACCGGACATTCGGCCGCGCATGCCGCAGGCGGGCCTTGTCGAGCAATTCCTGCGAATAGTCCACCGCCTCCACATGCACAAAGGCCTCCGCCAACTGCGGCAGCAGACTCCCCGGCCCGCAGCCCAGATCCGCCGCCGTCCGCCCCGCCCAGCGCAGTCGCTTGATCTCCTCTGCCAGGACCCCCTCCAAGTCCACCCCCGCGATCTCCAGCACCCCACCCTCGAAGCGCTCCGCCATGTCATCCCAATACTGCTCGTCCACCTTGCCACCACTTCACCGCACCTCAGGAGCCCCTGACAACGAAATTCGCGATCCAACGCCCGGGGAATGCCGCCCTCCCCTCCCACTCCGTGGCTGTCGGCGTCCCGCCGCAGCCCGTCCCCGTGGCGTCCCGCAGCGTTCCCCAACCTGCCCTCCCCAACCTCCCCTCCCCCTCCTACCCCATCTCCTCCCGCTCCCCCCCCTCTTCGGCCTGAAAGGCCGGGACACCACAGCGAAGGGCAAGCGAGGAACCAGCGCCGCCCTGGGATCAAAATCCCCCCGGTGACGGGAAAGGTCTCAGGAAAGAATTTTGCAATGCGACCTTGTCCGCAATTCCTTCAATAGTTGAACGAGCCCCTCCCCCACCCGCTTCGAGCCCCCGGAGTGCGAAGGCTCGCCGTGCCACGGCAGAGCCGTAGGGCGACGACGGGACTCCGCCCGGTGGAGGCTGGGCTTGACAGCGCGGGGGCGCAACGTCCACTCGCCCATCCCAGTCCACTCCCAAACCTTCCCAGCCTGCCTCCATCATCACGCCCAGCTCCTCTCCTCCACACGGGTCCAGCCCCGCCCTTCCCGGGCGGTGTCAAGCCACCGCACTCCGGGGCCGAAAGGACAGGGGACGGAAAAAACGTCAGTCCGCAATGGCACGTGGTTAAGGCGGGTCTTGGTGCCTTTCTTCTCGGGAACCTGGACGCGGGTCGTTGAATCAACGTCAGCGGTCAACAGACCCCCCTCTTGCATTGTCGCCATCGCCCGACACTCTATGGCATCTATGCCCGGCTTGCAATGACGGCCGGAGATTGTCGTCCGCCTTCTGCGGCAACGGTCGCGTCGCCGGCAGGAAACCCACCGCCGCTCAAGGACGGGCGATCAGCGCTCCCAGCACCTCTTCCAGAAGCAGGGTCAACTGCCCGGCCCCACCCTTCTCCGGCAAGTCTCCGGACGCCAATAAATCGCTGACCCCGATCGGTTCTCCCGCCACGACCTTTGCCTCGCGCCAGGTGGGATAGCCACACTCGCCCAGCAGGTCCTCCTCCAGCTTCATGATCGTTTCGGCACGACGATCAAGGCTCGGTTGCTCCAGCAGGTAGTCCCCCGGATAACTGTGCGCCTGCAGGGCGGTGAAGACGCGATAGAGATCGTCCTGCAACCCCCGCCGCTCCTCCTCCCCGGGCGGATTGCCTTCATCCAACAGCGCCCGCCGCATGCGCTGACGCAAGGCCCGCACCCGCTCCGGCGCGGTGCTCGCCTTGCCGTCCCTCCCGCGCCGCTCCTCCACCTCTGCGAGAAGCCGATCACACATCTGCCGAACCCGCCCGATCAGCGCGCCCTGCCCCGTGTCCCCGAACAACTCCACTTCCTTGGACGCGAGGATCCCCGCTCCGAGACGAAGAATCCGCGCATCCACATCCTCCCACGAACGCGGTTTCCAGCCTATCCGTGTCTCCATCGCCGCCAGCCTCCCCTCAAAGGTCTGCTCCACCTCCGCATCATGCCGAAAGCTCATCGCCACCGGCACCAACCAGGCCTTCCGCCCCGCCGCCAACTTCCCCGCCGCCCGCAGCAGAATGGAGGCCACCCCCTCCATCAAGGGATCCAGACGGCCGTGGTGATGGTAGATCTCTCCCTCCGGAAAAATGACCAGTGGCGATCCTCCCGCCGAAAGGATGTTGATCGCCGTTTTGATCGCCGCAATGTCCGCCCCGTCCCGGTCCACCGAAAAAATCCCCATCCGCTGCAGCACCGCAGCCTGCAGTCCCCCGCCGTCGAACAACTCCCGCGCCGCCATGAAGCGCAACGGCAATCGATGACGCTGCGTCACGTTGAGAATGGCATGGGGATCGGAATGATCCGAGTGGTTCGGGGCCAGCAAAACGGAATCGCCCCGCCCGCAAAGCTCCGCCACCCGCTCCCAACCCTGCCCCTCCACTTGTCGCACCTTGTACTTTTCCCGCAGCCAGGACCGATCACTGTACCACACCCCGAGGGGGCGCATCCAATCCCATGGAATCGGTGGGCGGAAGGTGTAAGGTTGGTCCGTCGGCAGCCAGCGCATCCAGACACCATCTCACGGGCGCTCCTCCCCCAACAATCGCAATTTCCACGCTCCTGAGAATCGGACTGGCATCATCGCCACATTGCGCAAGAGTCGCGCCGTGACTCCCCGCATCTTCACCGGAGGCTCCGTCTCCACCAACGGCTACCTCCTCGAATCCGACCAGGGCCTCCTCATCATCGACGCCCCGGAGGGCATCGCGGAGGTCGTTCGTGCCAGCGGGCTTCCCCCCCTCGCCCTGCTCCTGACCCACCAACACTTCGATCACGTCGAGGACGCCGCCGAACTGGCCCGGATGGGCGCTGCCATCCACGCCTTCTCCCAGTGGCACCCCGACTTGATCCTCGACGAAGCCGCCCGCCGTTGGGGCCTCCCCATCAAGGTCGAACCCTACACTGTGGACCACCTCCTTGAGGGCCGGAATACCCTCAGCCTCGGCGGATTCCAGTTCACCCTCCTCCCGGTCCCCGGACACTCCCCCGACAGCCTCGTCTTCCACCTCCCGGAGCACGCACTCGCCTTTGGCGGGGACACCCTTTTCGCCGGATCCATCGGCCGCACCGACCTCCCCGGAGGACGCCATGGGCAACTCCTTGAAGGCATCCGCGAGAAGTTATTCACATTGCCGCCGGAGACGCGCATCCTTCCCGGCCATGGACCAGCCACCTCCATCGGTCAGGAACAGACCGCGAACCCCTATCTACAGTGATTTCCCAACAAGATTCCGCCTCGGGTGACGTTTAAGTGATGGTGAAAGTAGGGAAATTCCAACTGGAATGGCCGCCACTCCTCTGCGAGAGTCCCCCAATGGCGCAGATCACTGCTCCGCAACGCTAGACCTCATGTCCAAAGACGATTCTTCTCCGCATCGCCCCCGACAGGCCCCCATCCCGGAGAGCCTCCAAACACAGCTCTCCGGATTCCGCAGCCAACTCTGGAAGGTGAAGATCGCCGAAGCTATTTTGGCCGGCTTCTTCGGACTCCTTTTTTCCTATCTCCTCGTCTTCGGACTGGATCGGGTCTGGGCCACTCCTCCCGCCGTCCGCCTCGCCATTCTCCTTGGCGGCACCTCCCTCTTTGTCCTCTTCGCTCCGTATTGGATCCATCGTTGGGTCATCGGCCACCGCAACGAAAGCCAACTGGCCCGACTCATCGCCCGAAGCTTCCCGCGGCTGGGAGACCGCCTCCTCGGCGTCATCGAGTTGCAGGACCAAAAGGAAAGTGTCGAGTCCCTCTCTCCCGAACTCCGGGCGGCGGCGATGGCCAATGTCGCCACCGAGGCCAAAGGTCGCGATTTCGAGAAAGCCCTTCCCGCCTCCCGCCACCGCAGCTGGTCCCTCGGGGTCCTCGCCACCTTCGCCATTGCCGCCGCCGCCCTGATCATCGTTCCCAAGGCCGGCATGAACGCCCTCAAGCGCTGGCTCATGCCGCTGTCCGACACCCCCCGCTACACCTTCACCCGCTTGGAGAATGTCCCCAAGCGCATCGTCGTTCCCTATGGCGAGCCCTTCAACCTCGCCCTCAAATTGCACGAGGACTCCGATCGCCGGCCGGCAAATGCGATCGCCCAGTATGACCAACAGGATCCCCTCACCACCACTCTCAACGAGAACAGCACCTATACCTTCACCTTCCCCGGGCAACAGGCGCAGGGCGTGATCTCCCTGCACATTGGTGATGCGGTGGAGTCCATCCCCGTCGAGCCCGTCCTGCGCCCCGACACCGAGGCGATTGCCGCCAAGGTTTACTACCCCGACTACATCCAGCAGGAACCACGTCGCATCGACCTCCGCGCCGGGGTGCTCTCCGTCCTCGAGGGCAGCAAGGTCTCCCTCGAAGCCACCGTCACCCGCGAACTGGCCAGCGCGAAAATGACCTTTCGCCCGCTCACCGAAGACAGGGTCCCCACCCCGGATGATTCCGGCGATTCGCTCCAACCCGAGATCGTGACCCTCTCCACAAAGGGCCGCACCCTCACCTCTCCTCCCCGCATCGTGGCCGACACCCCGGCCGAACTGTTGCTCAGCTGGACCGATGTCCTCGGCCTCGAACCGAATTCCGCCTTCCGCCTGCGGGTCGAACCCGTCCCGGATCAGGCCCCCACCACCTACATCCAGGGCATCGACCGCCAACGCGTCCTCCTCACCGAGGAAACCGTCGATTTCGATGTCCTGTCGGAGGATGACTTCGGCATCCGGGAAATCGGCATCGAATGGACCGGTCAGTTCACCAAGCCCACCGACGAAACCCCCGCCAACGGCGACATGAAACTCGACGACGGATCGCCGATCACCCAACGCCTCAGCGCCGCAGCGTCCTTCTCCCCTGCCGTCCACGGGATCCAACCCCAAAAGCTCACCCTCCGCGCCTACACCGAGGACTACGCTCCGGGCCGGGGACGCATTTACTCGGAACCCATCACGCTCTTCATCCTCACTCGCGACGAACACGCCCAACTGCTGAAAAATCAGTTCGACCGCATCATCGGAGAACTCGAGGACCTCGCCCGGCGCGAACAGAACAATCACGACGAGAACCAGCGTCTCGAACGCCTCGATCCGGAGGACCTGCAAGGCGATGAAAATCAGGAACGCCTCGGCAATCAGGAACGCAACGAGGCGGAGAACACCGAGCGCATGAAGGAGCTCGCCGAGAAAATGGAGGAACTCTTCAAGGATGCCGCCCGCAATGGCGAACTCGATCCGGAGACCATGAAGAAGCTCGCCGAGTCCCTGAAAAAGATGCAGGAACTCGGCAATCAGGACATGCCCGAGGTCGAGAAGAAGCTCGGCGAAACGCAGGACCAGCGCTCCACCCCCGAGCAGTCCAAGGAAGACCTCGAGAAGGCCATCGAAAAACAAAAGGAGGTCCTCGAGAAGATGCGCGAAACGATCGAACAAGCCAACGAAGCCAATCGCGACTTCGAGGCCAGCACCTTCATCAACCGCCTCAAGCGGGCCGCCACCGAGGAGGACGGCATCGCCGCCGCTCTCCTCGACCATATCGCCACGCTCATCGGCGTGAGCATCGCGGAACTCGATCCCAGCGACCAACGCATCCTCGGGGAACTCGCCACCCAGCACCGCCGCACCGCCTCCGATGTTCGCTGGATCCAGGAAGACCTCGGCCATTTCTACGCCCGCACCCAGAAGGAAATTCACAAGGAACTTCTCCTCGAGATGCAGGAATCCCACATCGACTCCGCCCTCGACGACAATCGCGAGCGCATCGCCGAGAACCAGACCTACAAGTCCGTCCACTACTGCCGCAGCTGGGCCGAGCAACTGCGCGAGTGGGCCAAAAAACTTGAGGAGTCCGACGGTGGCGGTGGTGGCGGCGGTGGTGGTGACGGCGGCGGCGGCAGCCAGGAGGACCAGGATTTCGAGTTCATGCTGAAGGTCATGCAGATGATCCAGAAGGAACAGGGCATCCGCTCCCGCACCCGCTCCCTGGAACAGCTCCGCCGCTCCATCCAGCCCGACTCCGAGTAAACCCTCCACTCCCTCATCCCATGAACCGCCCCTTCACCATCCTCGCCTCCCTCGCCGCGGGCGCCGGCCTCCTCGCGGCACCCCTCCTCGCCGAGGTGACCAAGGCCGCCCCACAAGAAGACCTCGCCCAAAAACTCGAGAAACATCAGGTCGGCTCCGGCAAACTCGCCAACGAACAGGACGAACTCTCCGCCGATGTGCAGGAACTCATCGATGAACAAACCTCCCCCGAGGTCATCGCTCTCCTCGAAGAGGTCGAGACGGTCATGAGCGAGGTCATTGACAACCTCGACGCCCACGACACCGGCGGCCCCACCATCGCCGCAGAGACGGAAATCATCGAAAAAATCTTCGAGGCCGCCAAAAAGAAGGCCCAGCAGCAGCAACAACCACAACAAGGCGAACCCAAGGAAGGCGAAGAGGGTGAGGAAGGCCAGGAACCGGGCCAACAGCCCGGCCAGCAACCCGGCCAAGGCTCCTCCGACGCCATGCTCGACATGATGCGCCGCATGATGGGTGAGGAGCCCGGCGCGGAACCCCAGGAGGGAAAAGGGTCCCCCGGCAGCGACGGCGGCAACGGTGAAAGCCAAACCGGGGAGTCCGACACCCCCAATCACACAATCGATGGATCGGCTGAAGGGACTTCCGCCAAACGCACCGTCCCGAAAAAATCCGGCACCACCGGCACTGATCTCCCCTCGGAGTTTGGCAAGGCCCTCGACGCCTACAACCGCCCCAAACCGAAACCGAACCAGCCATGACGCGCCCCCTCCTCTCCCTCCTTTTCCTCGGCTTCCTGCTTTCCGGGCCCGGCTTCGGGCAGTCCCTGCCCAGACGTCAGGACGACCCGATTCCGCCGCAGGTGGAAAGCATGTTCAACAAGGGACTCCGCTTCCTCGCCAGCACCCAATCCGCCGCTGGCAGCTGGCCCGATCGCTCCGGCAGCGAACCGGGCGTGGTCGGCCTCTGCATCATGGCCTTTCTCGCCCACGGCGAAGACCCCAATTACGGCCCCTACGCCAAGAACATCGCCAACGGCGTGGGCTATATTCTCAGCCAACAGAACGCCTCAAACGGCTACATCGGCTCCAGCATGTACAACCACGGCTTCGCCACTCTGGCCCTCGCCGAAACTTACGGAGTCGCCCAGGACAAACGCATCGCCCCCGCCCTGGAAAAGGCCGTCGAACTGATCCTCAACGCCCAGGAACGTAATCCACGCGGTGCCTGGCGCTACACCCCGGACAGCCCCGATGCCGACACCACCGTGACCGGTTGCCAATTGGTCGCCCTCTTCGCCGCCCGCAATGCCGGCATCTCCGTCCCCGACGAAGCACTTAAACGCGGCCAAGCCTTCATGAAACGCTGCCGCGGTCTCGATGGCGGCTACGGTTACACCTCGGCCGGCAGCGGCAAGCCCACCCTCACCGCCATCGGCCTCCTCACCCTCTCCCTCGCCAAGGACCGCGACAGCAAGGGATACCGGGCCAGTCTGGACTACCTCAAGAAGCAGCTGAACTACCGGGACCAATACTACCCATACTACTTCGAATACTACATGTCTCAGGCCCTCTTCCACGCCGATGAGGATATCTGGAACGAATGGAATTCCCGCAACATCCGCTACCTCGCCGCCTCCCAAAGCCGCGAAGGTTCCTGGCCGGGCAACAAGGGCCCCGCCTTCAGCACCGCTGGTGCCCTGCTCTCCCTCGCCCTCAACTACCGCTTCCTGCCCATCTACGAAAAGTAGCCCCCCATGAATCCTCTTCCCCTGCTTGTCCCCGGCCTCCTCGGCTGCCTCCTCGGCCCCATCGCCGCTCAGGAGGTCCCCACCGATGACCCGGACCTCCTGCGCTTCAACAATGGGGACGCCCTCCATGGACGCTTCCTCGGCATGGACGATGCCAACAACCTCACCTGGACGGGCAGCTCCATCAAGACCCCCATCATCCTTCAGTCCCCCACCCTCCGCCGCCTCGCCCTCAATGGCGGACGCGCCGCCAAGGCCCTCTCCCATCCCCAATTCATCGAACTCGTCAATGGCGACCGGATTCCCGGCAGCGTGGTGACCCTCGAGGAGAATACCTTCACCATCGACACCCCCATGGGCAAAACCCTCACCGTGGATCGCAAATTCGTGCGCTCCATCTCCCCCAACCCGTTCGGCGGCGTCCTCGCCTACATGGGCCCCTTCAGCAAGGATGACTGGTCGATCATCGACGTTCCGCCTGCGGAAAACGCCCCCCGCGCACGTCGCGCCAAGGAGGAACCGAAGGAAGGAGCCAAGGAGGAGGAACCCTGGGTCTTTGGCGGCGACGCTTGGTACAGCAACAGCAACATCCCCATCGCCGTCGATGCCAAGATCCCCGACAAGGCCCGCATCGCCTTCCACCTCGCCTGGCGCAGCCGCCTCAGCGCCGTCGTCGCCTTCCACGCCACCCTGGAAATTCCCGAACCGAAACCACCCAAGGACGGGGAAGAGCCGGCCAAGCCCGCCCCCCGACCCCCGACCACCAGCACCAGCAGCTACCCCCTCAGCTTCGGACATAGCTACGTCCTTACCCTCTACTCCACCTATGCCATGCTCTACCGCTGCGACTTCGACGAAAATGGCAACTCGAGGATGAATCGACTCGCCAGCTCCAGCGCCACGATCCGCTTGGACGAGCGCGGCGAGGCCAAGTTTGAGTTGCGGTGCGACCGCGCCAACAGCAGCATCATCCTCTACGTGGACGGCGAATACATCAATCAATGGAAGGATCCCGAGGGCTACTCCGGAACCGGCAGTCACCTCGCCTTCGCCTGCCAGAGCAACGACTCCCGACTCCGGGTCTCTGATGTCGTGGTGAGCAGTTGGAACGGCATGATCGATTCAGCCCGCAGCTTGGAGGCCGAGGACCGCGACGTCATTCTCCTCAACAACGGCACCGATCGCTTTTCCGGACACATCACCGGCCTCGAAAACGGGCGCTACCTCCTCAAGGGCAGCTACGCCGACATGCAAATCCCCACCGAAGAGGTCGAAGAGATCCGCTTTGCCCACGCAAACCTCTCCGAACTGCCGGATGTCGGCGGAAAGGCCCTCCGCGTGATCCTTCGCCCCGTCGGGCGCATCACCATCGACCCTCATTCCGCCACCTCCACCGAAATGAAGGGCCGCCACCCCGCCTTCGGCGACCTCACCCTCGACCTCGGCTACGCCAGCCTCCTGGAATTTTCCTTCAGCGACAGCATCCTCGACTCGTGGGACGACAACTTTTGATGAACGCCGCCGCCACCGCCCTGCTCGTCCTCAGCCTCGGGTCTCCCCTCCTCCGGGCCGATCACCTCGCCCTGCACAACGGCGATACCCTCACCGGCTCCATCATCGGAATCGGCGAGGGCGGCCGGGTCTCTTTCGATTCACCCAACGCCGCCGCGCCGCTCCAACTGCGGGGAAGCGCCCTCGCCGCGATTGACTTCCAGTTTACCCCCCCGAAAAATATCCCGCAGTCCGAGCGCATCCACCTCCAGAACGGCGACGTCCTCCCCGGCGAGATCCTCGGCCTCAACAAGGACTCTCTCGATCTTCGAACCTGGGCCTGCGGCGACCTCCACATTCCCCGCTCCGTCATCGCCTCCGTGAACTTCGGCGTGGCCCCTCATGACCTCGTCTTTCAGGGCCCCCAGGGCGCGGAAGGCTGGAGCGACAACGAAAATTGGACCTTCGAAGAACACGCCCTCACCGCCTCCAGCCGGGGCACCATCGCCCGCCGCAAGATCCTCCCGGAACAGTTCATCCTGCGCTTTAGACTCGATTGGGAAAGCAACCCGAATTTCAAATTCTATTTCTGTGACGACCTCCTCGAAAGCTCCGGCGACACCGATCGCTACTACTTCGAGATCAACACCGGCGGACTCCAGCTCAAACGCCAGGCCGCGGACAGCAAGCGACGCTGGTATTCGCTCTACTCCTCCGAGGAGCACCGTCCCGACACTTTTCCCGACAATGGCATGGAGGTCGAACTTCGCGTCGATCGCAAACACCGTCTCATCTACATCTACATCGACGGGGAGGACGAGGGCCATCATCACGACCCCATCGGCGAAATTCCCACTGGCTCGGGTATCATGCTCGAAAGCATGGCCGGCGGGGACATGAAGAACATCGTGTCCGCCATCGAAATCTACAATTGGGACGCCATCTCCCAGATCCACCGCAGTGAAGGCCACAAGAATACCGATGTCGATGCCGTCATCACCACGGAAAGCGAACGCTACGAAGGCATCGCCGAGGCCTTGGTCGGGACCGGTGCGGACCGCGTCTTCCTCCTCAAGAACGCCCACTCCGACAACCCCATGCACATCCCTTTCGGGGCCCTCTCCGTGCTCTACTTCCGGCAAGCCGCCGTCGAGGCCGCCTCCACCAGCGAGTTCAGCCTGAACATGGCCGCCCGGGGTCGCCTCGCCTTGAACAATCCCACTCTCACCACAGACTCCCTCACCATCGAACACCCCCTCCTGGGACAAACCACCATCCGGCGCGATGCCCTGATGTCCATGGTGGCCAACCCTCCTCCCGCTTCCGAACCATCAGAGTGATCCTCCGCGCACCTCGAAAACATCCATGAACCGCCTCACCGTCATTTTCCTCAGCATTCCCTGCCTTGCCCTCCATGCATGGTCCCAGGACCAGCCCGAAGGCCAGGCCGTTTTCGCCAATGGCGACCGACTCAGCGGAATCCCGGGAGCCATGACCGAGGAGGGCCTCGCCTGGACCGCCGACCTCCTCCTCCATCAACCCAGCACGATCAAAGTGGATTCGCTCCTCGAAGTCCGCCTGCAGGGCATGACCACCCCGGCCAACGATGCCGGTCATGAGGCCCTCCTCAGCCTCACCAACGGGGACACCATCCGGGGCGAATTTTTCGACCTCAACGAAGAATACGTGACCCTCAAAACCTGGTATGGCGGCGAATTGAACATCAAGCGCAGCATGGCCAGCGACCTCGAGATCGTCCGCTCGGAACAGGCCCTCTACACCGGCCCCGACGCCATCGAAAACTGGACCCTCAGCGGTGAGGAAGGGGCCTGGAGCATCGCCAACGGACAACTCGTCTCCCGCCTCGGCGGCAGCATCGCCCACAAACTCGAACTCCCCGACAAGTGCCACCTCAGCTTTGACCTCGCCTGGCGCAACAATCTCAAATTCCGCCTCCTCCTCTACTCCGACGAGGGCGACACTTCCACCCCCGACAACTGCTACGACCTCGTCTGCCAACGCCGTTTCGTCTACCTGCGCAAAAAATGGGCCACCGGCGCCTCCGGCGGCACCAAGACCATCGGCCAGCCCGCCAACATCCCGGAACTCGCCGACCACGAAAAGGTTCACTTGGATTTCTATGTCGATCGCACCACCGGCACCATCGCCTTTTACGTCGATGGACGGCAGGCGCAGATCTGGGCCGATGACGACCCAAAGCTGGGGAACTTCGGTAATTGGTTCCACTTCGTCGCCGAGGAATACCCCCTTCGCATCTCCAGTATCCGGGCCAGCGCCTGGGTCGGGGACCTCCCCGAAAATTCCGATCCCGAGGTGCCCGAGGACGCCCTCGACGAAGAAGGCCAAATCATCCTCCTCCAAAACGGCGACACCGTCATCGGCAAGGTCGGGGGCGTCAAGGATGGCATCCTCACCATCGCCTCCAAACACGGCGACATCCCCGTCCCCGTCCAGCGCATGCGGGTCCTCGACCTCACCAGCAAGGACTTCGAGGAACCCATTCGCAAGAAAGGCGACGTCCGGGGCTGGCTCCGGGAGGGCGGACGCATCACCTTCCGCCTCGATTCCTTCCGCGACGGAAAAATGGTCGGCTACAGCCAGACCTTCGGCGATGCCACCTTCGACCTCCGCGCCTTCTCCCGCCTCGAATTCAATATCTACAACGAGGACCTCGACCACCTCCGCGGCGGCCCCGACTGGTAGCCACCCCGCCCACCCCCTCTCCCGCCCCCAACGGGCTCGCCCCGTTGGAGCGCATGATCAACCGGCTACACCCTCCCCGCCCCACCCCCTTCCCGCCCCCAACGGGCTCGTCCCGTTGGAGCGCATGATCAATCAGCTAAGGGAAAAGAGCGGCGGGCTCTCGCCCACCGCTCTTCACACCTACGATCCCAATCGCAATGGATTGTGTATTTTATGAAACCGAAGCCAGGCCGTCATTCAACGGCTGAGGCAGCGGCTTCTCTTTTTTACGCAGCGCCCGACGCATTTTATCAAGTGCTACGTTCTGAAGTTGCCGAATTCGCTCCCGGGTCACCCCGAATTCTCGTCCAACATCTTCCAGAGTCATTGGTTTTTTACCGTTAAGTCCAAATCTTGCGTCAATGATCCGATGCTCACGCTCGTCGAGAACGTCAAGCAAGGTATCGAGCTGAACATGTAGGTTCTTATCCGACAAGGCGTCAAGCGGATTCAGCGCCTTTTCGTCCCCAATAATGTCACCATAATCGGTCTTTTCACCGTCGTTAACCGGTGCATCAAGGGAAGTCGGCCGCTGCGAGGCACTTTTCAGCATCGCCAACTTGCGACGGGGAATCCCCAACTCTTCCGCCAGCTCGTCATCGGTCGGCTCCCGACCAATCGATTCGGCCATCATGTTCGAAATTCTCCGCATTTTGGCGATCTTATCCACCATGTGGACCGGCAGCCGGATCGTCTTGCTCTGGTTCGCCAGAGCCCTCTTGATCGACTGTTTGATCCACCAAGCCCCGTAGGTGCTGAGCTTTCCGCCCTTTTCAGGGTCAAATCGCTCCACCGCCTTCATGAGGCCGATGTTGCCCTCCGAGATGAGATCGGCCAGCGGCAAGCCGTAGCCGGAATAATCCTGCGCAATCTTCACCACGAGGCGAAGGTTGGCCTTGATCATGTGCGCTCGCGCCTTCGCGTCGCCTTTCTTGATGCGGGCCGCCAATTTCACCTCTTCCTTGGGGGTCAGGAGCTCCGTCTTCGAGATCTCCCGGAGGTACACCCGCAAACTGCTGTCTGAGTCGAGTCTTGCCATGGTTGTTGTTCCTTTCTGATGGTTCGATTGCTCCCCCTATTCCTTAAACGTTCCAGAGGGGCAGATTATTTAATATTTATTGTCACTACATTGTAGAAACATGGCCGAGTGCCACCCACCATGTCGCACGGCCCGTGCCAGCGTCTAGTAGATAATTAGAATAATTCTAATTAATGGTATAAATGCCTTGTTTCTATACATTTCCGAATCAACTTGAGCGAGGAATCCATCGCTCATAAAACCCCCTCGACGGCCAAAGGCCCGCCCATCCGCGCATTGTGCGACAGGGTGTCTCCTTTTGAACCAACCTGACCCGGTCAACCTGTCCCCATCGCCCGCCCAAAGTAAGATCCGCCCCCTCCAGCAGGTAAGAACAGCCCTCATGCGCATTCTCCTCAGCCTTCTCTTGCTCGGACTTCCCCTCAGTGCCGCGGACCGGCCAAACATCCTCTGGCTCACCGCCGAAGACCACGGCCCGCACCTCGGCTGCTACGGCGATCCCGATGCGGTGACCCCGAATCTGGACCGCTTCGCGAAACGCTCCCTCCTCTACAGCCGCACCTCCTCCACCGCCCCCATCTGTGCCCCGGCCCGCACCACCCTCATCACCGGCATGTATGCCCCCGCCATCGGTGGTCAGCACATGCGCTCCGAGGTCCCCGTCCCCGCCTGGCTGAAACTCTATCCGCAACTGCTCCGCGAACAGGGCTACTACTGCACCAACAACAGCAAGACCGACTACAATCTGGCTGGAGACGACAACAAAATCTGGGATGAGTCCTCCGGAAAGGCGCACTACAAAAACCGCCCCGATGGCAAACCCTTCTTCGCCATCTTCAACATCACCATCACCCACGAGTCCCAGATCCGGAACAAGAATCCGAATCCCTCCCACGATCCCGCCAAGGTCTCCATCCCCCCCTACCACCCCGACATCCCCGAGGTGCGCAAGGACTGGGCGCAATACCACAATCGCATCTCCCAGATGGACCAGTGGTTCAGAGAGCAAATCGCGGCGCTTGAGAAAGCCGGCCTGGCCGAGAACACCATCGTCTTCTTCTACGCCGACCACGGTTCGGGCATGCCTCGCAGCAAGCGTTACGTCGGCTGGTCGGGCCTCCATGTCCCCCTCCTCGTCCACATCCCGGAGAAGTTCAAACATCTCCGTCCCGACGACTATCAGGTCGGAGGGAAGTCGGATCGTCTCGTCGGCTTCGTGGACATGGCCCCCACCCTCCTCTCCCTCCTCGGACAGAAACCCGCCCCCTATCACCAGGGTCACGCCTTCCTCGGCGAACACACCGCCCCCCCTCCCGAGTTCTCCTTCGGCTTCGTCGGCCGCGCCGATGAGCGCCCCGACGAAACGCGCTCCGTCACCGACGGCCGCTACATCTACATCCGCAATTTCATGCCCCATACTCCTCTCCTCAAGGGCCTCGAATACCAGATGGAGACGCCTACCACACGGCTCTGGCGTGATCTCTACCGGGCCGGAAAGCTCAACGAGATCCAATCCTTCGCCTGGTCCACCCCGCGCCCCTACGAGGAACTCTACGACCTGCAAAACGATTACTTCGAAACGAAGAACCTCGCCGCGGAGCAACCGGACCTGGTGAAGAAATTTCGCGAGGCCCTGGCCGCTTACTTCGTGGAAACCCACGACCTCGGCCTCCTTCCGGAATCCACCTTCCACACCCTCTCCCGACAACAAAAAGTGACCCCCGCCGACTTTGCGAAGTCCGCGCAATACGATCCCGCCGCGCTCTTCCCGCTGACCACCCCGATCACCACCTCCAGCGACCTCAGCCTCGACCCCGCAAACCCCCAACAACTTGCCGTGCGCCTCCGCGCCCTGCTCCCCAACGGCACCGCCCTCCTCAAGGACAACGGCGGGTTGCGGATCTCCCTGCAGGCACTGCTCGACAATGATTCCCTCGAAATCCGGGCCGGCGCAGCAGAGGCCTTGACCCTGCACCCCGAAACCCGAGACAAAGCCATCGACCAATTGCTCGCCCTGGCCGACCCCGCCAAATCCGATCCCTTCGTTGCCCTCCATGCCATGGACGCCCTCTCCCGCCTCGACCTCCTCACTCCGGAACAGCTCGCCCGCCTGAAATCCACCAACGTCAAGCCCGACAAATCCTGGCCCGGACGCGTCGCCGGCTACTGCGGACGTCTCAAATCCATCGTCGCCGCGCAGTTTTCAAAAAACTAACAACTCGCCAATCACCAACCATGAGAACATTCCTCCTCCTTTCCCTTCTATCCGTCTCCCTGGCCCCGGCCGCCGAACACGGCGAACCGCCCGTCCTCGCCCCGTTCGAGAAGGGCGAGGACAGCCTCTGCGTCAACGATTGGTGGAACCGCCCGACCCCGGAGAAGCCGCAGCAGTGCATTATCGACCTGAAGGTGCCACGCGACCAGGTCGTCGCCTTCGGCCTCTACACGGTGTCCAACAAAACCCTCAAGCTCTCCGCCCAACTCTACCCCCTCTACCCCGAGGAAACCCGCAGCGTCCGCCTCGAAATAAAGAAGGACGGCAAGTGGGAGGAAATCGCCACCGAAAAAGTCAACGACCTCGGCTGGTCCGCCCTCTTCCGCATCGAAAACTGGCCCGCCGATCAGGACGTCGCCTACCGCATCCGCCACGGCGAAAAGGCCGGGTTCGAGGGCCTCGTCCGAAAGGACCCCCTCGACAAACAGGAGATCGTCCTCGCCGCCCTCTCCTGCAACTCCAACCACGACCGCGGCATGCGCGAAAACTATGTGCGCAACATCAACTTCCAGGATCCAGACCTCATCTTCTTCGCCGGCGACCAATCCTACGATCACAAGGAACACACCGCCGCCTGGCTCAAGTTCGGCCTGCAATTCCGCGAAACCTTCCGCAACCGCCCCTGCATCTCCATCCCCGACGACCATGACGTCGGACATGGCAACCTCTGGGGCGAAAACGGCAAAAAGGCCTCCAGCAGTGCCGGCGACGACGGCGGCTACTTCTTCCACTCGGATTATGTGAAAATGGTCGAACGCTGCCAGACCGCAAATCTCCCCGATCCCTACGACCCCACCCCGGTCGAAGAGGGTATCGGCGTTTACTACACCAATCTCCTCCTCGGCGGCATCGACTTCGCCATCCTCGAGGACCGCAAATTCAAGACCGGCCCCAAGGGGCGGCACCCCATGAAGGGACCGCGCCCCGACCACATCCGCGACCCCAACTACGACCCCAGGGTCATCGATGTCCCCGGACTTAAACTCCTCGGTGACCGCCAACTCGAGTTTCTCGAAGACTGGGCCAACCAACAGGACGGCGTCGCCATGAAGGCAGTCCTCTCCCAGACCGGCTTCTGCGGCGGGGCCCACATCCACGGCAGCATCAAGAACCGCCTCCACGCCGACCTCGATTCCAACGGCTGGCCCCAAACCGGCCGCAACAAGGCCCTCACCCTCATCAAAAAGGCCAACGCCGTCCACATCGGCGGAGATCAACACGTCTCCACCCTCATCCAACACGGCATCACCGAATACCGCGACGGCCCCTGGGCCTTCATCGTTCCCGCCATCGTCAACGACTACTACAGCCGCTGGTGGTGGCCGGAGGACGAAATGCCCGGCGGCGATCCCGACCCGGGCAATCCCCTCTCCTGGAACGGCGATTACCTCGACGGCTTCGGCAACAAGATCACCATGCACGCCTACGCTAATCCCGAAAGCGCTTCCCGCGGCAGCGGTTACGGACTCATCCGCTTCAAGAAAGACACCAAACGCGTCACCTTCGAATGCTGGCCACGCGACGCCGACGTCACCAAACCCGGAGCCGAACAGTTCCCCGGCTGGCCGCGGAGCGTGAAGTGAACCAAGGGCGGGGGCTTACCAGAGGCCCAACCATCTTCGCCCCCGTTTTTCATTCATCAAGCTCAGCAAACTTCCCCCGCCCGGAACATCGGCATTCCTGCCGATGACCCAAGAATCCCACCCCATCATTTCCTCCCATTAAAATCGCGTGAGGCGAAGCCTTTTACGCGACCAAACCCCGAAGTGAGGCCCCAGCCTCCTTGGACTGCGGCAGCCTGCTGCCGCTTTACCTCGTGGCAGCCTGCTGCCGGCCCTCCACCCCCGCCCTCGTCTTCAACCTCCTTCTCAACTCGCCCCTCTGGGACCGAACAAGGGGATCGGTCAGTGATCGCTCCAGCCGCAGCGATCCAGCCCCAAAGAAAACGCAAGGAACGGCGTGCTCCCGGGCGCCGTCTAAAATCCCTCCTCGCCCCAGCGAGCAATTCATCCCCCCTCAATCAATCCCACCACCCCCGCCACTGTCTTCAACCTCCTTCTCAACTCGCCCCTCTGGGACCGCGAGTCTTTAGCTCGCCCCACCAAGCCCGGCTCCCTCCTTCCCCCTTAAAAAATCATCAATCTTAAATCCTGGTGAGTGCGAAGTTCTTCAACCCTTCTAGCCGGTGGATTGTTCCCGCAAATAGGCTATCTTTGCTTTTGACCGCTCGATGCTGAGCTCGATTAGCTTGCCTGTCATCTCCTTGTGCTTCTTATACTCGGCAAGTTCCTTTCTCAACACTTTTACGTGCTCGGGCCACACGTGCTCGGTCCGGCTCTGCATCTTGTGGGT
>Ga0209702_10001966_pt1 | contig 37337 bp, 37 predicted proteins | sample FRY01_FD_187210 | JGI IMG/M metagenome (GOLD analysis project Ga0209702, IMG submission 187210) | Freshwater microbial communities from Lake Fryxell liftoff mats and glacier meltwater in Antarctica - FRY-01 (SPAdes) (version 2) | ecosystem: Environmental > Aquatic > Freshwater > Ice > Glacier...
GCGAGCGATGCCCTCATCTCATTGCGTGCGCTCTACCTCACAGCCTCACGCTGGGATCACTTCTGGTCTCAACATAACCATCCAACCTCAACCGCCCTCTAACTCACATCATTCCGGCGATGCACCCCAGCGCTGGTAAGGCGCAGAGCACGCCGCCATTGGGGATGTCATTGGCGGACTCGAGGCGCAGTTCCGCACCATCGAGCAGACCCACCGCAGCAGCAAAGCGGTCCAGCTCCCGTGTCGTGCCGATGCCAAAGAGCGCACCGCCATCGGCCACAGACCGTTGACTTTGCGAAGTGGGGGCCTCTGCCCTCGCGATGCTGGCTTTGGAACTCGTTTTGGAACTCGTCTGCGACTGAGTGGATGCCGCGTCATCGGAGCCTTCGGAGCCTTCGGAGCCTTCGACTACGAACGCAGAGTCAGGTCTTTTTTTTGGAGCCTGCCATACGAGATGGCCTTGTGCAGCGTGTTGGGCAGCACGCCGAGTTGCGCACCGACAGCAGGGATGCTTAGCCCCTCATTGAGCAAGGCTTGGGCCTCAATGATCAGCTCCGGCGTGAGCTTATGGCCCTTCGCTGGCGGCGGCGGCGCAAAGAAGCCCTTGGCCCCCTGCTCGCGCAGCTTCCTGCACATGCGTTTGACGGTGATCAGCGGCACCCCAAAAGCCCGCGAGACCTGTGCCTGAGAGGCCGAGCCATTGACGATGAGCTGGGTGGTGAAGAGCCTGAAAGAAGCGACATCATTGGCGGCATGTGAAAACACCGGCAGTTGACCATTGAATTAAAACACCTGCCCATCGCGACACTCAAAGGCGAGATCCGCAGTGATGGAAGTGCATCCAGCAGGAAAGATGGGCAGTTGGATCTGGGGCATGCAGTGAAGATGCGCAAAAATCCAAATCGCGCGAGGTTCGACTCAAGGGTTTTCCAACAGCCGCCGCATCATCCCTGGTTCCTTCGGCCCGAGCTCAGGATGTCTGAGTCTGCTCGCTCCGCGCGAGGAACACAGCGCCCTCGTCAGCACGACGATTCAACCTTTACGAAAGCGCTTTCACCTCACGCTCGCTTTCAGCACATCTTGCGGGAGCAAGATGGCTACTTTCTTTTCTTCTGCGCACGCTTGTGCCCATGCCCTGGCTTACGCGGTGGTGGGGGTGGCCGTTTGGGATCGCGGCTCGGTGGGCCGCGACGATCCTGACCTTCGAGATCGCGTGAGCGCTCTGGTTTGCCACGCTGCGGCACGGGCATGAAATCGACCTGCTTTTTGAGGCTGTCCACTTTGTAGATCTGCAAGACGACGTTGTCGCCGAGGCGGATGACGCGGCGGGTGTGGCGACCCGTGAGTTCGCGGGTGGCGGGATCGAAGATGTAGAAGTCGTCTGGGATGGCGGAGAGCGGCACGACGCCACTGAGGCCGAGATCGGGTACATCCACGAAGAAACCGAAGTTCCGCACGTCAGTAACGAGTGCGGCGTAGGGCTGCGGTTTTTTCGAGGTGATCTGCGCTTTGAGATAGGCGTAGAGTTTGACCTCCTTGCTGTCGCGTTCGGCGTCGGACGAATTCTTTTCCGTGGTGCTGATGTGATCGGCGATCTGCTTCGCCACTCCCGTTTGCAGCTCGACCTTATCGAACAAAGAGCGATGCACGACGAGATCGGCGTAGCGGCGGATTGGCGAGGTGAAATGCGTGTACATCGGCTTCGCGAGGCCGTAATGGCCGAGCGGCTCCACAGCGTAACGCGCACGCATGAGCGAGCGCAGGAAGCCGATCTTCAAGGCGGGACCAATCGGCAGCGTATTAAGCGTTTTGAGTAGCTTCTGCACCTCGGGACGATGCGATAGGTTACCGCAGGGCACGCGATGGCTGAGCACGTCCTCGCGGTAGTCGTTGAGCCGTTTTTCCTTCGGCGATTCATGAATGCGATACACCGAAGGACGATTTAGGCCCATGAGGCGGCCCGCAACGGCTTCATTCGCCAGCAGCATGTATTCCTCGATCAATTGGTGCGATTCATCGTTCTCGATGCGCTCAATGCGCAGCACCTTGCCGTGCTCATCGAGGCGGATCTTGTTTTCGGGGAAATCGAGGTCGAGCGAGCCGTTCTTGAAGCGCAGGCGACGCACCTTCTGCGCCATGGCATGCGCGTCGTGCAGCATTTGCTCGGTTTCATTGTTAGGCGGTGCCTGGATCACGGCAAACGCCTCCTTGTAGGTGAAGCGGCGCTTCGAGCGGATCACGGCGGCGTAAAATTTCGAGCTGACGACGTGGCCCTCCTTCGACAGCACGAACTCCACGCACTTCGTCAACCGATCCACGTCCGGCTTGAGCGAGCACAGCTCATTGCTCAGCGCTTCCGGCAGCATCGGGATCACCCGATCCACGAGGTAGGTCGAGTTGCCACGTTTCTTCGCTTCCACATCCAGCGCGCTACCCGGCAGGACGTAGTGCGACACGTCGGCGATGTGGACCCACAACTGCCATTGGTCGCCTTGCTTTTGCAGGCAGATCGCATCGTCGAAGTCCTTTGCGTCATCAGGATCAATGGTGATGACATTGTGCGGGCGGCAATCCACGCGTCCGGCGCATTCCTGTGCGCTCGGCTGATTGTCGGCGCGCGATTTGGCGATCGTGTTAGCCTCATGCAGCACGTTCTTCGGAAAATGTAGCGGCAGATTGTAGTGACGCAGCACGGAGAGCATATCGACACCTTCTTCATCTGGCGGGCCGAGCACCTCGACGATCTCGCCTTCCGGTGCGGTCTGGCGTGACTCCCACTGCACGATTTCCACCACCACCTTGTCGCCAATGTTCGGCTTGCGGCCCACATCACGCGGTTCGGAGACATAGATCGCCGCTGGCAGACGCGGATCATCTGGCGTGACGTGCAGGAACTGCTTCGAGCGCTGCAAGGTGCCGACGAACTGCGTGCGCTTGCGCTCCAGCACCTTCACCACGCTGCCGATCTGGTCCTGCTGACCTGGTTTGACATCGAGACGCACCAAGACGCGGTCGCCATGCATCGCGGTGCTGGTATTGTTGTCCGAGATGCTGATTTCGGCGATGCCCGCTTCATCCGGCTGCACAAAGCCACGGCCGCCGCGCGTGATCTGAATCACGCCGGGGATCAGGTCCGCCTCCCTTGCCACGATGTAGCGGTTGCCCTTGGTGCGGACGATTTTACCCCGCTTCTCTAGGGTTTTGAGCAGGCTCTGCAGCACTTGCTGTTGATTAGGCTTCATGCCCAGTTGTGACAGCAACTCCGGCACGTTCGCGGGGATGTAGTCCTCACTACCGAGCAGCTGCAATAATTTCGGTTCCATCAGCCAGCATGGCAGAGGAATGGGCGGATGACGAATACGGATTGATGATTTTTCCCCGCTCTGCCCATGGCTCACTCACCCTGCGCCAGCGGCGGCGGGCGGAATTCACGGCTCAACTGCAACCGCAGCTTGCGCATCGTGTTTTCCAAGTCCTGCCGCGCCAGCGCCAGCTCCGGTTCCAGCAGCGCATTCACCGGCGTGGACATCGCGCGCGCGTAGCGCTCCAATAATGCCTGCCCGTCCTCACGCAGCCCGCATTGCAGCAGCAAATCCTTCACGCGCTGCACCAGTTCCCGCGTGTCATGGATCATCTCCAGCGCGGTCGCCGCCGTGGACTCACCGGCCTCCACCCGCCGCAATTGCTGGCAGTGGAAGAGGCGGCAGCGCGTGGGCCGCTGTGCATACACGGTGCAGCAGTTGTCACGCAGCGCCGGGCAAGGCTGCTCCATGAAAAAATCGCCGTCCCGGCTGCGCACCTTCAGCCCCAGCTTACCCAGCGCCGCCGGTGCGTCCCCCGGCTGTAAACGCACGATCTGAAACAGCGTCCCGTCGCAGCACATCCCGCAGGCCGCGCAGAGACGCGAGGCGATGGCGGGAAAGTCGGTATCAGGCATGCCCACCGCTACGCTGTCTGCGCCAAATTGCACCTGCTTCTCATCGCTGAACCGCTATCGCGTCAATCCATCGGCGCAGCAGATCGAGTTCCATGGGCGTGACGACCGGCGGCTCTTTCTTCGGCGGCATCTCCTGGTAATGGATCAGCTCGATGAGCAGGCTTTTTGGCGCGTTGCCTGGTTTGATCGCGGGGCCGGTCACGCCGCCCTTGAGCATCACCTCCAGCGACCGCATGTCCAGCCTGCCACCCCGGCGTTTCCCACCGTGGCAGCGGATGCATTTCTCCTCGAAGATAGGTAGCACATCCCGTTGAAAATCAGGCGCGGCCACCTGGTTGTCGCCAGCGCAGGCAGGCCCCTCGACGAGGCCACCGAGCAGCAGCCCGCCGAGGAAGACTTGAAGGCATATCCGCATCGCCAGCCGGGAGCTAGGCCTGCCCGACCACGTTCACAAAGCAATGCACATGTGGCAGCACGCGGTAGTTCCAGACGAACCCAGGGCCTTCGATGCGCCAGGCGTCCCAGCGGTCATTGCCCTTCTCCGCGTTGTCCTTGTAAAACGCCAGACGCAGCCGCTCCATGCCACCGTTGGTCTTGATGAGCTGCATCACCTCGTCGCCATCTTCCTGACGGAAGGGGTTCAGCAACTTCCGCATCACCCCGGCCACCAACCTGCGCTGGGACTCATCCAGATCGCCGTAGCCGACGCCGGTCGATGGTTTTTCCACCAGCTTGGGCTTGAGCGCTCCCACGCCGTCACCTGGCGAGCCGACGATGACTGCCTGCTTCCGCTGCGGCTCGTTGAGCATCTCAAACACGCTCATCACTTCCTTCGTCTGGTCATTGTAAACGTTCACGTCGCTGTGGCCGTTCGCCGAGTGACCGTAATACATCGGGCCGCCAAAAGCCGTGTTCGGCTGCGAGTTGCCATCGCAGCGTAGCGTCAGGTGATGTCCGGCGAAAACCCAGGAGAACGGGTCTTTGCCCGACGGATCGCCAAAGATCGCGATGCCGTTGCCTTCAAAGGCACCACTGTTGTCCCATTCGCCACGGCGGCTGATCCGGTCATAGGCTTCCTCGCCCGATAGGATCGCCTTGAAGGTTCGCAGGAGCAGATCCTGCTGCGGCTTGGTGAACTGCTCGCCCAGTTTCTTGCCCAGCGGGGCCGCGTTGTGCGTCTTCAGGCGCGTCGGCATTCCGCCCGCCTCGGTGCCATGATCCCAAGGCCGCACCACCGCCGTTTTCTGCTCGGCGCTCAGCGTGGCGAAGAGTTCACGGATCAATTCCTCGGCGGGTTTCACGTTGCGCGCTGGTTCGCTCGGCGCAGCACGCAGTGCCGTCGGTGCCAGCAGAGCCGAACCGCCCATCATGCCCGCCGCACCACCCGCCACCACACGCATGAAATTGCGCCGACCCAGCGGCGACGCTCCCTCCGCACATTCGGGGCAAAAAGACGCAGGGGAGGAGGCAGACGCGGAGCTGGGTGAGATGGTTGTATTCATAGGTACAGGTATAACCCAGTTCGCACAGCCCTTCTTTCCGTCACGCGGCTTTGAATTGAGCTGCGAAACGATGCGCTTTGGCTCAGGCGGCGCTCGCAAGCTCCAGCACCCGCAGGGTGTGGCGGACATTGGTTTCAAGATCAATTGGCAGGCTGGTTTTGACCGGACCATTAGCGCCACAAGCACGCCAATGATTCACGCACATGCCCAGCGTCGCCAGATCACGCGGATCGTCGAGCACATGACCGTTGATGGCGGGCTCGATCAATTCGGACGCGCCATTGAAGGCCGTGGTGATGACCGGGATGCCAGTGGCGAGCGCCTCGCTCACCACATTGGAGCAGGGTTCATAAATGGGCAGAAACGTGAGCAGATCAGCGGCGGCATAGGCCGCCTCGACATCGCTGAGCGGGCCAGTGAGGATGACGTTCGGCGGAATCTTGCCGCGCATGCGATCACGCGTGGCCACGAGCAATTTGAGACGCGGATCATCGGTGCGCCCAGCCATGAACTGCAGCAGCCAGGGCAGTCCTTTGCGCTCCCAGCCGGAGCCGACGAAGACGAGCACGAAATCCTGCTCATTAAGTCCAAAGCGCTGCCGCGCCATAGCCCGCGACACACACTTGAAACGGTTCACCTCAACACCATTGCGAATGGTGTGAATTCGATCCTGCGGAAAGGCCGGGAAGTGCAGAGCGATCTCGCCACGCACCATTTCGGAGTTCACAATCACATGCCGCGTGTTGGCCGGGTCAAAGGTGCGCGCTTCCAGTGCGAGCATATTGCGATGAAACGCGCCACGCCCAAGCAACGGGCGTTTCCACCACGGCGCGAACTGCCTGCGCCGCTCCAGCCACACGCGATGCAGGCCATCTCCGGCGCGATAGACATCCTGCCGCAGTGTGCGCTCCAGGCTGAACACGCAGTCGAATTTTTCCTGCTGCAAGGCCCCATCAACGGCTGCGGCGAAGCGTGTGGGCCGTTCGGCACGCGAACCGTCTGCGGTGACGATGTGAAACCTCACCCCGTCAGCCTGCCCCGCCCATTTTTCGGCAAACAAGTGCGTCGCATGACCAGCGGCAGCCAACGCGCTGAGCAGCCGCTGCACATACAACTCCGCGCCGCCAGTGGCGGAAAATTGGCGGCGGATGAGGGCGATCTTCATGCAGAGTAGGGCAAGCGTCCCGCTTGCCGTTGAATATGCAAGCGGGACGCTTGCTCTACACCTGTTTCTGCCGCCACTCCTCAAAGCTCGCCTTGGGCGTGCGAAACACCGCCCCACAGCGCGGGCAGGTAATCTTAGCAATGCCGTCGGCAAAGATATGGTCCAAGTCATCCTCTGGCAGGCGCATGATGATAGGCATCAGACGCTCCACCGAACAGCCGCACTCGAACATGTAGCCACGCGTCTCCAGCAGCGTGAGGTGCTCAGTGGTTTCGAGTTCTAGTACGTTCTCCAAGGCCAATTCGCTGAGCCAGACTTCGTCACAGTCAGGTTCGGCGGAGATTTGCACGAACTCCTCGTCGTCTAGGCGGAAGAAGCGCGTGAGGCGTTGCTCGCTGGTGGTGTAAAATTGCTCCACAGCGCTCAGCATGTCGTGGCCGTGGAACTCGATCATGCTCTGACGCGCCTGGTGATTGGGCCGCGTGGTTTGTGCAATGAACATCGCCTCGCCTTCCTCGCGCACGTCCTCCGTGAAGATGCGGCCGCTCACGCGGCCTGGACGCGTGCTGCCGGTGACGAACAGGTTGGCACGCTGCGGCTCTTTCACATGCACAGTCCAGGCACAGCCTTCGTCCTGCGGACGTGAGCAAAGGTGCAGCGCCAGCGCCGCCAACGCATCCTTGAGCATCTGATCGAGTGTTTCGGCATGCTGGATGCCGTGCTGCATCAGGTGCAGATAATAATCGAGGTACAGCGGGCTGAAACGCCCACGCACCAGCAACGCGTTGCGCTTCCGCACAAAATAGGAGCGGAGGTCCACCACGGAAAGGTCCGGTTCAAGCATCTGACTCATGCAGTGTTTATCTCACTGGATGAAGTGCCGTGCAAGTAGCGCGGACAATCCTTCCCGCATGAGCGCTGCCTCCACGGGCAGGATTGCCCGCACTACTGCCCCGCCACACCGCGAAATTTATGGCGGTAGGCGCTGGGCGTGGTGCCCATGACCTCGCGGAAGCGGCGGTTGAAGTTCGCGAGGTTGCGGTAGCCGCAGTCCATGGCGATGTCGGTGATGTTCGCGGCGTCCTCCGCCAGCATGCCGCAGGCGCGGCCGATGCGTACCTCGTTCACATACTGCGGCACCGTTTTGCCAGTGCGGGAATGGAAAAAGCGGCTGAACGCGCCCAGGCTGAGATGCGCGAGTTTCGCGAGGCGTTCGCGGTCGATTTCCTCGGTCAAATGCGTGTGGATGAAGTCGCACACGCGCTCCATACGACCCTGATCGGCGGATTCGAGCTTGGGCTCGAAATTGGCGCTCGCCAACGTCTTCAAATCATCCGACTGCGCCAGTACATGCAGAATGGCGAGCAGTTCGATCACCCGCGCCAGCCCCTCGCTGTCCGCGAGGCGTTGCATGTGAGCGGTGACGGCGCTCCGCGCCGCGCCACGCACCTCCAGGCCGCGTGCGGCACGCTGCAGTAGGCGTTTGACCGGCTCCATCTCCGGTAGTGCCATAAAATCACGCCCCAGGAAGGCTTCATCAAACCGCACAATGATCGCATGCGCGCGTAGCGACTTCGCGTTCGTGTCCTGATGCCAGACATGCGGCAGGTTGGAGCCGAGTAGCACGATGTCGCCATCCGTCAGCGGCTTGATGCTGTCTCCCACCACGCGATGCCCACGGCTCTCGATCGCCAGTGTGAGTTGGTACTCAGGATGAAAATGCCAGCGCGTGCCATAGTCCGGCCCACGCAGCACCTCGCAGTGAAACGACTCCCACTGACGCTTGGGGACTTTTTCGAAAACCGGTTTCATTGAGAGGATGACGGTGGTTTACGGTTGCTTTTAGAACGGCCCCTGATCAACGACAGTAAACAACGGTCAACCACTGTAAACCACCCTCAGCTTCGGCTACACGTCATCATCCTTGTCATTATCGCCCGCTTTCCGACCGCGCAGCTTGGCTTCCATGAAGGCGTCAAGGTCGCCGTCCATAACGGCCTGCACACTGCTGGTTTTTTCGCCAGTGCGGTGGTCTTTGACCATTTGGTAGGGCTGGAAAACGTAGCTGCGAATCTGACTGCCCCAACCGATGTCGCTCTTCTCACCGTATTGGCGGTCGATCTCGGCCTGGCGCTTGTCTTCCTCGATCTGGAATAGCTTTGCCTTCAACATCGCCATCGCTTTGGCGCGGTTTTTCGGCTGACTGCGCTCAATCTGGCAGGCCACGATGACGCCGCTGGGAATGTGCGTGAGACGCACGGCGGTTTCGACCTTGTTCACGTTCTGGCCACCTTTACCGCCCGCACGATAGGTATCGACGCGCAGATCTTCGTCACGCACGACAATATCGATTTCCTCCTCCGAGTCGGGCGTGACATCAATCGAGGCGAAGCTCGTGTGGCGCTTCTTCGCCGCATCGAAGGGCGAGATGCGCACGAGGCGATGCACGCCGCGCTCGGTTTGCAGGAAGCCGAAGGCGTTTTCGCCGATGATTTCCAGCGTGGCGGAGCGCGTCCCCACGTCGTCACCGGCTTCATGGTCGATGAGTTCGACCTTGTAGCCACGGCGCTGGCACCAGCGCTGATACATGCGCATGAGCATGTCCGCCCAGTCGCAGGCCTCCGTGCCACCGGCACCGGAATGGATGACGATGAAGGCATTGCCACGATCAAACGGGCCGCTGAGAAGCTGGCTGAGTTCAAAAGTGCCCACATCGGTTTCGAGCTTCGCGTGTTCCTGCTCGACCTCGCGCCAGGTGTCGGTGTCGCCCGCTTCCTTCGCGAGTTCGATCAATTCGTCGAATTCAGCGGCGCGCTGCTCCAGCTCCTGCAACGGGCCGATTTTCTTTTTGATGACATTGGTGCGGTCGATTGTCTTGCGCGCCGCATTCGCGTCATCCCAGAAGCCGGGGGCCGACAGGCGGTCCTCCAGCATGGCCAGCTCGTCGGTTAATTTCGGGACGTCAAAGATACCTCCGAAGTTCCCCCAACCGTGCCTTGAGAGCGATGGTGTCGAGGGATTGGAGGTCAGTGAGGATGGTCTTGCTGGTCTTTTCCATGCGGGGTAGATAGCGGCTGGGCGCGTGAGTTCAACGCCTTTGTCATCATGGAAAAAACCGAGGCCATTCTCATCGGACGCACGCGCTACGCGGAGAGCAGTCTCATCGTGCAGTGGTGCTCGCCCGAGGTCGGCTTGTTCAAAACGATGGCCAAAGGCGCGCTGCGGCCCAAATCACCGCTCAGCGGCGTGCTGGACCTGTTTGTTTCCGCCGAACTGCGGTTCGTACGCAGCAAATCGAGCGACCTACACACGCTGGCCGAGGCCCGCTGGACCAACCCGCGCCTGGGCTTACGCGCAAGCTACGGCCGCGTGCTCGCCGCCACCTACCTCATCAAATTAATCACCCTCGTCGCCGAAACCGGCTCACCGATCCCAGAGATTTACGACCTGCTCGTCAAAGCGCTCGATTACCTCGCCGCGAAAGACCCAGTGCCCGCCCTGATCGCCCGCTTCGAGCAACGCCTCGCCGAAATCCTCGGCATCATCCCCGCAGGCGAAACCGGCATGGCCGCAGCCGCGATTGAAGACAGTTTTCACCGCAAATTGCCCGTGCAGCGCCGACAGGTCGCGGATTGGATGGCGCAGCGTTAACTGCGTGGCGTAGTTGCTTTATTTCACCGGCAGCACCTGCACGGCATCCAGATGGACGTTGCCACCGGACTTGGTGGTGCGGAAGATCACGGCGGCTTCTTCGCCGGCGTTGAACTGGAAGATGCCCAGGCTGTACGCGCCCTGCGGCAGTGGTGCGGGCTTGCTTTGATCCACTGTCAGCGTTTTTTCACCGTCAGCGCTCAGCACGCTCACGGGTGCGGTTTTGGCGCGATTTTCATGCGACTGGAAGAAGATGCGCACTTCGTATTTGCCGGCTTGTTTGACGCTGAACGCGAAACGGGCGCTGGCGTTCTCAGCACTGCCGTAGCTGTAGTATTTGCCGACAAAGGGCTTCAAGCCTTCGCCGTGCGCCCATTTGCCGGTGAGTTCGGCCTCGGCGTCATCAATGACGATGCCTTCGAGCTTCGCGGGATTGATGCCTTCCTCGGCGATTTCGGGGAGTTTTTTGGCGTTCTTTGGTAAGTAGAGATCGCCTTCGAGCGTGTCGCGACGCATCGCGCCGGGCTGGTTCATGAGATCCTTCAGGATGTCGAGATACTGCTCATAGACGCCGCGTGGCGTGGTGTGATGGCGCACGCAGATCCATGCGGCCTTGCCCACGACCTCGCCCATCATACCGCAAGTGCGCATCACGCGCGTACTGCCCAGCGCCTGACGCTCCACGCTGATCGTACGGCCCGCCATGAAGAGGTTGCCAATGTCCTTCGAGTAAAAGCAGCGGTAAGGCACGGGGTAGCCATTTTTACGGTCGGTGTGCTTGCCGAATTCAGCGCGGCTGATGAAGGGATTGTCGGGGAAGTTTTTCGCATACTGCTCCTTCGGGTAATGCAGGTCCTGGTCCCAGGTCGTTGGCACGCAGCCGTCGGGATGGATGACGCCATTGACCATGTCATCGCCATTGAGAATCATGTCGCCGACGATGCGGCGGCTTTCACGCGGACCGCCGATGTAGGCGAGCCAGGTGAGGTCGTAGTTCGCGTACTGCTCCGGTTTCAGTTTTTTCAATGCGGAGACCGCGCCATAGACGGCACGGAAGTTATGATCGCGGATGAGTTCGAGGTCCTTGATCGGGTGCTTGTCGAAGCCACTCTCCCAGAACCACTCGCCGTGCAGGTACTCCTCGGGATTTGGCACCGGCGTGTAGCCGAGATCAAAGCCCGCCATGTTCGCGGCGTTCTTTTTGCCGACGGGAGCCATCCCACGCGGCTCCGGAAAATCTTCCAGCGTCATTTGCAGCGACCATGGCATCGCAGGCCATGAAACAGGCTTCTTCATGTTCTGCATGACCCACATATTGCTCATGCCCATGCGGCCTTTTTCCTCCATCATGAACTCCGCTCCTGCCAGCGCTCCCACGCTGCCATGGCCGGTGCAATCCACGAACAACTTGCCCACAAATCGCGTCTCCTTGCCCGTCTGGGTGTCGAGTCCCGTCACGCTGCGGATGTTCTTGCCATCCTTCGCCATCTCCACGCCATAGACGTGCGTGTTGAGGAAGAGATCCGTCGTCTTCTCGGCACGCACCGTTTCCTCCTTGAGCTTGTCATTGAACTCCTCCGGCGACGCTGCCGGGCTGTTGCTCGCACGATCCGCGAACTCCTCCACGATCTCGCCGAGATGCGGATACAAACCGCGCCGCGTGCCGCCCATGGCCCACACTTGAATCTCGCTCGATCCATTACCACCCAGCACCGGACGGTTCTGAATGAAGGCCACCTTCAAACCCTGACGCGCACCTGAAATAGCCGCGCCCATGCCACTGTAACCACCACCGATGACCACCAGATCGTACTCCGCCGTCTCCGGTGCCTGCTCAGGCAGGCCGAGCAGCTTCTTCCGCATCGCCGTCGTCGGCGTGAAGCCCGAGTCATCGCTCAGCACGATGGCATCCACACGGCCATCGAAGCCCGTGAGGTCATGCAGCGCGATCTTGGCCCCACTCGCCGCCACTTTGACCACGCCACCGTTTTCCCACTGCCAATCCTTGCCCGTGGCTCCGAACTCATGCTTCAGCTTCTCGCCATTCACACTGATCTCAAAGCGTCCTGGCGCTCCCGGCGCATCCCACGGCCCTACCCAGTTTTTCGTGCGTGCCCAGAGCGTGTATTCGCCTGCTGGGGCCTTCACTTCCGTGGAGGCATCTTTCACCACTTTGCCCATGCCATGCGCCATGAGGTAAGGCGAACCCATCACATCAATGAACTGTGTGTCGAGCACCCAGCCGCCGTGATCGGCAAATGACTCTGCTTCAATCCAGACCGGCTGGGCGCTGGTGGCAGAAAAAGCGAGGAGTGTGGCGAACAGGGCAGATTTCATGACGTGCGTGGTGGATGGAACAGGGAAGCCATAAACGAGCACAGCAGATTGGTGCAATCAAATCGCTTCTGTTGCCGTAGCATCCGTGTCTCCGTCCCACTCTGAACGACATCGCCCGCAAGCTCGGCATCTCCCAGCGCCACACAGTATCAGCAAAACGAGCGCGGCATTCCCTCGTCGCCCAAAATCGTGATGCCGGAGGGCCTGTGGCGGGGGTGAGCCAACTTACTCGACGCGTTTTGAATTGGTCTCCAACCACGCAGCGAAGGCGGACTCGGTCATATCCCCGGCGGCCAGAGCCAGCGTGCGAATGGCCGCATCGGCCTCGGTGGCGAAAAACTCGTAGCCATTGCGTTCCAGAAAACCGGCTCCCATCATGAAGCCGGTCCGTTTGTTCCCATCCAGGAACGGATGGTTCTTCACGATGCCGATGGTGTAACTGGCCGCCAGATCCGCCAGCGTGGGATTGCCATAGGCAAACACGTTCTGCGGTTTACCCAGCGCGGACTCCAACAAGGTCTCATCTCGCAATCCCGAGATGCCGCCATGCTGGGCGACCATCATTTCGTGCAGCGCGAGGCACTCCTCACGACCAAGCCAGTAGGGCACCTTCATTTGGCGAGTTCACGCAGAGTGTTGCGATAGCGCTTCGAGAGGCTCTCCATGACGGACATCGTCTTGGCAAAGTCCGACCGGCTTGCCGTAACACGATAGCCGTCGGGCGTTTCAGTCAGTGCAATAGCATCGCCTTCCTCGGCCTTGAGATGAGCGAGAGCTTCTTTGGGCAGGACGACGCCGACGGAGTTGCCGATTTTGCGGAGCTTGAGTTCCATACGATAGAGCGTAGCCACGAATGTTATAACATCAAGCCCAGTCTTGTTTGTCAGAACAAAACTGCCATCGTCGCCGCTCCAACCATGAAACCACGCCTCCTCCTCGCCGCCCTCACTCTTGCCGTCGCCATTCCCGCACTCGCGGATGATTTCGTCTCGCTGTTTGACGCCAAGACGATGGCCGGATGGAAGAACCCATATGACTGGGGCCAGATCGAGGTCGTGAACGGCGAAATTCATCTCACGGGAGAAAAGAAGTTCTTCGTGGTGACCGAGAAGACCTATGGCGACTTCATCTTCGAAGGCGACATCCTCCTGCCGGAAGGCAAGGCGAACAGCGGCTTCATGTTCCGTGCGCATGTGGAAAAGAACAAAGTCTTCGGCTATCAGGCGGAAGTAGATGGCGACGCGAACCGCAAGTGGAGCGGTGGTCTGTATGATGAGGGCCGCCGCATGTGGTTCGCCAGCCCGATCAAGGGCAACAAGGAAAGCGAAGATGCCTTCCGCGCTCGCGCTGGTGAGGCGTTCAAGCGCAACGACTGGAACACTTACCGCATTGAATGCCGTGGCAAGAGCCTCAAAATATTCGTCAACGGCGTGCTGACGAGCGAAGTGGAAGATGACATGGATGCCAGCGGCGTGATCGCCATCCAGCATCACGGCGAGAAGGGGCAGACGTACAAGTTTCGCAATCTGCGCATTCAGGAGCTGAAGTAGCCTATTGCTACAATCCCAACATCGCATCCAGCACGCGTCGGCTGAGTTCTGACACGGCCTTGCCATCGGTGTAGTGATTCACCATGAAAGCGTAGCAGAATTCTTCGCCGGCCTTGCCCTTTGCATAACCGGTGAAGGTGCGCACTCCGGACATCGCACCGATTTTCCAAATCAGCCCGTCTTTGGAAAGCAGCGAGGCCTTGTAAGCGGCGCCTCGCGGGCCTTTTCCGGCGAAGAACTGCAAGCGCGCGAGGTCAAACGGACGGATGAAATCCGCACGGGCGAGACCGCAGCCGTCCTCCATGCGCAGGCCGATGAATTCGAGGCCGTGGGGCTTCCAATACTCGCGAATGACCTCGACGGGCGGTTTGCCCGCCTTCAGACCAAGCATGCGAAAGACGCACTCCGTCTCCTGGTTGTCGGACGTGGCGTGGATGCTTTTGATGATGTCGAGCAGCGGCGGCGATTCGTGTGTGAGCAATGAATGGCTTGCAGGAGCCATGGCGGCGCTGCTTTGCCCGACTTGTATGCCCGCAGCCAGCAGGACCTCGCGCAGATGATGCGCCGCGAAGCGCACCGGATCTGGCACCGCGCCTGTGACCTGAAATTTCTCCGCGCCCAGCGGCACCGAACCGCGCAGGTGAATCGCCGTGGTGCTTTCGCCGCCGTGAATGACCACACGATCGCCTGAATCTGCGGAGCCAGTTGTCACCTCATTCTTCCAGGCCGCATCGGGAATCTGCAGATTGATGCCCAGCAGTTCCGCAGGCGTTCCCTCGGTCACTCCAGCCTTGAGCATGACGATGTAGCGATTGTGATTCAGGTTCAGGCCTGCCACGCCGCTGCCGTAGCCGTTGCCAATGTCGCCCCAGTCCCAGAAGTCACGGTAAATACTGCCGCTGAAAAAGCTGCCATCGCCACGAACGCCTCCGGTGATCCGCAGAAGTCCGCGCTTCTTCAAATCTGCGGCCCAGGCATTCAAATCGTCCATTGAAAGCATCGGATCGCCGCCGCCGATGATGACGAGATCGCCTTCGATCACGCCTTCTTTGATTGGCGCGGTGGACTTCAGTTCGGTCGTGAAATGGAAGTCGGGGCCCAGCACCTCAAGTGCGGTAGCGGTGGTGAGGGTTTTGAGGGTCGAAGCGGGGATGAAGGCAGTTTCGGCATTCTCATCCATCACGACCTCACCTTTGGCGTTGAGAAGGCTGAAACCGATCGCGGATCCGGCAAGTGCCGGGTCTTCACGAGCTTCCTTCAGGATCGTCTTGAGTGCGTCATACGGAGTCGCCACGGGTACGACGGGGGCCGGAGGAACGGTCACCACCAAGGGTAAAAGCAAGGGAACCGGCACGATCACCTGAAGCGGAACCGGTCTTTGCACCACCTCGGCGCGATGGCGGATCAGCAGCGATGCAATCAGAGCCGAGCCCAGCAGCAGGATGACGATGTTTTTACGCATGGGCAGATTGTAGCCGGAAACGGGCCGGGGCCAAGCGAGGCGCTGCAAATCTAAAGCACGGACAAGGTGGCGCGGAGCTACGCGTGTGTTCTTCGCTTGCCGGATCACTTGAGAGAACTAACCTCACCGTCATGTTCGAACTGGCCCCCGAAAAATGGACAATGCAGGGAATCCTGTGGGGCTTTTTCGTTTTCGGAGCGCTGATTGCAGGCAGCGGGCTGATATGGAGCGCCAGTACGGCATGGTTTCTTTACAGCTCTGAAAAAACCACCGGCGTGATCGTCGATGTGATCGCCTTTCAGAGCAGCCAGAGCGGGGAAGACTCAAGAACACAGCAGGTCACCAGCTACTACCCGGTGGTGGAGTTCCGTGATTCTCGGGGCGGCGTCCATCAGTCCAAATCATCACGGGCGGCCCGCTCCGATCACTTCAAGCGCGGTGATGAAGTGGGAGTTTATTACGATCCCAAAGATCCCACGCAGACATTCATCCAGAACACGTGGATGCTGTGGTTCACCCCAGGCGTGGTGTTGGGTGGAGGGCTGATCTGGATGCTTTTCGTGAGTTGCGTGCTGATTTTCACCAAACGATTTGATGTGAGCTTCGCCCAAGACAAAGCGCGGCTTTTCAGCGAGATGGCAGCCAAGGCCAAAGCGAAACCCCGCAACGATTCCTCCAGCCAATGAAACCCGAAAAAGTGAAATTCATGCTGATGGCCGCCGACATGAAGCGGGCCGTGAGTTTTTACCGCGATGTGATCGGCCTGGAGGAGGTTTTCGTGAGCGATTTCTGGACGGAACTGCGCTTTGGGGACGCCATCATCGCGCTACACGGCGGCTATGACGGTTCGCGAAATCCGACGGGGTTGAGCTTTCAGTATGAAGACGTGCTGGCAATGGCGGACAAGATCGCCCAGGCGGGCGCGAAGATCCTGCAAGCACCCCAGCAGAGGGACGGCGAGCCGATTCTGCTCGGCGTTTTCCGAGATGCGGAGGGGAACGAGGTGTTCATCACGCAGTATGTGGGGTGAATGGGGATTGCGGAATGTGTAATGCCGATTAACCAAAGGCTGACCGATGCACACGACCTTCATCCCCACGCTTGACGCCCTCCCGGCGCGTAAATCGCCGCTGATGGAGCGGTTTGCGGCCTTGCTGGAGCCGAAGGGGCCAACGCAGATCGAGGCGATGGCGAAGGAATCGCGCATGATCACGCGGCGGAACTTTGGGCGGACCATGCGGTTGTTTGCGCCGCTGTATGTCTCCAATGAATGCGTGAACAACTGCAGCTACTGCGGTTTCTCGCGCGACAACAACGCGATCCTGCGCGTGACGCTGACGGTCGAACAAGTCGTGGCCGAGGCGAAGCATCTGGTGGCGCAGGGCTTTCGCAATATCCTGCTGGTGGCGGGTGAGCATCCGAAATTTGTGAGTGATGGCTACCTGGAGGAATGCATCCGGGCCATTCGTGACTTTGTGCCGACGATTGGCATTGAGGTCGGGCCGATGGAGGCCCCCGAGTATGAGCGCATGGTCAAAGCGGGTGCGGAAGGTTTGGTCGTGTATCAGGAGACCTATGATCGCGGCATTTATGCCGATATGCACACGGCGGGGCCGAAGAAGGACTTCGACTGGCGGCTGGCCTGCCCGGAGCGTGGTTATGCGGGCGGATTTCGCCGCATCGGCATCGGCGCGCTGTTTGGTTTGAGCGACTGGCGGGTCGAAGCGTTGCGTTTGGCCGCTCATCTGGAGCATCTATACAAGCACTGTTGGAAATCGAGCTTCACCGTGGCGTTTCCCCGTCTGCGACCTGCGGCGGGAGGTTTCACCCCGATGACGGATTTCCCGGATTGGGCGCTGGTGCAGACGATCTGCGCGTATCGCATCATCTTTCCTGAAGTCGGCATCATCTTGAGCACGCGTGAGTCCGCACCGCTGCGCGATGCGCTTGCACCACTGGGCATCACGGTGATGAGCGCGGGCAGTCATACAGAGCCGGGCGGCTACACGGGTGCGGGGAGCGACGATCTGCATCTCACCGTGCGTGGCAAACGTGTGGAGGTCGAAACAAAGGACGGGACGAATCGTGCCGAAGGTCAGTTTGGCATCGCGGATCAGCGTTCACCGCACAGTGTGGCGGAAATGCTGCGGCACCAGGGGCTTGATCCGGTCTGGAAGGATTGGGATGCTTCGATCCTTGCCGCGTAAACTCACCCATTGTCATGAAGATCACATTGAACGGAGAGAAACGTGAATTGGTTGAGCCGCAGACGGTGAGGTCGCTGCTGGAAATCATCGGCCTCAGCGGCAAGCCCGTGGTGGTGGAGCAGAATCAGATCGCCTTGCTGCCGCGCGAGATTGATTCAGCGACCGTGAATGACGGCGATGTGATCGAGATCGTGCAGATCACGGCGGGGGGATAGCTGGGAAATGGCGAAACCAGAATGACGAATGAGGAGCCGAGCAAAGCGAGACAGACGACTGCAAGGAGTCCAAAAGGTGAGCGCAGCGAGTCAATGCGGCGGGGTGCCGGTGGGTTGGTAGATCGGTGACTCCGTAGGTCAGTGACGATACGTCGGAATATTCCGACGTTTGGAGGCCCAACGGGCCGAAGGATTCAGCCCAGGGTGAAAACCCTGGGTTTGCGCGTCACGATCACCGATTCACGCAAGGCTTTCATTTCTGATCTCCACCATAGTTGTGCCATCGTTGCCCTTTTTGAGAGTCGGAGTGATCTTTGAAAAGACAAACTCTCCAACGCGACCTTGGTAGCCTTCCGTGAGAACTGATTCTCCTGACTCGACTTTGGTGATCGAATGAAAGCCTTTCCGATTTGAGTTTGCTCCGAAATAAGAAACAAATTCATCCAGTTCGGTCTTGGACAGACAATTCCAATCAAGATCAGCTTTCATCACCAATCCTTCATTGGACACACTCATCAAAGGCTTCGTCACTCGTGCTGAAGCTACTTGGGAATCCCAGAGCCAGACAACCACACCAAGACAAACCAATAATGTGATGATCCAAACTGAGCCGTGGAAAAGTCGGTTCATGATCAATCAATCACACCGCCACGCCTGCATACCCATGCCCACTGGAACAGAGGCGGAAGAGGTGGTTGCAGACTTCGTGGGCGGCGAGGATGCCGGTGCGAGGGAGCTGGTCGAAGTCGCCGATGAGGACGGGCCAGTCGGCGCGGTCTTCGGGGATGCGGCCGTGGGAGCCTTTGACGAGGGTGGCATCGAGCGGGATGACGTCCATGAGCATGCGCTGGCCGAGGGCTTTGTTGGCGAGCTTGGCTGCGATCTTGAGCTTGGGCCACTTGATGGTGGGATCGAGGAAGAGCTCGGCGGGGTCGTAGCCGCATTTGCGGTGGATATCGACGCAGCGGGCGAAGTCGGGGGCTTTACGGTCGTCCTGCCAGTAGTAGTAGGTGAACCAGCTTTTGGCATCGGCGATGGCGATGAGATCGCCACTGCGCTCATGATTGAGGCCGAAGAGATGTTTTTCCATCTTGCCGAGCACCTGGGCGACGCCGGGGGTGGCTTCGAGAGCACCGCGCACGTTGGCGAGGATGCTGGGATCATTGACGTAGATATGTGCGACTTGATGATCGGCGATGGCGAAGGCTTTGGAGCCGCCGAGGTCGAGAGTTTCGCGGCCGAGTTCGTCTTTGATGCTGAGCCAGCCGCGCTCGCGGAAGACGCGGTTCAGGTGGACGGGTTGTTCCACATTGGTGATGCCGTATTCGGAGAGGAGGACGACTTTGATGTTTCGCGTTTCGTAGAAGCGAATGAGGTCGCCGACGACATTGTCGATCTGGCGGAGATCGAAACGAATTTTCTCCATGTCGATGCCGACGCGCTGGAGGTTGTAGTCGAGGTGGGGGAGGTAAACGAGGGAGAGGCCGGGCCAGTGCTTTTCCTCGATCCATTTGGCGCTTTCAGCGATCCAGATGGAGGATTTGATGTCGGAGCCAGGGCCCCAGAAGTGGCGGAAGGGAAAGGGGCCGAGGTCTTTTTTGATGCGATCCCGCAGCGGCATGGGCTGCGTGTGGATGTCGAAGACCTTGCGACCATCAGCCGGATAAAGCGGGCGCGGCGTGATGGAGATGTCCGCGGTGGAGTACATGTTGAACCACCAAAACAGCTTCGCGCAGGTGAACTGGGGATCGACGCGGCGGAGCGCCTCCCACAATTTTTCGCCGTGCATGAGCTGCTCGGGCTGCTTCCAGAAGCGGTGCTCGGCGTAGTCGCGATCATACCAACCGTTGGCGACGACGCCGTGGTCGCGGGCAAGTCTGCCGGTCAAATACGTTGCCTGCGCGGTGCAGGTGACGGCGGGCAGCACAGGTTCGATGAGCGTGGAGCGGTTGCGCTCCAAAAAAGCACGAATCGCCGGGGTGTGCTCGCCGATGAGCCGTGTGGTAAGGCCGACGACGTTGAGGATGGCGGTGCGTTGCATGGTTCGGTTCTCTGTTCGCTGTTACGGTTTGCGTTCGTAGCACAGAAACAGAGAACGGCGAACCGGGAACTGCCAACCGGTCACCACAGCATCGCAGCGACGACGTAGGCCACCTTGCAGACGTAGTGCAGAGCTTGGTCCTGATTGAAGGTGGTCCAGTTCTCACACTTGGCGAAGTCGATGATCCAATGAAGGACGAACTCGACGAGGCAGACGATGAAGCAGCCAGTGATGACCCAGATCATGGCGGCATGCAGCAGGCAGTGGGCGGTCATGCACCAAGGCCAGATGCTCCGGGGGCACGAGGTATCCTGCAGTTTTTGCAGAAGATGCCGGTTTTTGCAGGTGGAGAGGAACTCGCCCTGCAACGGGTAATCCATGAGCGCATGGCCCGCGAACAGCAGAAAAATGACCTGGATTGCCTCCAGAAGAGTGTGCGGGGGAAATGGCAGCAGGCCGTGCACGGGTGTTTTACCTATTTACAGGCTATGGACCTCCTGGTGCGTGGCATTAATGCACGCCAAGTTGATCGCGACATCACTGGATCAGGCACTGTAGAAGGCGGCGATTTTCTCGTTCACCGCACGCAGGCGATGGGAGATCGTGCGGCCGACGCCGATCAGCAGCCAAGCGGCGGCACGCGGGTACTCGTTGATGTAGCCTTCAAGGTTTTCACCGTCGATGCGCCAGACCTGGGAGAATTCGACCGCCGTGACGCTGGCGCTGGCGACGTTCGGGTCGAGGAGATTGATCTCACCGATGGTCTCACCTTTTTGGATGGAGCCGAGCAGCACTTTATGGCCGCCACGCATCGCGGTGGCGTGGAATTTGCCGGAGACGACGAAGAACAGGCTGTTTTGCTGCTGGCCTTCCTCAATGAGGTGCTGGCCGGGCTGTACGGGAAGGAATTCGCCATATCCGCTGAGGATGTCGCGATCCTCCTCGCCGAGAGGTTCCAAAATGCCTTGGGCGGGTAGCTTGGGAGTCGAGAGGGAGCTCATGAGAGTGGGTCGGGTGTGAATTAAGCCGCCTTTTTTAAGCGGAGATGCCCTGAATGGCAAGCACAGCGAAGACGAAGGCACAGAAAGTTCGTGCGCAGCCGAGAATCCAGACAGAGCGGCGATGAACGCACTCCAGTTTTTTCAACTATTGCGGTCATTCACATTTGCGAAGCATTCACGTTCTAAATTCTGCTGGATTTCCAGGGCCAGCGGTTCAGAATCGTCCTCCCACTAACCAGCCACCCGAACCACCCTCCATGTCCGACTCCTCCTCCTCCAAGTGCTGCGGCAGCAGCGGTTACGCCTACGCTCACCTGCTTCTCCGCCTCTGGGTCGGCATGCGCCTGTTCATGGCAGGCGTCGACAAGTTCCGCTGGGGCAACGGCCCGACGGTGAGCTTTGGCCTGGAAAACTATGCGAAGAAGACTGAGCCGCTGGCCAAACTGATGACGGACAACAGCTTCCTGCCGGAGTTCATGTGCAAACCGTTCGCCGCCACCATCGGCTACATCCTCGTTCCGGTCGGCATCTGGGTAGCCCTGGGCATCTGCACGGAGCTGGGCCTGCTGGCTGGCGGTCTGGTGTTTCTGATGCTGGGCTTTGGTCTGGCCGCATTGCCGGACGATACAGAAATCGTCAGCAATATCGGTCTTTCCATCCTCATCGTGGCTGCGGCCCTGGTGACCGCCAAGGCGAAGCAGTTCTCCATCGACGGATTGCTTGCTAGCAAGAAGGCCAAGTAATGGCGGCCCGTCACCACGGCCAGTGAACCCACGCGCCTGATTGCACCTATGAATTCCCAACCAACATCATCTCCTGCCGCACCGCTGTCCCGTTTCATGGATCGGCGCGGCTTCCTCCGCACGAGCGCCCTGACCAGCAGCGGGCTTTATCTCGTAACCAGCAAGTCCGCCGTCGCTCAACAGTCAGCGGCAGGCCGTCCCCTCAAGTGCGCGCTCGTCGGCTGCGGTGCCCAGGGCAATGCCCTGCGTGTCGCCTCCAAGGACGTGCCCGGCATCCAGTGGGTCGCCATGTGTGACATCTGGGAGTTCTCCATCAAATCGACCCGCGGCCGTTTCCTGGGTGAAAACAAGGACCAGGTCGATGGTGACATCAAGGTCTACTACGACATCAACGAGATGCTCGACAAAGAGCCGTCGATTGAAGCCGTCTTCATCGCCACGCCCGATTTCATGCACGCACCGTATTCGCGCCTCTGCCTGGAAAAAGGCAAGCATGTGTACTGCGAGAAAATGATGAGCAACACGCTCGACGGCGCACGCGACATGGTGCGCGCCGGCAAGGCGAACAAGGGCATCTTCCAGATCGGTCATCAGCGCCACAGTAACCCGCGCTACATCAACCTGCGCGACAACGTCATCAAGCCCGGCAAGATGCTCGGTCGCATCACCCACGCCTACGCGCAGTGGAACCGCGGCGTCTCCGGCAGCGCACCACAGGGTGCCGTCAAAGGCTACGACATACCCCAGGAAGTGCTCTCCAAGCACGGCTACGCCAACATTGAGGAATTCCGCAACTGGCGATTTTTCTCCAAATTCGGCGGCGGCCCGCTCTCCGACCTCGGCGCGCACCAGATCGACATGTTCAACTGGATGTACGAGTCCACGCCCGTCTCTGTCATCGCCTCCGGCGGTGTCGATTACTTCGACGGCACGGAAGGGCGGCCGAAGTTCGAACTGCCGGACAACGTGATGTGCATTTACGAGTTCAAAACACCGCAGGGTGCTTTGCGCGCCTACTATCAGGTGCTCACCACCACGGGCTCCCAGGGCGCTTATGAAAAGCACATGGGCGTCGGCGGCACCGCCATCATTTCGGAGCTCGACACAAACGGCAACCAGCTCTACGCCGAACCCGGCCAGGACTGGGAAGCATTCGCGCTTGGTGACCATCCGCCAATCTATAAGGCAGCCAACAAGGCCAAGAACAAATTCTGGGAACATCCACGCGACTGGGAGAAACCCAAGCCACCCTCGTACGGCCCGGTCAGCGTCGCCGACGTGCGCGAGAGCAAGGCTCTGGCCCAATGGGAACTCGCCGTCAAACTCGACCGCAAGCCGCACGCCCCGCATGTGCAAAATTTCATCGAAGCCGTGCAGATGAACAAGCCTGAGCACCTCACCTGCAACGTCGAGGCCGCCTTCAAGTCCTGCGTCACCGTGCTCAAGGCTTACGAATCCATCGCAAGCGGCAGCAAATACACCTTCAAGCCCGAAGACTTCCAAGCCTGAGCCATCCAGCAACTAGCATCGCGTTACCAGCAATCCAGCCACTCCCCCATGAAAAACACCCTCCACATCCTCACGGGCCTCGCGCTCGCTCTTACCCTTGCCTCCTGCGGCAAGTCCGACAAGCCTGCCGACGCTGCTACTGCTCCTGCAGCCGCCGCTCCTGCCGGTGACCTCGAAGAAATCAAGCTTGAGTTCCCCAAGCCCATGTTCATCGGCACCCCGGTCCCGGCTGAACTGCCGAACCTTGAAAAGGCCGACCCAAGCAAGGTCGTGAAATCCATCATGGTTCCCAAGGGCACCACCAACCTCGCCAAAGGCAAGCCTGTCACCAGTTCCGACTCCGCCCCAATCATCGGCGAACTCACCCTCGTCAACGACGGCGACGCCGACGGTGCTGACGGCTCCTTCGTCGAGCTCATGCCCGGCAAACAGTGGGTGCAGATCGACCTCGCAGCTCCCGCGAACATCTACAAGATCGCCATGTGGCACTACCACAAGCAGGCCCAGGCTTACATTGACGTGCTCGTTCAGGTCTCCGACGACGCTGAGTTCAAGACCGGCGTCACCACCCTGTGGAACTCCGATGACGACGACAGCTCCGCGATGGGCAAAGGCGGCGACCCTGCTTATGTCGAAACCAACCATGGCCGCGTCATCGACGCTAAAGGCACCAAGGCCCGCTACGTCCGCCTTTGGAGCAACGGCAACACCAGCAACGACATGAACCACTACTGTGAGGTTCAGGTCTATGGCACGCCTGCCAAGTAAGCTGCTTCAGCCCTCGGTTTGATTCACCCCGCCGTGCAGCATCCCTGCACGGCGGTTTTTTTATGTTCTCTGTTCCGCCTCACACATCGACCACCTTGCCGCCACGCCCCTTGGTCTGCCACTGCTGGTAGAGTTCCAGCTCGCGCTGCACCAGCTTCAGGCAGAACGCCACCACGGTCGCGTCATCGAGATAGCCGACCCCAAGGAGAACATCGGGGATCACATCCGCTGGATTCAACACATACAGCAGGGCCAGCGACACCGCGCTGATCGCCCAATAGGGCACCTCGCGGTAGGAGCCGCTCCAGTAGTCCTTGACCATGCTCAGCATGACCTTCGCCTGCTCAAACACCTGTTTCAGCTTCGGCAGCTTATGCTCAATGTCCTGCGCGCGCTGATTGACTTTGGCGATGTCCAGATCATGGTCGCGGGAGGATGAGTTGCTCATGCAAAATGCTAAACCTAAGCCCCGCAATGTCCAGCAGCGGGTCAAAAGAAGCCACCAGCGCACCTAGTTGAACACGTCTCTGACGCGACCGTCTGGAATCAAATTGCCTCAACCTCCCCCCCCCCAAAGAACGCTTATGAAGCGAATCCTCACCACTCTGTTGACGGGATGGGCCATGCTCAGCGGAAACTCAACGGCTCCCGCTCAATCAGCCGCGCCATCACGGGTTATCATCGTCTTCGACGCCTCCGGCAGCATGTACGGCTAGGTACCCGGCGGTGTGAAGATCGACATCGCCAAAAAGGCCGTGGGTGACATCGTCAGTTCGATCAATCCGGGGATGGAACTCGGCCTCATCGCTTATTGTCACCGCAAAAAAGGCGATTGTGCGGACATTGAGCTGCTCGTCCCGCCGCAGCCCAACAGCGCAGCCGTCATTCTGCAAGCGGTGTCCAAATTGGAACCCAAGGGCAAGACACTGCTCACCGCCGCCGTCATCCAGGCGGCACAGTATTTGAAATTTGAAGAGGCCCGAGCGTCGGTCATTCTCGTCAGCGACGGTGTTGAGACCTGCGAAAAAGATCCCTGCATGGCCGCTGAGGAGCTGGAGCGCCTCGGCATCGACTTCACCTGCCACGTTATCGGTTTCGAGCTGAAACCGGGTGAATCCTCCGGTCTGGAGTGTCTCGCCAAAAAAACCGGCGGCATGTGCCTCGCGGCAAAAGACGCCGTTTCGCTGAAATCGTCTCTCGAAATCGCCATGAAGCAGGTGGCGAAGCCGATGACGACGCTGATCATCGAGGCAAAGAAATCCTCCGGTGGTGAATTGATCGACGGCTTGTCATTCCAGGTGTTCGCGGACGGCGCAGGTGAAAATGCCAGCGCCAATGGCACCGGCGGACGCTGGAGCACGGAACTGCCCAAGGCAGGCAAGTACACCATCAGCGCGAAGCTCGGCGGCAAGTCCCTCGAACTCGACGCGAGCCTCAAAGAGGGCGAAACGGTAACCAAGGAGGTTGTTTTCGCCAAAACCGGCCTCAAAGCAGTTGCATTCGACAAAGAAGGCGGTGTCGCATTTGAAAAGACGTTATGGGATCTGTATGGCCCCGCCGATGCCGAGGGCAACCGCACCAAAATCGCCTACAGCTATGACGCCCGCCCCTTCCCAAAGTTGCGGCTGGCACCTACCTACTCACCGCCACACGCGGCGTCGCCACGGCCAGCGTGGAGATCATTGTCAAAGAAGGTGTGCCGCAGGAGGTGCGGGTCATCCTCGGCAGTGGCAATCTCAAGCTCAGCGCCATCTCCGCCGAAGGCCAGCCCCCCATCGCGAAAGACCTTCTCTGGGTCATCTACTCACCGCCAGATGCCGAGGGTCAGCGCAAAAAGCTCGGTTACAGCTATGATGCGCAGCCCACGCTCAGCCTGCCTGCGGGCAAGTTCACCGTCGAAGCCAAAGTGGGTGATGCCAAAGGTACCGCCACCATCGAGATCGCAGCAGGCAAGACGATTGAAAAGACCCTCATCCTTGGCGCAGGACGGGTGAAGCTCTCCGCCAGCGCCGCCGCAGGCCAACCGCCCATCACAAGTGAACTCGCGTGGGATGTTTTTGACGAGCCAGACGCGGAAGGAAACCGCCCGAAGGTGTCCTACAGCTTCGACAACCAGCCCACGCTGAGCCTGCCTGCCGGCAAATACCAAGCCCAGGTACAATGGGGCAGTGCGCTGGTAAAAAAGGACATCCAGATCGCCGCCGGCACGCTCGCCGTAACCGCCCACATGGCGGAAGGCGCAGTTCCTGCCCCCGACGATTTGACCTGGGAAATTTTAGGCGAGGCCAATGCCGAAGGCGAGCGCCCCAAGGTGGCCTACAACTACGACGCGACGCCCAAATTCCGTGTCATTGCAGGCAAATATCTCATCACCGTGAAACGCGGCGGTGTCAGCGCTCAAACCGAGTTCGATGTCGTCGCTGGCAAACTCAACACCAAGCCTGTCATCCTCAATGCAGGCATGCTCAAGCTCAGTTCCAGCACTCCCGGCGGCTGGGACATCTACGGACCACAGGACGCGGAGGGGAACCGCAAAAAAAATCTTCTACTCCTACGATGCCAGCATCAAGGTGGCGGCCCCGGCGGGCAAAGTCCTCGTCGTGCGCAGCGAGAATGAGAAAAAAGCCGAGCAGGAGATCGACGTGAAGGCGAACACGCTCACCGAACTCACGCTCGATGCGAAATGAGCGACTCACCCGCCATCTCGCAGCCGTTGTGACGCCAATCGCGCATGAATAAGCACATCCCGTAGCCAAACTTTAACGTCATTGTGACTTGTGATGTCACTCATGCTAGCGGACGCTAGGTACTCTATGAAACTTACCTCCATTCTATTGATCGGACTGCTTGCAGGCATTGCCTCTTGCAACAAAACACCGGAAGCTGACAAGGCAGCCGAAGACACGAAGAAAGCCGTCGAGGCCGTCAAAGAAGCTATCATGTCGAACGCTGAAGTAGCCGCCAAAGAAATGGAAGCAGCCAAAGAAGCGACGGCAAAGAAGGCCGCCGAAATGAAGGTAGCGGCTGAACAAGAAGCCGCCGTTCTCAAGGAAGCCGCCGAAAAGAAAGCCGCTGAAGCAGCCAAGGCCATTGAAGAAGCCGCGCAGAAGGCCAAGGAAGCCCTGACCCCGGCACCAGCAGCACCCGAACCTCCGGCTGTTCCAGCCGCACCACCAGCAGTGCCTGCAGTGCCGAACTGATCATCGTTCCATCACGCATTACGCGAAGAGCGTCAGGATCATCCTGACGCTCTTTTTATTGCTTCCCGCTGCTACACCGCCTGCGGCACCTCAAAGCCCGCACGATACTCGCGCGTGAGCAGAGCCAGCGCCTCAGGCGTCGCCGTCTCGCCGGTGAAGCTCTCTTTCTCCACATCCAGCTCCAGCAAGGAACCGAGCTTGATGTCGAGCTTGGTTTCATCCAGCTCGTTGCGGCCCAGATGATCGTGGAAGTCGGCGATCACATCGTTCCAGGGTTGGAATTCCTTCACCGCCGCCTCCGCCTGGTCGCGTGAGTACTTTTGTCCCAACCGCCAGGAAATGTTGCCCAAATGACACCAGGCGCTGGAGAAATGAATGTCCTCGATCTCGCCTTTGAGTTGCTCCTTTTTCCGGCTGCGCATGGCCGCAATGAAGTTGGCCGCATGCTTGCCGCCGCCGTCGCCTTTGAAGGTCTGCAGCTTCTTGCCCTCGGCATCATAGGCGGTGCCGCCACCACGACTGCCGGTGTAGTAGCCGCCTTCGCACTCGATGACGAGAAACGCCCCCGTCTTGCGGCGGAAGTACACGTCATCCGCCTTCACACCCTTCATGCGGGGCAGGCTGTGGACGTCCATAATCACCGGTACATCGCCCGTGTCGTAGTAGGCGAAGTGTGTGTTTGGCGTCTCACCCGCGTCATCCCAGCCAAAGCGACCACCACCGGAGATGACACGCTTCGGCAGCTTCACCTTGTCGCGGAACACCACGTTGCGCAGGTCATCCAGGATGTGCGGACCCCAGTTGCCCAGCTCGCCGTTGCCGGTGTTCCAGTTCCAATGCCAGTCGTAGTGGAATTTTTCGCGGAAGATCGGCTCATCCTTCGCCGGGCCGAGCCACAGGTCGTAGTTCACGGATTCCGGTGGTGTCAGCGGCTGGTCCAGCTTGCCGATGGAAGCACGCTGGCCGTAGCGATTGCAACGCACATATTTGAGTTTGCCTATGGTGCCGCTATCCAGGAAAGCTTTGATTTCATCCTGCAACGGATCGCTGCGCTGCTGCGTGCCGCCCTGGACGATCTTGTTGTACTTCCGCGCGGCCTCCACCAGCTTGCGACCTTCCCAGATGTTATGGGAGATGGGCTTTTCCACATACACATCCTTACCCGCTTGCAGCGCCCAAATGGACGCCAGTACATGCCAGTGATTGCAGGTCGAGACGATCACCGCGTCGATGTCCTTGTCCTCGATCAGCTTGCGCAGATCCGTCGTCGCCTTGGCATTCGGATAAGCCTTTTTCGCCCGATCCACCACCTTCTGGTCCACATCACACACATAGGCGATCTCCACGCCCGGAATTTTGGAAAACCACGCTGCCGAACCCATGCCGCGTCCGCCGAGACCGATGGAGCCGATGCGGATTTTCTCATTCGCTCCAAGAACGCGGCCTGCGGACAGCGCGGTGAAGGCGAGAGTGGATTGCGTGATGAATGAGCGGCGTGAGGTCATAGCAGTTACTGGGTTGGAGGTTTCCTTATCGTTTTGCCAGAAACCCGGACTTTTGGCAACCCTTCATTGTGCCGCCGTTCTGGCCCCGTTCAGTTTGCTGATCTGCGTGTTCAGCGTACAAAAGTCATAAATCACCCCGATGAGCAATCCGCCGCCGGTCAGCAGGTAGAGCAGCCCGGTGCCCCATTTACCCTGATAGAAGCGATGCATGCCAAAGACACCGAGGAAGGTGAGCAGCAGCCAGGCCACCGAGTATTCGATGGGGCCAGTGGCGAAGCGACGATCCGCCTCACGGTCCATGCTTGGAATGAGGAACAGGTCAATGAACCAGCCAATGAGAAACAGGCCACCAGTGAATAGCCACAGGATACCCGTGAGCGGACGGCCAAAGTAAAAGCGGTGCGCACCGGTGAACCCAAAGATCCAGAGGATGTAGCCGATGGCCTTGTTGTGCGTGGAGGGGATAGGGGTGTTGTTCATAGCGGCGGTGATGATGGCATATCATGCCCCTGATGCGATTCCAACTTTGCGTCATTTTTTGCCATCGCCCGTAGTCATAAAAAAGAGGCCGCTTTGCAGCGGCCTCTTCGTGGTTTTGAGTGATGTGTCAGGAGATTAGCCAACGTCTTCCGCAGGAGCGGCGTCGCCAGCGGCAGCAGCAGCGTCCTTTTCCTTCATCGCGGCCTTGCGGCTCATCTTCACGCGGCCCTTCTCGTCAATGCCGAGGCATTTCGCAGTGACGATGTCGCCGGTCTTGACGACGTCTTCGGTGCGGTTGACGCGGAAGTCGGCGAGTTCGCTGATGTGGATCAGGCCGTCTTTCTTGCCGCCGAGGTTCATGAAGGCACCAAAGTTCGTCGTGCTGACGATCTTGCCGGTGTAGATTTTGCCGACTTCGATTTCCTGCGAAGTGCCGCTGATCATTTCGATGGCGCGTTCAATGCCTTCCTTGCGGCTGGCATAGACATACACCGTGCCGTCGTCCTCAATGCTGATCTCAGCACCGGACTCGGCCTGGATGGCCTTGATGTTCTTGCCGCCAGGACCGATGAGCTCACCGATCTTGTCAGGGTTGATCTTGATGATCTCGATGCGCGGGGCGTAGGGGCTGAGCGGCCTCACTTCAGCAATGGCCTGCGCCATGGCGAAGAGCACCTGCGTGCGGCCTTCCTTGGCCTTGACGATGGCTTCTTCGAGGATGCGCAAAGGCAGGCCGGGGAGCTTGAGGTCAAGCTGGTAGCCGGTGACGCCTTCGCTGGTGCCGCAAAGTTTGAAGTCCATGTCGCCGAAGTGATCTTCGCTGCCGATGATGTCGAGCATCGTCAGGTAGCGCTTCATGTTGTCGCCGTCGAACTCAGTGACGAGACCGACGCTGATGCCGCCGACGGGGCGCTTGAGCGGCACGCCTGCATCGAGGAGGGCCATGACGCCGGAGCAGACGGAGGCCATCGAGGTGGAGCCGTTGGACTCCATGACTTCGCTGCTCACGCGGATGGCGTAGGGGAAGTCTGCCTTCGCTGGGATCACCGGCTCGATGGAGCGTTCGGCGAGGGCACCGTGGCCGATTTCACGACGATTCTGACCACCGAAGCGGCCGGTTTCACCGACGGAGAACGGCGGGAAGTTGTAGTGCAGGATGAAGCGCTTCGATTCAGGGCCACCGGCGTAGGTGTCCATTTCCTGAGCTTCGTCCGCTGGAGCGAGCGTGGCGATGGAAAGGGCCATCGTTTCGCCGCGAGTGAAGCTGGCAGAACCATGCGTGCGGGGCAGCACGGAGGCTTCACCGGAAAGCTGACGGATTTGATCGATGCCACGGCCGTCGCAACGGCTCTGCTTGTCGAGGATGGAGATGCGGAAGGCTTTCTTCTGTAGGTAATCGAAGGCCTGGCTGATCTCAAAGCCAGTGGCTTCGGGGAACTTGGCCTTGATGGCGGTTTCGACTTCGTCCTTGAGAGCACCGACGGCTTTGCCGCGAGCCACTTTGGAAGGGGTGTAGAGAGCACTTTCGATGCGGTCGCCAGCGATGGCATAGGCGATTTCAAGCAACTCATCTTTAACGAGCATCAGCGGAACTTCACGCTTCGCCTTGCCGGCGAGACGTGTCAGTTCTTCCTGAGCGACGACCAGCTTCACGACTTCGCTCTGCGCGAAGTGGAGGGCTTTGACGAACTCTGCTTCTGGGATTTCGTTGGCAGCGCCTTCGATCATGACGACTTCGGTCTTGTTGCCGACGTACACGAGGTCCAGATCGCTTTCGAGGCGCTGGCTCTGGGTCGGGTTCACGACGAACTCACCATTGATGCGGCCGATGCGCACGGCACCGACTGGGCCTGCGAACGGAATGTCCGAAACGCAAAGCGCGGCGGAAGCACCGTTCATGGCGCAGATGTCCGGATCGTTTTCGCCGTCTGCGCTGAGCAGGATGGCAACCACCTGGGTGTCGTAGAGGTAGCCTTTCGGGAACAACGGACGCAATGGGCGGTCCGTCATGCGGCAGGTGAGGATTTCCTTTTCGGTCGGGCGTCCTTCACGCTTGAAGTAGCCGCCGGGGAAGCGACCTGCGGCAGATGCCTTCTCCTTATATTCCACGCTCAATGGGAACCAGTCCTGGCCCTCCTTGAGTTTCGTGGCGGAGACGGCGGTGACGAGGATGATGGTGTCGCCGAGACGCACGGTGACAGCGCCGTCAGCAAGTTTGGCAAATTTGCCGGTTTCGATTTCGAGGGTTCCAGCACCGAGCTGGATTTTTTGTGTATGGATGGCCATAGGTTGGCTTGTGTGTGTTGTTTGGTTTTGGGTGAAAATCATTCCGGTCTTAAACCGGACAAAGACGCGCTAAGGCGCGTCATGCCGCAAAGCGTCGGGCATGCCGACATGCGTGAAGAAGCCTGAAACAGAAAAGGGGCGATGCTTGTGGCATCACCCCTCGAGAAATTCTGTTAGCGGCGGAGACTGAGGCTCTTGAGCAGCTTCAAATAGCGCTCATTGGCCGTCAGTTTGAGATAGTCCAGCAGCTTGCGGCGGCGTGCGACCATTTGCAGCAGGCCGCGACGGGTGGAATGGTCCTTCTTATGCGCCGAAAGGTGCTGCGTCAGATCGTTGATTCGCTTCGTCAGGAGAGCCACCTGGACGTCGGAACTGCCGGTGTCTTTGTCGTGGATCTTGAAGGAGGTGGAATCGATGGTAATTGCTTCGCTCATGGTTCGTTTGAAATGCCGGACAACTTGTCAGGCGGTGATGTTTTCTGGTATGTAGGGTCGCGAAGGAACCATAAAGCCCCCTTTTGGCAAGGAGAAGTTTAGGGCTTTGGGAACAAGTTTTTGGTCCCTTTTGCAACTCAACAGAGAGCCGCCATGACCATTCGGCATGCCATAATTCGTCATTCGTCATTTCCCGCCCACTTGCCATCCGCCGCATTCTCATCCACTAAATGCCCCCTTCCCCACCATCCATGTCCCGCTCTTTCAAACTCGCAGTCCTCCCCGGAGACGGTATCGGCCCTGAAGTCATGGCCGAGGCGCTCCAAGTCCTCGACGCCGTCGCCGCCCGTTCCGGCCTCACCTTTGAATACAATCACCAACTCGTCGGTGGGGCCGCCATTGATGCCGTGGGCAAGGCCCTGCCCGCTGAAACCATTGCCGCCTGCGAGGCCAGCGACGCCATCCTCTTCGGCTCCGTCGGCGGCCCGAAATGGGAAAAACTGCCCCCGAATGAGCAGCCCGAGCGCGGTGCGCTGCTCCCCATCCGCAAGCATTTCGGCCTCTTCGCCAATCTGCGCCCCGGCAACTGCTACCCTGCTCTGACCTCCTCCTCCCCGATCCGTGCCGACCTCGTCGAAGGCGGCTTCGAGATGCTCTGCGTCCGCGAACTCACCGGCGGCATGTATTTCGGCCAGCCGAAGAGCCGCACCGAGCTGCCCGATGGCGACATCGAAGTCATCGACACGATGGTTTATAAAAAGAGCGAGATCGTCCGCATCGCCCACGTCGCCTTCAAAGCCGCGCAACTCCGCCGCAAGCACGTCACCAGCGTCGATAAAGCCAACGTCCTCACCAATTCCGTCCTCTGGCGCGAAACCATGGTCGAAGTCGCCAAGGAATACCCGGATGTGACCCTCGCGCACCTCTACGTGGACAACGCCGCCATGCAGCTCATCAAAGCCCCACGCAGCTTCGATGTCATCGTCACCGAAAACCTCTTCGGCGACATCCTCAGCGACGAAATGGCCATGATCTGCGGTTCCCTCGGCATGCTCGCCAGCGCCAGCCTCGGCAAGCCGAAAGGCGACGGCCTCTACTTCGGTCTCTTCGAGCCTTCCGGCGGCACCGCTCCCGACATCGCCGGCATGGGCATCGCCAATCCCATCGCGCAGATTCTTTCCGTCGCCCTCCTCCTCCGCTTCGCCCTCGGCCTCGAAACCGAAGCCGCCAACATCGAAGCCGCCGTCAAAAAGGTCATCGATGACGGCCTCCGCACCGGCGACATCTTCAGCGGCGCTCCCGGCACGAAGAAAGTGAACACCAAGGAAATCGGCGCAGCGATCATCGCGGCGCTGTAAGCCATTTATGACGATGAGCAACAAGCGACAGTGTCTTCTCGCTCTGTGCTTGCTGCTCCAGTCTTGCTCCAACCCGAACGATCTGCAGCCTCGCCAATGCGAGGTTCATCGTTGTGCATTTGAAGAAGTAACCGCCTATGTGGTCACTGAAGAGGTTGTGTCGTCCAGACAACTCCGAATACAGATGCTCAACCCGGGCCCCAGCACGGAATCTGAAAATGTGTGGCTCAAGCTTCAGCAACTCGCTCCGCACAGAGTTCCCGACTACTTAGAATCCCGACGTCAGCAATGGGCCACCAAGTCCCGAAACGTCAACATCTGCAAGCGGTGCGAAGCCGTCGCTTCTGACATCACCCGTTCACCACATTCACCGGCTTCCCTGCCAGGAACGCCTGCAAGTTCGCGGCGGTGATGTCGATGAGGCGGGAGCGTGATTCGCGGCTGGCCCAGGCGACGTGCGGCGTGACGATGCAATTCTTGGCAGTGAGCAGTAGATTGTCGGCTTTGGCGGGTTCGACGGACAGCACATCGAGTCCGGCACCGGCGATGCGGCCTTCGTTCAGGGCTTTGGCCAGCGCAGCTTCATCGACGAGCGGGCCGCGGCCGGTGTTGATGATCATCGCTTCGCGCTTCATCAGGCCGAGCGTGCGTTCGCCGACGAGGTGTTTCGTGGCATCGGTCAGTGGGCAGTGCAGGCTGATCACATCGCATTGGCGGAAAATGTCGTCGATCTCGGCGGCTTCGACACCGGCGGGAGGTGCCTCCTTCCAGGTGCGCTTCGAAGCGAGCACCTTCATGCCAAAGGCCACGCCGATCCGCGCCACAGCGCTGCCGATCTCGCCGTAACCAATGATGCCAAGCGTGCGTCCGGCCAGTTCGATGATGGGGTGATCGTAGTAGCAGAAATCGGGGCACTTCACCCAGCCACCTGCTTCCACACTCTTCGCGGCGTGACCGACGTGGTTCGTCATCTCCAGCAGCAGCGCGATCACATGCTGCGCGACGGCGGGCGTGCTGTAGCCCGGCACATTCGTCACCACGATGCCGCGTGCCTTGGCCGCCACGACATCGACGACATTGAAGCCCGTGGCCGTGACGCCGATGTATTTCAACTCGGGCAGCGCCGCGATGATTTCCCGCGTCAGCGGCGCTTTGTTCGTGATCACGATCTCCGCTCCGGCACAGCGGGCGACGGTTTGATCCAGCGGCGTGCGCGCATGCACCTCGCAGGACGCGATGGCTGCGAGCGGTTGCCAGGAGAGGTCGCCAGGATTGGTGGTGTGGGCGTCGAGAAGAACGATTTTCATAAGAACGGCGGCATCGTTAGCCGAAAAAATAGAATTTTGGGAGAAAAACTCCGCAGATGACGATAAAGCTGCCGCCATGCGTCCCCTCCTACTTACTCTGCTCTCCATCGCCTGCCTGTTTGCCGTCGCCGCCCCGAACGAGGAGGTGAAACCGCTCAAGGTCCTCATGGTCTGCGGCGGCTGCTGCCATGATTACGAAAATCAGAAGCTGATCCTCAACGAGGGCATCAGCGCGCGGGCGAATGTCGAGTTCACCGTCGTGCATGAGGAGGGACCGGCCGGCAAAAAGGACAAGTCACACAAAATCTCCATCTATGAGAAGGACAACTGGGCCGAGGGCTATGATGTCGTTCTGCACAACGAATGCTTCGGCGGCGTGGAAGACGTGGCCTTCGTCGAGCGCATCGCCAAGGCGCACTTCAACGGCGTGCCTGCGGTGATGCTGCACTGCTCCACCCACAGCTACCGCACCGCCAAGACCGACGAGTGGCGCAAATGCATCGGCCAAACCTCAATGAGCCATGAGAAGAACCGCGATCTCAAGGTGCAGAACATCGCCGAAGGTAATCCGATCATGAAAGGCTTCCCCAAGGAGTGGCACGACCCGGCGGACGAGCTTTACAAAAATGAAAAACTCTGGGAGAACTTCGTCCCGCTGGCCAAGGCCTACGGCGAGGACACGAAGATGGACCACCACGTCATCTGGACGAACCACTACGGCGGCGCCCGCGTCTTCGGCACCACCCTGGGCCACAACAACGCCACCATGCAGGACCCCGTCTATCTCGATCTCGTCAGCCGCGGCCTCCTCTGGGCCTGCGGCAAGCTCGGCGAAGATGGCAAGCCGCTGCCGGGCTACGAGCCGAAGCAGAAATAGCTGCCCGCCGCCCCCATGGAGCGGTGACGACTCGTCGGCACCCCACCGCCCGCCAAGGAGTGACGGCATCTTGCCGTCTACATCCGGCGCATGATGGCAAGATGCCATCACTCCATGCTTATCGCCGCAGCGCGTCGATGAGGTCTTTCAGGCCGGTGAGCTGGCCGCGCATCTGCACGGCGTCGATCTCGGTGTTTTCGATGGGAAGATTGGGGTCGAACATAGACTTTGAGAGGGGGTGATCTGGGTTCCGGGTTCGTAGTTCCGCCTTCAGGCGGTCCGGGTTCCGGGTTCGTAGTTCCGCCTTCAGGCGGTCCGGGTTCCGGATTCTGGATTCGTCCTCGTCCTCCTACTCGAACTCGTCCTCGATCATGGCGTTTCACCGAAGCCGTTAGTCTTCCAGAACGATGTTGCCGCATGCTTACCTTGGGCTTGGTCAGGATGAGTGTCAGCGCGTGCTATAGAATCGAGGACGAGTAGGAATGAGCGGCGCAGCGTGCTCCCGCACCTGCGGTGCTACGGTGCCACCGTCACGCTTTGCACGGGGGTGAAATCACCCACAGGCGCGGCGTCATCATAATACTGGAGCTTGAACTCGCGCACCTCGGGCGTGCCGGCCACTAGCAGCGGGCGCTGGTCCAGGTAGGGGCTGCCCAGGTCGATGGCCAGCATCTCCCAGACGCCGTTGGGGCCGCGACGGGAAAAGACCACTACGCCCTGGCGGCCATTCTTTTTGAACTTCACCTTCACGCACTCGCAGCCGCCCGCGCGCTCCACTCCCAGCGTGAACGTCGGCAGCGGCTGGGCCGCGCCAGCCTCGCTCCCGACGATGCCCAGCATCAGCCCGATGGCTTCCGTGTATCCGGGGCGGGCTTTGATCGCCTGCACAAAGGCGAAGATGCGCAGCAGCGCGCCGGGCGCTACTGGCACGGTCGCGGGGATCGGTGGCACAGCGGCCGCATCGCCCTGCGGCAGCGGTGGGGCGGTGAAGGCGAAGAGCAGCATGGGGGCCGCGCCGGTGCCGTTGTACAACTCCTCCAGCGATGCCGTAGCCGCCGGGCCGGCCTCGCGCACCCCTATGCGCCAGGCGCCCGTGCCGTATTCACAGAACCGGCAGTCCGCGATGATGCTGGCGATGTCTGGCGCCGGCATGCCGAGGGTGGCATTGGCCTCGGGCAGACCATGGGCCAGTTGGGCGAAGAATGCGGCCCGCAGGCCCACGACGGAGGGGAAGTAATCGTTGCGTTGCATGGTGTGTTGTTTTCTTGGTTTGGTTTGGTTGTTTGAAGCGGGAATCGGCGGTGAAGCCGGCCCCCAAAGTGTCCCTGACGACCAGGACGCGCCGCTAGACCACCGGGCCATGGCTGCCGCCTCCCGGTTCGAGTGCCGCCCGCACCGCAGGCCGGGGCATGGCTGGGAAAGGGGCGCCCGCTCCCGCCGCCGCACCGTGCCGGGGCCTGTGAGCGCTGATTCCTACGTTCGCCGGATTGGTTCCTGGAAGGTAGGATTCGGTCCGACGTACGTCGGAACCATTCCGACGTACGTCGGATCGAATCCGACAAACGTTGGAACCATTCCGACGTACGTCGGATCGAATCCGACAAACGTTGGAACCATTCCGACGAACGTCGGATCGAGCACTCACGCCCCAGAATCGTTTTTTGAGGCATAATTTGCCCAAAAACTGGCACTACAGGCAGGCTGAGGCAGAAAATCGGCGGGAAATTCATTGGCGCATTCCACAACGGACCCGCCACCGGCGTCGATGAAACTGAAGTAACAAATGCAGGGTTATGCACGCG
>Ga0209702_10001972_pt1 | contig 37291 bp, 37 predicted proteins | sample FRY01_FD_187210 | JGI IMG/M metagenome (GOLD analysis project Ga0209702, IMG submission 187210) | Freshwater microbial communities from Lake Fryxell liftoff mats and glacier meltwater in Antarctica - FRY-01 (SPAdes) (version 2) | ecosystem: Environmental > Aquatic > Freshwater > Ice > Glacier...
TCCCGCTTCAAACAACCAAACCAAACCAAGAAAACAGCACACCATGCAACGCAACGATTACTTCCCCCCCGTCGTGGGCCTGCGGGCCGCATTCTTCGCCCAACTGGCCCATGGTCTGCCCGAGGCCAATGCCACCCTCGGCATGCCGGCACCAGACATCGCCAGCATCATCGCGGACTGCCGGTTCTGTGAATACGGTGCGGGTGACTGGCGCATAGGGGTGCGCGAGGCCGGCCCGGCGGCTACGGCATCGCTGGAGGAGTTGTACAACGGCACCGGCGCGGCCCCCATGCTGCTCTTCGCCTTCACCGCCCCACCGCTGCCGCAGGGCGATGCGGCCGCTGTGCCACCGATCCCCGCGACCGTGCCAGTAGCGCCCGGCGCGCTGCTGCGCATCTTCGCCTTTGTGCAGGCGATCAAGGCCCGCCCCGGATACACGGAGGCCATCGGGCTGATGCTCGGCATCGTCGGGAGCGAGGATGCAGAGGCGCATCCGCTGCCCACGTTCACGCTGGAAGTGGAGCGCGCGGCCGGCTGCGAGTGCGTGAAGGTGAAGTTCAAAAAGAATGGCCGCCAGGGCGTAGTGGTCTTTTCCCGTCGCGGCCCCAACGGCGTCTGGGAGATGCTGGCCATCGACCTGGGCAGCCCCTACCTGGACCAGCGCCCGCTGCTAGTGGCCGGCACGCCCGAGGTGCGCGAGTTCAAGCTCCAGTATTATGATGACGCCGCGCCTGTGGGTGATTTCACCCCCGTGCAAAGCGTGACGGTGGCACCGTAGCACCGCAGGTGCGGGAGCACGCTGCGCCGCTCATTCCTACTCGTCCTCGATTCTATAGCACGCGCTGACACTCATCCTGACCAAGCCCAAGGTAAGCATGCGGCAACATCGTTCTGGAAGACTAACGGCTTCGGTGACACGCCATGATCGAGGACGAGTTCGAGCAGGAGGACGAGGACGAATCCAGAATCCAGAACCCGGACCGCCTGAAGGCGGAACTACGAACCCAGAACCCGGACCGCCTGAAGGCGGAACTACGAACCCAGAACCCGGACCGCCTGAAGGCGGAACTACGAACCCAGCACCCGGGCCGCCTGAAGGCGGAACTACGAACCCAGCACCCGGACCGCCTGAAGGCGGAACTACGAACCCGGAACCCAGATCACCCCCTCTCAAAGTCTATGTTCGACCCCAATCTTCCCATCGAGAACACCGAGATCGACGCCGTGCAGATGCGCGGCCAGCTCACCGGCCTCAAAGACCTCATCGACGCGGTGCAGTCCGTCACCTCCGTGCAGGTGGATGGGGTGGACACGCTGAACCCTGGCGATGCCGCTAGCGTGAGCCTCAGCGTGATCGGCAGCGTGCTGCACTTCAGCTTTGGCATCCCACGCGGGAATGATGGCGCGAGTGCGACGCCCATCACCAGCTACCTGGTGGATGCGACGAACACACTGGACCCCGGCACGGCGGCAGCGGCGCAGGTCAGCTTTGATGGCAACAACGTGCGCTTCATCTTCGACATCCCCCGCGGTTTTGACGGCCAACCGGGCGGCGACGGCCAACCGGGACCGCCCTTTGCCCAAGCGGTGGTGGATGGGGTGACGACACTGAACCCCGGCGACAACGCGACGGTGGACGTGAGCTTTGATGGCAGCAACGTGCGTTTCCAGTTCGGCATCCCACGCGGGAATGACGGCGGGACCGGTAACGACGGCCAGCCGGGCGAGGTGACGAACGCGGATCTGAGCAGCGCCATCGACGGCACGAGCACGAACAGCAATGGCGTGAGCACGCTGAACCTATCGGCTGCCGGTAGTTACGATGAAACGCAGATGCAGATGGTCATGACGAAGCTCGATGAACTGATCAACGCGCTGCGGCGCTGAACAAGGAGCGGCACCAGCCTGGCGGCATGGGTTCGGCATGAGACGACAGGATGCCGCCATTTCACGGGCATGGTCAGGGGCGATGATCCGCGAGGTTTGCGCTGGGGGTGCGTTTACTCGCACCCCCTCATCATGAAACTACTGCCGCTACTGCTTTCGTCATTGTGCCTGCTGCAGCCGTCCTTCACGCGGGCCGCTGCCGAGCCGTTCATCGAGAAACAAGACCTGTTCATCGTCGGTGATGATCCGGCCTATCAACTCTACCACATCCCCGGCATCGTCGTGACCGCCAAGGGCACGGTGCTGGCCTGGTGCGAGGCGCGGAAGCGCGCCGCCGGGGTGAGCGACTGGGACGACATCCGCATCCTGCTGCGCCGCAGCACGGACGAGGGCAAGACGTGGAGTGCGCCAAAGAGCATCGCGAATGTGGCCGGCCCGAAAGCGAAGAACCCCTTTGCGCTGAAGATGAAGAACGTCGATCCCGCCGATGTGACCTACAACAACCCGGTGCTCATCGCGGGCCAGGACGGCACGGTTCACCTGCTCTTCTGCCTCGAATACGAGCGGGTGTTTTACCAGCGCAGCGCTGACGACGGCCTGACCTGGAGCAACCCGAGCGAGATCACCTCCGCCTTCGGTGCCTTCAAACAGGACTACGACTGGAAAGTGCTGGCGACCGGGCCGAACCACAGCATTCAGCTCAAGAACGGCCGCCTCGTCGTCCCCGTGTGGCTTTCCACCGGCGCGGGCGGCAACGCGCATCGTCCCAGCGTCACCGCGACGATCTACAGCGATGATCAGGGCAAAACGTGGCACGCGGGCGAGATCGCCGTGCCCTGCACCGACGCATGGATTAATCCGAATGAGACCGTCGCCATCGAACTCAACGACGGCAGTGTCATGCTCAACGTGCGCAGCGAAGCGAAGGCGCACCGCCGCCTCGTCACCGTCAGCAAGGATGGCGCGACCGGCTGGAGCACGCCGAAGTTTGACGACGCGCTGCTCGAACCGATCTGCATGGGCGGCATCGTGCGCTATGATCACGCTGGTCAGAGCCTCATCCTTTTTTCCAATCCGCATAACCTCGACAAAGCCAAGGGCGTGGCTGAACCCGGCAAAAACCGCGACCGCAAAAACGTCAGCGTCAAACTCAGCCGTGATGAAGGCCAGACCTGGCCCGTGAGCAAAAGCATCGAGCCTGGTCCCAGCATGTATTCCGACATCGCCGTCACGCACAGCGGCACTATCCTGTGCTTCTACGGTCGCAGCGGGGATGGCTCGGCACTGGCGCACTTTGCCGGCGGTCGTCTGACCCTGGCGCGGTTCAATCTGGCATGGCTCACCGCTCCCGCTCCGTAGCGCGTGTCAGTGGGGCTCTGCATCATCCACCCGGATCACCAAAACGGCCCGCACAAAGTGTGCGGGCCGCTGGAGTGATTGCGTGGGCGTTGGGCTGCGGTGCGGAGCTGATCAGCCGTCGATGTTCCAGCCGTCGCGGTATTCCTTGGTCATGAAGGCGTTGGCTTCGGGGGTGTCGGGGCTGGTGCCGGTCTTGCCGTCGTATTGGATCTTTTTGCCGACGCGGTAGGCGACGAGGCCGAGGAGCATCATCTCGATCATGTCGGCACTGTAGCCGAAGTCGCAGGCGGTCTTTTTGCTGGGGTCGCGGCAGGCGTCGAACCACTGCTTCTGGAAGACCCCGACGGGTTGGAGGAGGTCTTCTGACTTGCGTGACTTGTAATAAGTCATGTCGGCGTCGTCACCGAAGGGCAGGATCATGCGGGTGTCGAAGTCGGCGATGAGGAAGCCCTTGGTGCCTTTGAACATGACGCCGTGGCCGATCTTGGTGAGGTCGATGAAGGGCTTCGGCGAGCGCGGCATGGCACCGCCTTGATACCAATTGACGGAGATGGGGCCACGCCAGTCATTGGCGGGAAGCTGGAAGTGCGACTCGCAGTTCACAGGGGTGACGTCGGAGTTGAAGGCCTCGCCGGTGGCCTCGGCGGAGGTGGGCAGGGTGCCGTCCACGGCGTTCCAGAGCAGGTCCATGGTGTGGCTGCCCATGTCGCCGATCTGACCGGCACCGAAGTCCCAGAACATGTTCCAGGAGAGGCAGTTCGCGCCAGCTTTGCCGGAGAAGTAGGCGGGATTGTATGGATGATACGGTGCCGGGCCAAGCCAGAGGTCGTAATGGAAGCCAGGAGGCGGGGTGCCTACTTCGGGGAAGTAACCGGGCTTCGGAATCTGGCGGTTGCCCCAGGCGTAGGCATCTTTCAGCTCGCCGATGGCGCCGTCGCGGATGAGTTCTTTGACGCGGTTGAAATTCGGCTGTGCATGGCGCTGCATGCCGACCTGCGTGGCGAGCTTGCCTTTCTTTGTTTCCCACGTCGCGCGGACGGTGCGGGCCTCGTTCACGGTGATGGCGAGCGGCTTTTCACAATAGACGTGCAGGTTGCGCTTGAGCGCCCAGTTGGCGATGAAGGCATGTGTGTGGTCGGGCGTGCAGATCATGACGGCATCGAGGCCTTTGTGATCGAGGCATTTGCGCCAGTCGATGTAGGTGGTGGCACCGGGGAAGCGCTTCAGCGCATCGGGGAAGTGCGCCTCATTGATGTCGCAGAGGGCGACGACGTTTTCATCGGAGAGGGCTTCATAGTGGGCGAGGCCGCGGCCCCAGACACCGATGAGGGCGACGTTGAGTTTGTTGCTGGCGGCGTTTTGGCCGAACAGCGGGCGGGTGATCATGCTGCCGGCGACGAGGCCGGCGGCACCGACGAAGCGACGGCGGGAGAGCGGGGTAGGTTGGTTGTTCATGGCGGAGGCCATGAAACGACGCATGGCGGTGATCTCAAGCGCCAAGGTGGTGGAAACACCGTTTTATGCGGTCGTGCGGAAAAAAGCGCGCGGGAAGAAGCGGCTTGCATTGGCAGCGCAGGCTATGGATCATGCGTGCGACAACCTGACACGAACATGGAAATACCGACTGCCGCCAAAACACTGCTGGAACACAAAGGACGTGATGTCTGGACGATCGCGCCAGACATCACGGTCTATGAGGCCATCAAGATGATGTCTGAGAAAAATGTGGGCGCGTTGCCCGTCGTCGAAGGCACGAAGCTTGTCGGCATCATCTCGGAGCGCGACTACATGAGCAAGGTGATGCTCAAGGGGAAGTCGTCCAAGGACACGCCGGTGCGCGACATCATGACGAGCGATGTGGTGACGGTGGGGCCGAATGACAATGTCTCGAAGTGCATGGAGATCATCACGGAAAATCACGTTCGCCATTTGCCGGTGATCGAGGATGGCGTGCTGCTGGGCATCGTGTCCATTGGCGACCTGGTGCGCTGGACCATTTCGACACAGCGCATGACGATCGAACAACTGGAGGCGTACATCGCTGGCGGTTACGCGGCGTAAACGCGCTTACTTGGCGGCGGTTTCGCCGCTGATCTTGAGATTGCGCACCTTCACGGACTTCCCGGCAGCCAGCCAACTGCGGGCCTTCGGGGTGGCGAGGAAGGCGTGCTCGGCGCGGAGTTCTTTGCCGTCGAGATTCGCGGCCATCTTATCGCCCTGCCACTCGACGCGTAGCTTGTGCCACTCGTTCGGTTTCACCGCCATCGGCAGTTTGGCGAGGGTGTGCGAAGGTTTTACGGAATCCTCGGCGATGCTGAGGCCGACGGCGTTGATGACGACACGGCCGATGTGTTTGTCCGAATCACAGCCGACGAGGAAGCTGCCGGGGGCGTCGAAGAAGAACTCGACTTCGATGGTGGCGCTGGCGAGACCGACTTTGTGATGCAGCACCGGGATGTGTTTCTCGGCTGGCAGATCCAGCACGCTCAGCACGCCGTCTGCGGGTGTCCATTGGCCTTTGGCGATGCTGAAGCTGGCCTCCAGCGGCGCTTTGAAATCCGGCGCGGCGAGAACGGGCAGCGCGTGGTCATGCAGCAGCGGTTTGGCATCGTCAGCCAAGGCAGACGCGGCGAGCAGGAGGAGGCAGGCGAGGGATTTCATGGTGGGAGGTTTCAAGGTTGGCGGGTGGTGGCGGGATAGAGGTCTGGCATGAGCAGCGGGCGCAGAACCATGGGCGTGAGTTCCCAGGGCAGGGGCTGCCAGGCATAATGGTCGGTGGCGATGCGTGCCCAGGCGAGGCGGCCACAGTGACGCCAGGGGTCGAGGACGATGCCGTCTTCAAAGCGCTGGCCTTTGGCAGTGACGACGATGCCGTTGTGCTCTAGCAACGTGGCACGGCGGGCGGAGGTGAGGTGCAGGTCGAGGGTCTTCGAGTTGAGGCGATGCAGGTGGGGAAATAAATCATCACGCCATTGGTAGCAGAGGCCGCGTTTGCGCAGGCCGGTGTTGACGAGGCCGTTGTTCATCCACGGATAGCGCAGCGGTTTGAAGTCGCGCGCCAGGTCGGCGGCGGTTTCGATGGCGGCGGTGGCGAGCTGGTCGGCCTCGGCGACGCTCACGGCAGGGCTGAGCTGCTGGAGGTCGTGGCTGAGGCGGCGGGCCTGCTCCTGGCGTGTGGCGGGCGTGCCGAGATTGACGCAGGAAGCGATGAGGAGCGGAAGAACGGAGAGGGTGAGGCGGGCAAGGACGGACATGCGAAAAAAGAGTTCAAAGCGGGCCGTGGTTGGCCTCATGCAGCGCACGGGCCTGCGCCTGCCACTTTTCACGCGTGGCGCGGTTTTTGAAGGCCAGTAGCTCGCTGAAGGCGCGAAGGTCATCAGCACTCCATTGGGCGATTTGTTTCCAGGTGCGGATGCCGCAGGCGTGCAGTTGCTCGTTGATGACTTTTTTGATGCCTTTGATCTGCGTGAGATCGTCATCCGGCACACCGGCCAGCGCGGCGGCGATTTCGCTGGCCTGATGCAGCACGCGGGCCTGGTTTTGCAGGCGGTCGATCTCGGTGCTGGCGGTTTGTAGGCGTTTTTCACAGTCGGCGAGGCTGCGGCGCGCTAGCCCGAGGCCGGCGGGGTCGGCCGGTGTTTTCTCTGCGAGTCCGGCGACCTGCCGCTGCCAGCCATCGCGTTCCTGCGTGAGGGCAGAGACGGTGGACTGATGCTGGCTGAGTTCGTTGACGAGCGCGGTGATTTTGCTTTGGATCGAGGCGGCGGCTGGCTTGGACGGCACCAGCGTGGCACGCTTGCGTTTGGGTTTGGCAGGCGGTGAGGCAGGTTCTTCAGGCGCGGGAGGCGTGGGCGCTGCCGTGGACTCTTCTAGACGGGTGCGCAGCGTTGCGAGCTCGGTGTGAGCTGTTTTGAGTGCGGCGGTGGACTGATCCCGTTCGCTACGCAGGAGGTCGAGTTCGTGGAGCCGTTTGGCGGCTGCCGTTTCGAGTGCCTGGGTGGCTTCGCGGGCCTTGGCGGCTGCGTCTTGGCTCTGCCGTGTCTCGGCCTGGGCAGTGTGCAAATCCACCCGCAGGGTGCGGAGTTCGGTGGCTGCCTGCCCGGCGAGTTGGGTGGTCTCGGCCACACTTTCGGGCGGCGCGGCGACGATGGCTTGCAGCGCAGGCTCCTGGAGCGGCTGCGGCTGCCTGCTGCCGCGCCACTGCCAGCCGAACCACGCGAACACTGCGGCGGTGAGGCCGAGGAGCGGTGCGAGGTAGAGCAGCAGCCAGAAGGCGGAGGACATCATGGATTTGAAATGGGGGATGAGAGGCTTGAAAGCCGCAGTCGGAGCAGTTCGAGGGCGGTAGCGGAGAGTTCTTCGATCAGACCGGGGGAGATGCCAGCAGGAAGCTGGGTGGATTTGGCCATGCCGCCAGCTTGGACCAAGGCGGGCGTGATGGGCAGGAGTTGCCAAGTGCTGCCGGGTGTGGCGATGGCAAAACTGCCCGCACTGTTGGCGGCAGGCGCTGGCGGCAGGCTTTTGAGGGTGTGGAAGACCTCGGCAGTGGCAGGCTGGCAGTTGCCACGGACATGGAGGTCGTCGGCACTGACGAGCAGGTGCGGGGCATAGGCTTGTCGGGCGGCGGCGATGAGCTGCGCACGCAGGGCTTCTTCGGCGATCTGGCCGGAGAGAATGGCCTTCGAGTCAAAGAGGGCGAGGCTGATGAAGGACGGCTGCAACTGCATGGCCGGGGCGGCTGCGCGCGCACCGTTCAACCAGTCGGTGAGCGTGGCGCTATCATCCCCCAGCAGGGCGGGCGGGAGGTCTGCGGGGTGGGTTTGCCGCCATGACTGCTCCGCGCTGGCGATCTGCCAGTCCACCGCTTGCCAGGCCGTGCCGCCGAAGCATAGAAACAGGCTGCGCTCAGCGGCCGTCTGGCCCGTGGGTAGCAAGGCGGTGGTGATGAGGCCGAACTCGCCGCTGGGACGGCGCTGCGGGCTGACGCGGATTTCATCATGCACGCGGTGTGGGGCAAAGACTGCGAGGGCAGCGTCCAAAATGTCACGCTTCATCACCGCCGTGCCGACTTCACCGCGCAGGATGACTTCGTTTTCGCGGCTGGCGATGAAGAGGTGCCCCGGCGGCAGTCCGGCCTGACGGCGGCGCTCGGCCTCGGCGAGCTGCTGCTGTGTGAGCGTGCCACGAAGCTCGTGTAAAGCGGGGAGCACCTGCTGCTGCCAGGCGTCGGTGCTGACACCGAGGGCCTGCGCCTTCGCCAACAGCACGTCGTCTGGCAGATGTAGCGGAATTTCCTGCCAGGGCTGACCGATCTGGGTGAGATGGGCCTGGGCGGTCTGCGGCGGTGCAGGCACGCCACGGAGGGTACGGGAGACGCTGGCCGCCTCGTCATGGGTGGCCGCATCAGTGGCGAGCGTGCCTGCGACCACGCCGCCCTGGCTGCTCCAGCTTTCCTGCACACTGCGCAGGAGGTCACGGGCCTCGTAGTCAGTGGCCGCAGTTCCCAGTAGGCGGGCTTGCGGGCCGGTGGCGGCCAGCAGCAGCCAGCCGGGCGGATAGGGGGTGATCTCAATGTCGTCGCGCACGACGCTGACGGGATTGAGGCGCAGGCCGAGGCTAGCGGTCAGTGGCGTGGGAGCGCGGACGAGATCACGCACGGCGGCGGCGATGGCCTGGCGATCTTGTGCGGTGCGCACGCTGCCAGCGATGTGCGCCTGCTGGCCGTCAAAGTCGAGCCGCAGCCGACCGAGCCGACTGGCGAGCGTGGGCTGCTGTGAGAGGGCGTTTTGCGCGGCAGCGGCGAGAGCACGCTCCATGCGTGGCAGACACACCAGCGCACCGATGAGCCAGAGGACGAGCAGCGTCACAGCAGAGATGATCCAGCGCACGCGAGTCATGGCGGGTGTGGACTCACTCCTTGTTTTCCGTGAGCATGCTCACTTCGCGGAGGCTGTAGCGCCGCACCTCGCCGCGCTGATTGGTTTGCACGAAGGTTTCTGCGCCGATGTCAAACGCGGTGAGCCAGCCTTCGCCATACGCCCAGGTGTCGAGGCAAATGCGTCCTGGCAGGCTTTTGGGCAGGCCGTCCTTCTGCGCGGTGTGGCCGCAGATCAGGGTTTTGCCGGAGAAATGCGGGTGGGAGTCTTCAAACCGCCGCCAGAACAGCCAGTCGTCGCTTTGATCCTGCATGGGCAGCATGGCGTTCACATTGGCATGCACGAAGATGTGGTGCTCCGTCTCATGCCAGCGGCGCAGGCGCTGGGAGAGGAAGGCCCAATGCTCCGGCGGGACGGCGTTCCAGTCAGGCACGTCCATGCAGCCGTAGGATTGCATGGTCTGCCTGCCGCCCACGCCAAACCAGGAGCCGGTGTCCACCATGCGGGAGCGGGCGTCGAGCATGAGGATCTCGTGGTTGCCGAGCAGCGGGATGAGCTGGGTGCGGGACTCCAGTTCCAGCAGACGGTGCAGCACGCCACGGGTGTCCGGGCCGCGGTCCACATAGTCGCCCAATGTCACTACCGTGTCGCTCTTTTGCGGTGCCAGCTCCTCCAGCATCTGCTCCAACGCGGTGGAGCAGCCATGGATGTCCCCGATGACCAGGGTGCGGCCGCGGGCAGTCGCACGCGGGGGCAGCGAAATCCGCGACGTGTGAATGTCGGGGGCGTCGTCACTGACCAGGATGGGCATCCGCTACTCTTGCGCGAGGAAGGCCGGACGCAACTGCCGATCATCGTGATGGCGCAATCCCTTTCGTCATGCATGCTGGGCGGGATGTCCAGCCGCCAGCCACCAGCCGCCACCACCCAGCCGATTTTTCAGGCCCGGGGGGTGCGCAAGGTCTATCACACAGGTGATCTGGATGTGGTGGCGCTCCAGGGGGTGGATCTCGATTTTCATGCGGGTGAGCTCGTCGTCCTGCTCGGTGCCTCAGGCAGTGGCAAGTCCACGCTGCTGAACATTTTCGGCGGTCTTGACGTGCCTACTGCCGGTTCGCTGCGCTACAAAGGCTGGGATTTGTCTGGCGGCGGCGAGCGCACGCTGACGCAGTTCCGCCGCAACTGCGTGGGCTTCGTGTTCCAATTCTACAACCTCATCCCCAGCCTCACCGCCCGCGAAAATGTGGCCCTGATCACCGAGATCGCCCCCGATCCGATGAAACCGGAGGACGCGCTGGACCGCGTGGGTCTCAGCCACCGGCTGGATCATTTCCCCTCCCAGCTCAGCGGCGGGGAGCAGCAGCGCGTGGCCATCGCCCGGGCCATCGCCAAACGTCCCGAGGTGCTGCTCTGTGACGAGCCCACCGGCGCGCTCGATGTGACCACCGGCATCACGGTGTTGGAGGCTGTGGAGCGCATCAATCGCGAGCTCGGCACGCTCACCGTCGTCATCACCCACAACGCCGCCATGGCCGCCATGGCCGACCGCGTGTTGCACCTGTCCGACGGTCATATCGTCAAGGAGAGCCGCAATGAGCAGCGTGCAGACGTGACGACACTGCAATGGTGAGCGCGCAGGCCGCGTCAGGCGGTTTACCCGCTTCATTCCATTGAGCATGGGCCATGCAACCCAACGGGTCGCAGCAGAGGCATGCAGCATGACGAATTTTGTCCAAATTCAACTGGCATACCAGTAAGATTCCAGTAGGCTGACGCGTTGAAAGTCGCCCCGCCAATCATGCCTACTCGCACCCTTACACCACCCCCGAAAGCCGCCGCTCCGGCGCGTCTGCAATCCCGCGCGTATTCCGAACTTCGACGCCTCATCGCTTCGGGCGAGTTTCCGGCGGGGATGTTTCTTTCCGAACGCCAACTGGCGGCGCAGCTCGAAATGAGCAAAACGCCGGTGCATGTAGCGCTGGAGCGACTGGAGTCGGAGGGATTCGTGACGATCTCGGCGCAGCAGGGGATCGTGGTGCGCGGATTGACCGTGGAGGACATCGTGGATCACTACGAACTGCGTGAGGCTATCGAATCCTATGCGGCGGGCCGACTCGCGGGGCGATTGAATGACGCGCAGCGCCGGGAGTTGGACAAGAGCCTGACTCAGCAGCAAAAGGCGCTGAAGAGCGGCGATTTCCTGCAGATGATTGACCTGGATGCGCGGTTCCACCTGCTGTTGAGCACGTTTCTCGGGAATCGCACGATCCTTGCCACGATGGAGCAGCTTCGGGACAAGATTCATCAGGTGATCGTCCGGGTGACCAGCCTGAACGCGCATCGTTTGGGTGAAAGCGTTGAGGAGCATCGCGGCATCGCATCGGCGATTCTCGATGGTGATGGCGCGCTGGCGGCGCAGCGAGTGATCGCGCATCTCGACGCCGGAAAGCGCAACGTGCTGAACCCTTCACGCCTTCCTGCTTAACATGAAGTGCGTTCTGATGGCAATGACACTCGCGACTGCGCTGATCGCACGTGCCGAGCAGGCGACGTTTGTGCGCGGGATCAATCTGAACGGTCCGGCGCTGAAGATCGATGATCGTGACTGGGAGTCCGGTAAGGGCGCGAAGAACCTCACGGTCACCGGCAAGACCTTCGAGAATCAGAAGGTGCTGCTCAAGCCGCCGGTGGATGCGGAGCGCACGCGGATGATCCGCAGCAGCGTGTGGGGCAATGACGTGAACGTGACCTTCGATGCGGTGCCCGCAGGCAGCTATCAGGTCTATCTTTATGTTTGGGAGGACAACAACAACGAGCGCTTCAGTCTGAAGGTGAACGACAGGGTTGTCGTGGAGGCGTTTGAAAGCGGCTCGGAAGGCATGTGGAAAAAGCTCGGTCCGTGGCCAGCGAGTCCAGTGGCGGGCAAGATCACGATCACCGCCACTGCGGCGAGTCATGGCGCGGCGAATCTGTCTGGCATCGAGTTGTGGAAAGGCGAAGGCGGCATTCCGCAGATCGCCAAAGCGGGATTCGCCGAGGAACCGACTGCGGATCAGATCGCGTTCTTTGAAAACAAGATCCGTCCGGTGCTCGTCGAGCAGTGCTACGATTGTCACAGCGCGACTTCGAAGAAGATCAAAGGCGGCCTCGTGCTCGATTCGCGGGCGGGTGTCCACAAAGGCGGCGACACCGGTCCGCTGCTCACGCCGGGCGATCCCGAAGCGAGTTTGCTGATCGAAGCCGTGCGCCATCTCACGGAGGACACCGCCATGCCGCCGAAGAAGAAGCTGCCGGCGAATGTCATCGCCGATCTCGAAACCTGGGTGCGCATGGGCGCGCCTGATCCGCGCAACACGGACACCGTGGCCGCTTTGGAGGCGAAGTCGGCGATCAATTGGGACAAGGCACGCGAATGGTGGTCGCTTCAGCCGTTGAAAGCGCCGGCGTTGCCTGCGATCAAGGACAAGAACTGGCCCACGACTGACGTGGATCGTTTCATCCTCGCGAAGATCGAAACGGCGGGATTGAAACCCGCACGCGACGCCGACAAGCGCACGCTCATCCGCCGTGCCACCTTCGATCTAATCGGCCTGCCGCCGACGCCGGAGGAGGTGAACGGCTTCCTCGCGGATGAATCCGACAACGCTTTCGGCAAGGTGGTCGATCGCCTGCTCGAATCGCCCGCATACGGTGAGCGCTGGGGCCGTCACTGGCTTGATGTGGTGCGCTACGCAGACACGGCGGGCGACAACTCGGACTATCCGATCCCCCAAATGCGCCGCTACCGCGACTGGGTCATCGCGGCGTTCAATCGCGATCTGCCGTATGACGAATTCGTGCGCGATCAACTCGCCGGCGATCTACGTGGCGGTGCGACGGATGCCGAACGCTACGACCGCATCGTCGCCACCGGTTACATCGGCAATGCGCGGCGTTTTGGCTCGCGTGTCGATGATTACCCGCAGCATCTCACGATCGAGGACACCATCGACAATCTCGGCCGCACCTTCCTCGGCCTCACAGTGAATTGCGCACGCTGCCACGACCACAAGTTCGATCCGATCAGCAATGAGGACTACTATGCGCTCTACGGCATCTTCAACAGCACGCGCTATCCGTGGCCGGGCATCGAACTCGACAAGAAACAGCGCGATCTCGTGCCGCTGGTGCCCATTTCGATGCAGGCCGATGCCGAGGCCAAACGCGCCGCTCGGGACAAGGAGCAGACGCAGTTGCGCAAAGAGTCCGACAAGCTCAAGGCCGATCTCAAGACCGCCGCGAAGGACAAAAAGCCCGCGATGGAGGCGAAGATGAAGGAGGCACAGGCCAAACTGGCCGCGCTGACGAAGAAACCGCTGCCGTTTGAGTTCGCGTATGCCGTGGCCGATGCCAAAAAAGTCGGCGATTCGACCGTGCAGCAAAAGGGCGACCCCGCGAAACCTGGCGCCGTCGTACCGCGTCGATTCCTTACCGTGTTTGGCGGGCAGACGCTGCCGCCAGCGGAGTCCTCCAGCGGTCGGGCGCAGCTCGCGGACTGGATTTTGACCAAGGACAATCCGCTGCCTGCGCGCGTGATGGCGAACCGCCTCTGGCAGTATCATTTCGGTCGCGGTATCGTTCCGACGCCGAACGATTTCGGCAAGCAGGGCCGCGCCGCGACGCATCCCGCGCTGCTCGATTTTTTAGCGGTGAAATTCCGCGAAGGCGGCTGGTCGATGAAGTCGATGCATCGTCTCATCATGCTCTCGCGCAGCTACCGCATGTCCTCGGAGCGCGATGAAGCGTCTCTCGCAGATGATCCGACAAATGAGCATCTTTCCTCCTTCCCGCGCATTCGTCTTGATGCCGAAAGCATCCGCGACGCGCTGCTCGTGCTCGGTGAGAATCTCGACACTACACCGGCGGGCGAGCATCCTTTCCCGCCGCAGAACGAATGGAACTTCACGCAGCACAATGCCTTCAAGGCCGTCTATCCCACGAATCGCCGCAGCATCTATCTCATGACGCAGCGCATTCAGCGGCATCCGTTTCTCGCGATCTTTGACGGTGCCGATCCCAGCGCCAGCACCGCTGCTCGTCCGACCAGCACGACGCCGCTGCAGGCGCTGTTTTTGCTCAATGATTCGCTCGTGCATGAGCAGGCGTCGCGAATTGCCGAGCGGGTGGGTCACCAGGCTTCGGATGCGTCACAGCGCGTGAAATTTGCCTACGAACTGCTATTTGCCCGTCCACCGACTCCTGATGAATCACAAGCCGCCCGCCGTTTTCTCGCCGATGCGCAGCACGAGGCCGGAGACGAAGCATGGAACGCCTATGTCCGCGTCCTGCTGCGCCTGAACGAGTTCGTCTATCTCGATTAATCCCTTTATGAATTCACCACGACATCCCCGCCGCGAAATCCTGCGCTCTCTGGTGGGCGGATCGCTGCTCATGCCCGGCCTGCTCTCGCAACTGCTCGCGGAAGACAACGCCGATCCGCTGTCACCCAAGCGGTCGCATTTTCCGGCCAAAGCCAAGCGCGTCATCTTCATCTTCTCGAACGGCGGCGTGTCACACATGGACACGTTTGATCCAAAGCCCGAGCTGTTCAAAGCCGATGGCAAAAAGACCGGCCTGGGCGGCGGACTGTCGAATCAGCAGCGTGTCCTGCTCAAGCCCGGCTGGGAGTTTCGGCCCGGTGGACAATGCGGCACGATGGTCAGCGATTTGTTTCCGCATCTGCGCGAGATGATGGACGAGGTCTGCCTCATCCGCTCAATGAAGGGCGAGGACAACGAACACGCAAACGCCACACTCGGCATGCACACGGGTTCATTCTTTTTCTCGCGCCCGAGCATCGGCTCATGGGTGAGTTACGGCCTCGGCACGATGAATCGGAACCTGCCGTCGTTCATCTCACTCGCCCCGCAGATGCCGTATGCCGGCACGCAAATTTTCAACAACGACTTCCTGCCCGCCTACCATCAAGGCGTGCGCGTCGTCGGTGGCGCGGAACCCATCGTCGATCTCGACCGCCGCACGCGTCAGAAGGGACTGCAAGAACTCGAACTCGGTCTCGCCGACGTTCTCAACAACAAGCACCTCAGCACCCGCGCAGGTGACGGCGACCTCTCTGCCCGCATCCGCACCTTTGAAACCGCCTTCCATATGCAGACCGAGGCGCAGGAGGCCTTTGACATGAATCAGGAGAGTGACGCCACGCTGAATCTCTACGGCATGAAACGCGGCGACAACGATAGCTTCGGCTGGCAGTGCATTGTTGCTCGTCGTCTCGCCGAACGCGGCGTGCGTTTCATCGAAGTCGTGGACGGCAGCAGCAGCAAAAATTGGGATGACCACGCCGACATGGCCAAACACGCCGACCACGCCAAACGCATCGACCAGCCCATCGCCGGACTGCTGCGCGATCTCAAAGAACGCGGCATGCTTGAAGACACGCTCGTCGTCTGGACCACCGAATTTGGCCGCACGCCCGGCGTGGACGGCACCAAGGGCCGCGGTCATCACAGCGCCTGCTTTTCATCATGGATGGCCGGCGGCGGAGCCAAAGGAGGCATGGCACACGGCGAGACCGACGAACTCGGCGCCACCGTGGCCAAGGACAAAGTCCACGTTCACGATTTCCACGCCACGATTCTACATCTGCTCGGCTTCGATCACACCAAGCTCACCTATCGGCACGGCGGCCGCGATTACCGGCTCACGGATGTGTTTGGGAATGTGATTCCCGAACTACTGGCGTGAGTGCGCTATCGCGTGGTGCGCACACCCAAGCGGATCATCCCGTTTTATCCATGTCAGGATGTCTGCGGCTTGAGCTGGTTCACGCACGCGTCTCGAAGGCGCGGAAGTAATGCAGCACGGGGTAGTCATAGCGATTGCCGAGGGCTTCTTTGAGCTTGCCGAGGCTTTCCAGGCCATGCTTGGCTGCGGCGGCACGGATTTCGACTGCTTCTTCTTCGGTGAAGTAGTCGCGCGGGTCGGCCTGCAGCTCGCCGTGCTGGATGGTCTGGGCTATGTGATTGTGGATGGTGCTCATGACGAGGCTGCGGAGCGAGGCGATCTTTTCGGGGCTGTGGCCTTGGCGATGTAGGCGCAGTGTTTCCAAGGCGGTGCCGCTGAGTCCAGTTTCGCTCTTCATTTTCGGCGGAAGCGGTGACGGGGCATCAATGGCGAAAGTCTGCGCCTCATGCGTTTCCAGCCAGGTCGTGATCGCGCCCATGAAAACCGCGCCGTAGTCGGCGAGCTTCTGGCTGCCGACGCCGGGGATGGTGAGGAAGTCGCGGCCGGTGTGCGGATAGGCGCGGCACATGTGGCGCAGGCTGGTATCGCCAAAGACAACATAGGGCGGCACGCCACGCTCGTCGGCGAGCTTTTTGCGCAGGGCACGCAGTTCGGTGAAAAGGGCTTCGTCGCAGGCGATGCTGCCGGCTTTGGCGACTTTTGCGGTGCTGGTGCTGTTCGCCACGGCGATGGGTGCGCGAGTGAGCATGACCGGCGTGCGATTCATCAGCGTAGCGAGACCTTGTTTTGACAAATTGAGCGTCTGAAACGAATCGGGCGAGGCATCAATGTAACCGAGACGGATGAGCTGGCGGCCCAGAGCGGTCCATTCCTCACGCGGCGTGTCCTTGCCGATGCCGTAGGTGCTGAGCTGGTCGTGATACCATTTGCGAATCTTCTCCGTGTTCGCCCCGGCGAGTACTTCGAAGACGTGGTTCAGCCCGGTGCTAAAGCCGCTCTTTTGTTTGATGCGGAAGATGCAGCTCAGCAGCTTCTGCGCGTGCGTGGTGGCGTCCCAGGTCTCGCGCGCTGTCAGGCAGATGTCGCAGCCGCCGCAGTTGTCGCCGGGCCACTGCTCGCCGAAGTAGTCGAGCAAGGCCACGCGGCGGCATTCGCTGCCTTCGGCGAAGTCGGCCATCAGGCGCATCTGCCGCGCGGCGATGTCTGCGGCCTTCGCGTCGGTCATTTCGTCAAGGAACTTCAAATTGCGCACCAGATCGCCGCGTGAATAGAGCAGCACGCACTCGCTGGGCAGGCTATCGCGGCCAGCGCGCCCGGTTTCCTGGTAGTAGCCTTCGATGTTCTTCGGCAGATCGGCGTGGATGACGTAGCGCACATCCGGTTTGTTGATGCCCATGCCGAAGGCGATGGTGGCGCAAACGACATGCGCTTCATCGCGGATGAAGGCTTCTTGATTTGCCGCCCGCTCCTCCGGCTGGAGGCCCGCGTGATAGGCCACCGCCTTCACACCCTCCGCGCATAGCGCTGCTGCGAGGCTCTCGGCGCTTTTGCGTGACTGCACATAGACGATGCCCGCTTCATCAGGCCGCTGGCGCACGAAATCATAGACTTGGCTGGTCGTCTTGGCCTTCGGCAGGACGCTGTAGCTGAGGTTGGGCCGATTAAAGCTCGCTAGAAAGACCCCCGGCTCCTGCAGATGAAGCTGGCGGATGATGTCACCGCGCACCTGCTCCGTCGCCGTGGCGGTGAGTGCGAGAAATGGCACGCCGGGCAGCTTGTCACGCAGTTGGGCCAGCCTCCGATACTCCGGGCGGAAATCATGCCCCCACTCGCTGATGCAATGCGCCTCATCCACCGCGACGGCGGTGACGTTCCAGCGTTGTAGATCGCTGATGAAGTCCGGTATCATTATCCGTTCCGGCGCGGCGTAGAGCAGCTTGTAGTGCCCGTGCTCCAGTCCGCTGCGCCTGCGTGCGGCTTCGCTACCTTGAATGGACGAATTGATAAACGTCGCCGCCACCCCGCTCGCCACCAGCGCATCGACCTGATCCTTCATCAGCGCGATAAGGGGTGAAATGACCAGCGTGATGCCATCACGAGCCAGCGCCGGAAGCTGAAAGCACAGCGACTTGCCCGCGCCCGTCGGCAAAATGGCCACCACATCTCGGTTCGCCAGCGTGGCGTCCATGATCTCCCGCTGGAGCGGACGAAAGGTGTCGTAGCCGAAGGTTTGTTTGAGAATGGACGCGAGTTGGCAGGCGCTCATGGTGATTGAGTCAACATCTTGGGCTGTTCGGCTGCGATTGCCAATCGAAGCTACAATGACATGTTGCCGCCCATGAAGACACAGCCATCTTCCGTCACCTCCCGCCGATTTCTTTTCGGGGTCGCGGGATTTACTACGGCGCTTGGTGTTGGAGCCTGGCGGTTTTGGCAGCCCAGAACTCCTGCATCTTTGGGATGGCAGACTTTACGGCGAACCTCGCATGCTCTGGGTTCTGCTGTCACGATGACCGTGCTGCATCGTGATCGTGCTGCTGGCGAGTTGGCGCTGGATGCCGCGTTTGCGGAGCTGGAGCGTGTCGAAAATGTGATGAGCCTCTACCGGACGGAGAGTGAAATCAGCCGATTAAACCGTGAAGGTGCGTTGAACGGTCCGGACCAGTATTTGGTGGAGGTGTTACGCTTTGCCAGGGAGATCTCGGCGAGCTCGAATGGGGCGTTTGATGTGACGGTGCAGCCGTTGTGGAGCCTGCATGCGGCGGCGCTCAAAGAGGGGCGGCTGCCTGATGCCATGGCGGTGAGCGAGGCCCGCAGCCGGGTGGACTGGCGGCGAGTGGAAGCAGGCGTGGAACGCGTGGTGCTGCATGGTGAAGGCACCGCCATCACGCTCAATGGCATCGCACAAGGTTTCGCGGTCGATGTCGTGCTGCGGACTCTGCGGGCACACGGGGTGCAGCATGCGCTGATCGATACGGGCGAACTGGGCGCGATGGGGCGCAACGCGGAAGACGCTGCCTGGACCGTCGGCATCCAGCATCCGCGCAGCCAGGAGGCCTTGGCGACAGTGACGCGGCTGGAAGACCGCTGCTTGGCGACCTCGGGCGATTATCAAACCGCCTTCAATGCGGACTTCAGCCGACATCATGTGTTTGATCCGGCGACGGGTGTCTCGCCCGGTGCACTGGCCAGCGTCTCGGTGGCTGCGCCCACCGGTATGGGCGCAGACGCGCTCTCCACTACATTGATGGTCATGGGGGCTGAACGCGGCATGGAATGGCTGGCAACATTCGCAGACACCGACGCGCTGCTGATTTTTAAAGATGGCCACCGCACAATGACGCCCGGCTTCCTGGTGTTGGCATGACCACTTGAGGAGAAAGAGCGCGGTTCAGTTGCGGAACAACGGCCCGCGTGAATACTCGGCCATGTCCGAAACGTCGCCTGCCGACCTGAAAGCCAAATCCGCGCCTGCTAAATTCGGCACCTTCGGCGGCGTCTTCACGCCGAGTACGCTGACGATTCTCGGCGTCATCATGTTCCTGCGTTTCGGGCAGGTTGTGGGGCAGTCGGGGATCTTGGATGCGCTGATCATTGTCGCCTGTGCCAAGCTGATCACGACGCTGACCGCGTTGTCGATTTCCGCCGTGGTGGTGGAAACCGACCTGCTGGAAGGCGCGAAGTCGCTGCTACAGTGCCACGGTCTCGGCGGGTTTAAACCCAATACGGTGATTCTCGGCTGGTCGGACGAGCCTGACGCCAGCAGCTCCTACGGACGGCTGCTCCGCCTGATCAAAGATCTGGGCAGAAGCCTGGTCATCGCCCGCTGCAAGCAGGAGGACCGCCTCCGCTGGACATCACCCGTCGGCACCATCGACATCTGGTGGCGTGGCGGTTGGCAACAGCGCCTTGATGCTCCTGCTGGCCCACCTCCTGGTGCAAAACGCCGAATGGCGGCGGAATACCATCCGCATCCTGCATGCCGTCGATGATTACGCCGATGTGGAAAAAGCCCGTGCTGCACTCCTGAAGATGCGGGAACTTGCGCGGGTCAAGGCCACCGTGGAAATTGTCGTTGGCAAGGCTGAGCATGAATTGATGCGGGCCACATCACGGGACGCCGCTGTCGTGATGATCGGCTACGATCCGCCCGAGAATGAGGAGCTGCCGCTGTTTTCACCCGAATTGTCGGCCTGCGTGGATCAGTTTCGCAATGTGCTGCTCGTCTCCAGCGGTGGTGGTGTGTCGCTCGTGGCCTGAGGCTGCCTTCCGCGCTCAACCGCCCGCATGTCAGGTGAACAGGATGTGCGTCCCAGCACCAGCGGATTCGTTGTAGAAATCGCCGACGGTTAGCACGCCATCGACGCGGTCGATCAGGTCTTCCTTCTTCAGTTTGAACATGTCCATCGCCAGCTTGCAGGCGAAGATCTTGCCGCCGGAGTCGGAGATGAGTTCGAGGAATTCGCGCACGGGCGGGATGTCGAGCTTTTCCATCTCTTTGTTCATGAGATGTGTGGCAAAGGCGGACACGCCGGGGATTGCGCCCATCACCGTCGGAAACGGCAGGGTCATCGGCAGGCCGAGCATGGGCATCGCCATGTTCAGCGCGGCATTGCCGACGGTGGAGACCTTCAGGCTGTCCAGCGTCTTGTTCGCGAGGGCGTTCAGGCCGAAAAAGGTAAAGAACAGCGAGGCCTCAATGCCCTCCATGCGTGCGCCGTTCGCCATGATCAGCGCCGGGTAAATCCCATCCAGCGAGCCTTTGCTCACGATGATGGACACTTTCTTCACAGGTTGTTTGTCTTCAGGGGTGCTCATAGTCGGAAAAGTGGGGCTTAAATACAGCCGACGGGTTTCGGGATACCGGCGATCTTCGAGGATTTTTTCAAGGGCCCGCCGGGAAACAGATCATAGAGTTCCTTCGTCGTCACGACGCCGCTTTTGCCCATGCTGCGAATCGTGAGCGCTGCGCTCTTCGCGTGTTGCTCGCGCAGGTAACGCACGACTTTCATATGGCCCTCTGTCAGCGCTCCTACGCCCTCCTCGGCCGCGATGGCGGCGGCGACGGCTTCGTTCCATTGCGACGCGTCGGTGAGGTAGCCCTCTTCGTTCACGTCGATTTCATTTCCGGCGATGGTCTTTTTCATGGTGGTGGGTTTGGGTTCTTGAGTTTTACGCAGCCAATTCGGCATTCCTCATTCTGGGACCGTCATTCCGCTCATGCGGCCGGCTTCTTTTTCTGCCTGCTGATGCCCGGCAGGGGCCAGCCGCGCAGCAGCACGTTCCAGTAGATGTAACGGAAGGCCAGTTTGCCGAGATGATTGATCCGGCTTTCCTCAAGCAGCTTCATCGGCCCGAAGGCGAAGGGGAAATTCCCTTCGTGTGGTTCGTATTCGTAATTGAAATCAATGAGCAGCGCCTTGCCATTGCCGGATTCGATGAAGCAGTTGGAGTGCCCGTCGAATTCCTCCTTCAGCGGCTTTCCTGCGATGTGCAGCAGGATGTTGTCCGCGAGTGTTTCGCTTTCAAAGTGGGCCACAGAACCGGCTTTCGAGGCGGGAAGGTTCGTTGCATCGCCGATCACGAAGACGTCTGGGTATTTGAGCGATTGCAGTGTGTGCTTGTGCGTGGCGATGAAATCCAGATCATCGCCCAAAGACGATCGGCGCACGGCTTCATCACCCATGTTTGTCGGCGTGGTGACGAGCAGATCATAGGGCACCTCGCGTCCGTCGAAGCACACGAGTTTGTTGTTCTCCTGATCCACTTTCTCCGCCACGAAGTCGGTGACGAGTTCGATGCCCTTGTCGCCGAGCAGATGCCCGAGCTTTTTCGACGCTTTGGGCTTCGTGAAGGCCCCAGAGAGCGGCGTGACATAAGTCAGCGTGACTTTGTCGCGAATGCCACGCTCACGGAAAAACGTGTCTGCGAGAAAAGTGAACTCCAATGGAGCCACGGGGCACTTGATCGGCATTTCGTTGATGTGAACGACCGCGCGCCCGCCGGTGAAGGACTTGAGCTTTTCACACAGCGCTCGTGCACCATCAAGCGTGTAGAAATCATGCACATTCACCCGCCATTTCGGTCCCAACATGCCCTCGGTCTCTTCCGGTGCCGTGCGGCAGCCTGTGGCGACGATGAGCAGGTCGTATTTGAGTTCGCGGCCATCCTTCAGAGTCACAGAGCGGTCGTCGGCTTTGATCTGATCGATCTCGGCCTGAACAAACTCGACTCCCTTCGGAATGAAATCACGGGTCTGGCGGATGATGTCGCTCTCCTCATACTTGCCGAAGGGGAGGAAGAGAAACCCCGGCTGATACAGATGCTTTTCTGAGCGGTCCACCACTGTCATGCGCCATTCCGAAGCCGGCAGCCGCCTGCGCAGATGGTTCGCCATCATGGTGCCAGCGGTGCCGCCGCCGAGGATCAGTAGATGTTTGCTCATGAGGAATGGAAGGTTGTCTTGCAGGACGGCTATATGCGTGTATGAGTATATGCAAGTTTTAACTCATCTCCGATCTTGTTATCCATGAGCCATCATCTCACCTCCGACGAACGCGGCATCATCCTGCCGTGTCCAGCCTGCGGCACCGCGAACCGCATCGCCTACGCCAAAGCAGCTCAAAGAGGCCGCTGCGGCACCTGCAAGGCCGATCTGCCTCACATCGGCGAGCCTGTTGAAGTCGCCAGCGCCAACGACTTCGCCGCGCTTGTTTCACAGAGCACGCTACCCGTCGTCATCGACTTCTGGGCTCCGTGGTGCGGCCCCTGTCAGATGATGGCTACCGAATTTGCCAAAGCCGCCGCACAAGCTGCCGGTGAGGCCATCCTCGTCAAAGTGAACACTGACGAGCATCAGGACATCGCCGGTCAGTTCCGCATTCAGGGCATTCCAGCTTTCGCCTTGATCAAAAACGGCAAACTGGCATCACAGACCTCCGGCTTTCAGCCAGCAGACCGCTTGCTCGCGTGGATGCGGAGCGCGTGAGGACTTACTTCCGCTTGAACTTCACGAAGTAGTTCTCCTTCAGCACATCCGTCACTTCGCCAGTCTTCTCGAAGCCGGCAGCGGTCACTTCGGCCTCGAAGACTTCCTGGCCGGCGCGGACGTGGCCCATGACGAAGTCGCTGCTTTCGCCGGGGATGCGTTTGAAGTCGATGAGCACCAGCTCGCCGCCGGGTTTGAGCGCTTTGTATAAGGTGGCGAGACTGGCCTGCGGGAATTCGAAGTGATGATACACGTCGCAGATGAACGCGAGGTCGATGCTGGCCTCGGGCAGTTCGACACTGCGATCCGCGCATTGAATCGTCTCCACGTTGGCGGCATTCGCCTTAGCGGCGCGGGCTTGGATATGCGTGAGGAAGTTCTTGGCGATATCGACGGCATAGACCTTGCCCTTGTCGCCGACGGCTTGTGAAAACGGCAGTGTGAACAGACCGGTGCCTGCGCCGATGTCTGCCATCGCCATGCCGGGCTTTAAACCGACGGCGGCGACGATCTTGTCGCGCTGGTGGAATATCTCGCGGCTCTCGGTCTCAAATTTTTGGGACCACTCTTCGACCTTGCGCTTCGGATCGAGGAATTTGTCGTTGATGCCTGGTTTGACGCTGACGTCCTGGGCAAAGGTGAGCGTGGCGAGACCGAGGGTGATGAAGATCAGGGGTATTTTCATGGTGCGTGGTTGGGTGATGATGAGCGTTCTTGGATCATGCCATCTTCGACTTCGAGGATGCGATCGAAGACGTCGAGTGTGCGGTGATCATGCGTGACGACGAGGACGCCTGCGTTGCGCTCGTGGGCGACTTTCGCAAAGAGCTCCATCACCTGGCGGCCGCGATGGCTGTCGAGCGCGGCGGTGGGTTCGTCGGCGAGGATGAGGCTGGGCTCGTTCGCGAGAGCGCGGGCGACGGCGACACGCTGCTGTTCGCCGCCGGAGAGGGCGACGGGGAGATTGCCCGCACGGGCGCTGACGCCGAGGTAGTCGAGCAGTTCCAAGGCGCGTTTGCGCGCGGCTTTGGGTGCGGTGTCGTTGACTTCGAGGGCGATCTGCACGTTCTCCAAAGCGGTGAGAAAGGGGATGAGATTGGCCTTTTGAAAAACGAAGCCCAGGTGCTGGCGGCGAAGGCGCGCAGATCGACGAGCGGGCGCGGGCCGTCGAGCACGGGCGTGCCATTGATGGTGACTTGGCCGCTGGTGGGCGGATTGATCAGCGCCATGGCGGTGAGGATGGTGGATTTTCCTGAGCCGCTGGGGCCGAGCATGCCCACGGCTTCGCCACGGGCGATTTGCAGCGTGGCATCACGAATGGCGATGACTTCGGTGTGGCCGCTGCCATACACTTTGCGCAGATGAGCGACCTCGACGGCCGGGGCATGGTGGAGGGCTCAGACATCATGCGGAGAGGACGGTGTTCGGCTCCACGCGCAGCGCTTTCCAGATGCCGAGCAGGCTGGCGAGCGTGGAAATGACGAGGACGATGACGCCGAGCGATATGAGGTCTTCCTTTTCAATGACGACGAGGCGCGGAAAGCTCGGGAAGGCAAAACGGCCGATCCACCAGGCGAGAACATAACCAAAAGCGCCCATGAGCAGCGACTGCTGAAGGATCAGCCCAGCGATGACGCGGTTGCGCGCGCCGATGAGCTTTAGCAGCGCGATGTCGCGGATCTTGTCGAGCGTGAGCGTGTAAATGATGAGGGCGATGATGATGGTGGAGATGAGGATGAGCAGCACGCGGAAGAGCCCGAGTTGCCGCTTTGCCTTGTCCACCATGCCGGAAAGCAACAGGTTCTTCTGCTCCGCTTCGGAATACGCGGTGATGTCCGGCCAGGTGCCGAGCGTGGCCCGCACGGCGGCCTCATGGTCGGCGCTTTTCAAGGTGACGAGAATCGCGCTGACCTGCGGCGTGGCGAGCGCGGGGATCTCACGCGCTGAGCCGCTGGCGCGATCCAGCAGCAGGGGCTGCAAACGGCCCAGCTCGGCATTTCCCACCCGGCCACGGCGCGCGGCACGCTCCAGCCGTAGCGCTTCGCCGGGCACGTCGGATTGAATCGCCAAGGCGTCGCTCACGGTGAAAAAGGCCAGTCCATCACCGCTGGTGCCGACCATGCCGTTGGTGTGGCCCACGACTTCATACGTGTCCTTGCCAAGCGTGATTTTTTCTCCCAGCCGCAGGCCCAGCGAGGCATCGGCGATCATTTCAAAATGTGCCTGCCGCAGCGTGCGTCCGGCCACGAGCGGAATCCACGCGCCCTTGTCCTCCGGCCATGACAGCCCCTGCACGACGATGCGTAGCGGCCTACCCAGGTGCTCGCGCTGAATCGTGTGCGAGACAAAGCGCCGAGCCTCCGCCACGCCGGGCACGGCACGCACGCGATCCTCCAGATTCCCCGGCACGCGTGAGATCTCGGCAAACGGTCCGCGTGTGTCCCCCTGCACCACCCACAGGTCCGCGCCCACGCGGTCGACCAGCAGTGTCGCTTCATAAATGAGCCCGCGATAGATGCCGCCCATGCCCATCACGATCATGAGCAGCAGCCCGATCCCGACCGTGGTGAAGGCAAAGCGGCCCGCATTGTGCCGGATGTCGCGGATGGCGAGGTTCATGGCGTCGCGGTCACGGCTTGGATGTGAACCTCCGCCCGCTGACCCACGGCCCAGTTGGCGGGCAGTCGGTCCACCCGCACGTCCACCAAAAACTCGCGTGTCTCGCGGTCGGTCTCGCGTCCGAGGCGGGAGACGACGCCGGGGTAATTTTTCTCCGGCTCGGAGCGGAAAACCACACGCGCAGCCTGCCCAGGTGCGAGGCGCGGCATTTCCATCTCGTCCACCCAGGCGCTCACCCACAGCTCGTCGAGCGAGATGATCTCCATCAGCGAAGCCCCGGGCACCAGCATGTCGCCCGGTTCCCGGTCCCGGCGGATGATCAGGCCGTCATACGGCGCGGTGATCTGCGTGAAGGCAAGCTGCTCGCGACGATATAGCAGCGTCTTTTCCGCGACCAGCACCTGTCCCTGCGCCTCGGCGATGGACGCGTTCGATCGCTTCAGGTCCGCTTCCGCCACCTTCAGGGCTTCCGCAGCTTTGTCCGCGTCTGTTTGGGAAACTGCACTGGAAGCAAGCAGGCCCGCGAGACGCTTCTCATCCAGCCGCGCCTGGGCCAGCACCGCTTCAGCACGGGCCAGATCAGCCTCCACACGCAGCGCTGTTTGTTTGGCCGCATTCAGCGAGGCCTCGGCGATGGCGACCTGCTGCTGCAGTTCCGCGTCATCAAGCCGGGCAAGCAACTGGCCCTTCTTCACGCGGTCACCTTGATCCACCAGCACCTCCGCGAGCCGTTCCTGAATGCGCGTGCTCACGGTAGTTTTCATGCGTGCTTCTAGTGTGCCGGTGCCCATGACCTCCGCGCTGCGCGGCACCTCGGCGGTGAGTGTCACTGACTGCGGAGCTGCGGGTTTGCAGGCCGTGAGGCCCAAGCATCCAAGCAAGAGGAAGGAGGAGAAATGGTGTATCATCATGCGGGTATCAGGTTTCCACGACATGTAGCCGCGGTGGATGTTCTGGATGTTGCGGAAGCCGAGTTGTTTCAGAATAATCACGGCCTTGCGGCTGCGGTAGCCGCCGGCGCAATAGACCGGCACGGGCTTTTCTTTGTCGAGGGCCGCGACCTTCGTTTTAAAGGCCTCGTCGCTGATGGAAATGTTTACCGCATTGGGCAGCGCACCGCTTTCAAATTCACCGGTGGAGCGCACATCTAGCACTTGCGTCTCTGGATGCGCACGCAGCCACGCATTGGCCTGATCTCCATGGAGGTTGGCGCACACGCTGCCGGGCACCGCTTTGAACAGGTGGCGATCCCAATCCGCTTCATACCAATACCAGGCTCCGACGATCGCGATGAGAATGACAATGGCCCAGATCATGGCTCCTATGCCCCTCCGAGCTTCTTCACCTGCTGGGACAGGCGTTTGAGGAGGTTGTTGCAGACGTTGTCGCACAGCTCGGTGATGCTCGGGTCGGCGATGAAGCAGATCGCGGTCAGACCTTCACGGCGGCGGCCCACCATGCCGGCATCGACGAGCGACTGCACGTGGCGGGAGACATTCGCCTGCGTCAGGCCGGTGGCGACGACGAGTTCGGTGATGTTTTTCTCACCTTCTTCCAAGGCGCGTAGGATCTTCAGGCGGCTGGGTTCGGCGAGCGTGCGGAACCAGGAGGCGATCAAGATCAGCGCCTCTTCGGACACAGGAGGGAGAGCTTTTTTAGTGTGGGCGGCCATAAAGTTAAATAGTGTTGCGTGCTGATTTTATATGCGTATTAACTCATATAGTTGATGGAAAGTATCCAGCAAGACGCGTCATCGTCAATTCCGAATCCAACCACCACCATGAAACGCCTCATCCCCTTACTGACGATCTTGCTGCTCGCGGCCTGTCACAAGCCTGAAGCGCCTCATTCCACTGCTAACGATCTGCCCAGCATCGCTGTGAAAGTGCAGGCGGCCAAACTGCAGCCGCATGTCGCGGTCGAGGAGGTTGTAGGCACGGTGCGTTCGAAACTGCGCGCGATGGTCGAGGCGAAAATCAGCGGTCGCGTCCTGGAATACACCGCCACACCCGGAGCGATGGTGAAAGCGGGCGATCTGCTCGCCCGGCTCGAAAATCAGGAGATTCAGGCCAAGGTCGATCAGGCGAAGGCGATGCTCGATCAAGCGCAGCGCGACTTTGCGCGGCAGAAGCTGCTCATCGCCAGCAATGCGACCACGCGGCAGGAATTTGATGCCACGGATGCCCGCGTCAAAGTGGCGACTGCGGGCGTGAGCGAAGCTGAAACGATGCTGGGTTACGCTCGTGTCACCGCGCCCTTCGATGGCGTGATCACGCGCAAACTCGCCGACGTGGGCGATCTCGCGATGCCGGGCAAGCCACTGCTCGAAATCGAAGCGCCTACCGCGCTGCGTTTTGAAGCCGATTTGCCGGAGGCGATTCTGGATCGCATCACGATGGGCGCGAAGATGCAGGTGAAGATCGCGTCTGCCGCGAAGCCGCTCGAAGCCACCGTGAGCGAAATCGCACCTGTTGCTGATCCCGTCAGCCGCACGTTTCAGGTGAAGCTCGATTTGCCGCAGGCGGACGGGTTGCGCACCGGGCAGTTTGGTCGCGTGTCGGTGCCGGTAGCGGAAGTGGAACTGCTGATGGTTCCCAAGGGCAGTGTGATCAAGCGCGGGCAGATGGAACTGATCTACGTCGTCAAAGACAATCATGCTCACCTGCGTTTGGTAAAAACAGGCAAGGCGCTCAATGGCAGCATTGAAGTGCTCTCTGGTCTCGAAGAAGGTGAACAGGTCGTGATCAGCGAGGTGGCAAAACTCGCCGATGGCCAACCCGTGACGATGCAACCATGAGCGACACCTCCTCCAGCCATCTCGGCATCGCGGGACGCATCGCAGCGGCCTTCATTGATTCGAAGCTGACACCGCTCGTCGTCATCGCGTCCGTCTTGCTGGGCGCGGCGGCCATCGTGCTGCTCCCTCGGGAAGAAGAGCCGCAGATCAAGGTGCCAATGGTGGATGTCATGGTTTCCATGCCTGGCTCGACGGCGAAGGAGATCGAAGAACGCGCCACACGACCGATGGAGAAGTTGCTGTGGGAGCTTTCCGGCGTGGAATACATCTACAGCACCTCGCGCGACAGCGAGAGCCTCGTCATCGTGCGATTCAAGGTGGGCGAAGACCCAGAGCGCAGTCTCGTGAAACTCACGGAAAAACTGCGTTCAAACTACGACCGCATCCCGATGGGCGTCACCCCACCGCTCGTCAAACTCAAGAGCATCGACGACGTGCCGATCCTCGCGCTCACGCTGCACAGCGAACGCTACGATCATCTCACGCTGAGGCGTCTGGCAGCGCAAGTTGAGGAATCGGTCAAACAAGTGCCGCTCGTAGCCGAGACGACGTTGATCGGCGGTTCGCGGCGTGAAGTTCGCGTCCTGCTTGATCCGGTGAAGCTAGCCAGCCGCAATCTGAGTCCCGCAGGCCTTGTGCCAATGCTACAGCAGGCGAACCGGCAATTCCGTGCTGGCGGACTCACGACGGGAAACAACGAAGTGCTCATCGAAACCGGCGGTTTCTTGAAAACGGCGCATGAAGTCGGTGATGTCGTGATCGGCGTGTTCAGCGGACGCCCCGTGTATCTGCGCGAAGTCGCAGAGATCGCCGATACGGGTGAGGAAGTCACGCAGTACGTCCTCTACGGATCCAAGACCGGCGAAGAACCTGCCGTCACGCTCAGCATCGCCAAACGTCCCGGTGCGAACGCGATCTCGGTGGCTGACGAAGTGATCCGCAAGGTGGACCTGCTCAAAGGCTCGATCATTCCCGCTGATGTTACCGTGAGCGTCACGCGCAACTACGGCGAGACTGCGGCGGAGAAATCGAACGAGCTGCTGCTTCACATGGGCATCGCCGTGTTCAGCGTGGCGATCCTGATCTGGCTCACGCTTGGCTGGCGCGAGAGCGGCATCGTCGCCGTGGCCATTCCGGCCACGCTGGCGCTCACGCTGCTTATCTTTTACCTCTACGGCTTCACGCTGAACCGCATCACGCTCTTCGCCCTCATCTTCAGCATCGGTATCCTCGTGGATGACGCGATCGTCGTGGTCGAGAGCATCGTGCGACACTTCCATCTGCCGCAGAACAAGGGTCGGAACTGGTCGAGGATTGCTGTCGAAGCCGTGGGCGAAGTCGGCAATCCTACCATCCTCGCGACCTTTGCCGTGATCGCAGCCGTGCTGCCGATGGCCTTCGTTGGTGGCCTGATGGGACCTTACATGCGTCCGATTCCGATCGGTGCGAGCGCAGCGATGTTTTGGTCGCTGCTGATCGCTTTCATCGTCACACCATGGGCTTCGATCCGCATTCTGCGCTGGGGCGGCAAGTATTCGAAGCTGACCGAAGGCGTTGCAGTTGAAGATGGCCACAAGCATCTCGCGTCCGAGCATGCGGAGGACTTCTTCACGAAACTCTACCGCCGCATGATGAGCCCGCTGATTCACAAGACAGGTTGGCGCTGGATGTTCCTCATCGGCATCACCGTGCTGCTGCTCGCATCCATGGCCACATTAGGCCTGAGCTGGGTAAAGGTGAAAATGCTGCCGTTCGACAACAAGAGCGAGTTTCAGGTCATCTTGAACATGCCTGAGGGATCGTCATTGGAGCAAACAGCCGCTGTGGCTCGCGAGATGGCCGCTATCATCCGCACGGAGCCGGAAGTCACCGATTACCAAGTCTATGCCGGCGTCGCATCGCCCTACAACTTCAACGGCCTCGTGCGGCACTACTTCATGCGTCGCGGCGCGAACGTGGCGGACATCCAGGTGAACCTCGTCGGCAAACACGAGCGCAAAGCGCAGAGCCACGACATTGCCAAACGTGTGCGGCCTGCCGTCACGGCCATCGCCGAACGATACGGTGCGCGCGTCGCCATCGCCGAGGTGCCACCCGGACCGCCGGTGCTGCAAACACTCGTCGCCGAGATCTATGGGCCGAATGAAGAGGCGCGTTTGAAACTCGCCGATGCGGTGAAGAACATTTTCAAGACCACGCCCGGCGTTGTCGATGTCGATTGGTATATCGAGGCCGATCAGCAGAAGGCACGCTTCGTGATCGATAAGGAAAAAGCCGCGCTGCACGGCATCAGCGCTGCCACGATCTCGCAGACGCTCAAAATTGCTGTCGATGGCGAAACGGTCGATCTGTTGCATCAGCCCGAGGAGAAGGAAGATGTGAACATTCGTCTCGAACTGCCACGCTCCTTCAAAACGACGCCCGAGGAACTGCTCGCTCTCCGCGTGCGTTCCGGCGATGCCAACGCGCTGCCTGAGCCCGGTGCCAGCAACTCACCGCTCGTGCCGTTGCGCGAGCTCGTGACGGTCGAGCACGTCACCGTCGAGAAGAGTCTCTATCACAAGAACCTCATGCCCGTGACCTACGTCATCGGCGATGTCGCCGGTGTCGTTGAAAGCCCTGTCTATGCCATTTTCAAGATGAACGAGGCGCTCAAGAAGCTCGACACGCGCGAATTCGGCGGCAGTGGCGCGGAACTCCAAATTCTCAACGCCTCCATGCCGTTCAGCGATGAAGAACCGTCGATGAAGTGGGACGGCGAGTGGCACATCACGATCGAGGTCTTCCGCGATCTCGGTGCGGCCTTCGGCGCGTGTTTGATCCTCATTTACGTGCTCATGGTCGGCTGGTTCCGCAGCTTCATCACGCCCGCCATCGTCATGATCGCCATTCCGTTTTCGCTCGTCGGCATTCTGCCCGCGCACGGCTTCATGGACGCTTTTTTCACCGCCACGAGCATGATCGGCTTCATGGCCGGCGGCGGCATCGTCGTGCGAAACTCGATTATTCTCGTCGATTTCATCGAGCTGCGTCTGCGTGAAGTCATGCCGCTGAGCGAGGCTGTGATCGACGCGGGAGCCGTGCGCTTCCGCCCCATGCTGCTCACCGCCATGGCCGTCGTCGTCGGTGCCGCCGTCATCCTCGCCGACCCGATTTTCCAAGGCCTCGCCATCGCCCTCATGGCAGGCGAGATCGCCAGCCTCTTCATCAGCCGCATGGCCGTGCCGGTGCTCTACTTCATGGCCAACAAGCATTCTCATCCTGAACCCGCAACCACATGACACGCTACCTCATTCCCATCGCCGTCGGAGCCGCCCTGGGGGCCTTGATGGGCTATTACGGTCAATGCAGGTCCGGCACCTGTCCGCTGACGTCCACATGGTGGCGCGGCGCGCTCTATGGCGGTTTCATCGGCCTCGCTTTCGCCTTCAGTTCCCATCGCTAACTCCAATACCATATGAACCCACGATACATCGTTGAAACCACCAAGACACCGGCCCAGGCCTTGACCGACCTCGAAGCCTCCGTCAAACAGCACGGCTACGGCGTGCTGCACACCTATGACTTGAAGGCGACGCTCGCGAGCAAGGGCTTCGACCTGCCAAACGCCTGCCACATCCTCGAAGTTTGCAATCCCAAGCAAGCCGCCGCCGTGCTGGCCGCCGACATGGGCATGAACATCGCGTTGCCATGCCGCATCTCGGTTTATGAGGACGGCGGTAAGACGCTGATCGGCATGGTGCGTCCTTCCGCGCTTCTCTCCGCGCTGTCCGAAGCGGAGGAATTGAAAGCCATCGCCGAGCAGGTCGAGAACGACACGATCGCGATCATTCAGGCGGCGAAGTGATACATGGGCCTCCATCTGGCACCTGCGGCAAGAGACGAACAGGTGAGCACAAAATGAGCACTGACTTGCCCATTACTTGGCTGAATAGCCAAGTATAATAACCCAATGAAAACAATCCAAGTTTATGACCCGGCAATGTGCTGCTCCACGGGCATTTGTGGGCCAAGCATCGATCCAGATCTCGTCAATTTCGCCGCGATGCTCTCGCAGCTTCAAGGCATGGGAGTAAAGGCGGAGCGTTTTAACCTGGCGCAACAGCCCATGGCTTTCGCCGAGAATGCGGTGGTGAAGGAGATGCTGGCAAAGGAGGGAACAGCAGTGCTGCCGATCTCGTTTTGGGATGGCGCTGTTCACATGAAAGGACGCTACGCACGCTTGAGCGGCATGAAAAAGCGGCATCCCGTTGTCAGGATGCCGCCGTGAATTTCTTGGGGGTTGGAGTGTCAGGGGAGACGCTTAGTAGCGACCACCACCGCCACCGCCACCACCGGAGTAGCCGCCACGGCCACCGCCGCCGCCGCCACCTTTGCCGCCACGGCCACCGCCGCCGCCGCCGCCATATCCGCCGCCGCCGCCACCGCCACCGCCGTATCCGCCGCCGCCACCAGCTGGGCGATCTTCCTTCGGACGGGCTTCATTGATGGTCAGGTTGCGACCGCCATAGTCCTTTTCGTTCAAGCCTTTGATGGCCTCGTTCATGGCGGTCTGGGAGTCCATGGTGACAAAAGCAAAGCCGCGTGGGCGACCGGAATCGCGGTCCATGGGCAAGTGGATGTCAGTGACGGTGCCGTAGTCGGTGAAGAGAGCGCGGACGTCTTCTTCGGTGGCGGTGAAGGGCAAGTTGCCCACATACATTTTCGTGTTCATATCAATTTCTTGGGTTCAGTCAGCCTGAATGCGGCTGAGTAAGCTCCGAGATCGGATTTAAGAACACCAAAGAAACAACCTGATGAACGACTTAGCTTAGCCTTTATCAGGTTAACTTGCGACGGCCCTGTCGTCTGCTTTGGGGGAATAGCAAGCGATTGTTCAAGCCGTTTGCGCCCGTATGACCCGTCACTGCCGTGATTCGGTGCCGTCGATGATCGTGATGGCGATGGTGTTGAGGTTGCAGGCCACCGCGAGCACGAGGCCCAGACCGAAATTCCAGACCTGGGTGAAGCGCTTGTACCAGCCAGTGGTGCGGTCCATCATGGCGTCGAACCACTGGCCGGCCAGAAACTGAAACACGCCCAGCGGCTCCTGCCCCGGCAGCAGATTGCGCTCCGCATCACGGCTCAGCGCCTGGAGGGGGCCGCGTGCGGCATCGCCGAGCTGCGCGATGCCCGTCTGCACCTGGTCCCAGCGTGTCTCAGACTTGCCGGTGCCTTTGGTTTCCAGCAGATCCAGCAGCACCTGATTGAACTAGGTGTGCGACAGGTAGGAGGGGAAGTCCTTTGCTAGGCTCGCATCCGTCGAGGTGTGCCGGTGCATCGCCGCCATCAGCGGGTGCTGCACAAAGTCCGTCAATGGCGTGGCGTCCTTGCCGTGACCGCTCTGCGGCAGCAGGTGGGATAGCGCCTTCCACAGCGCCTTCCCACGCGCATTGCTCCATGAAAGAATCGTCTCGCTGAGGCTCGAGACCAGCACGCTGAACAAAAAAAGATGAACGCGAGACCGAGGGCGACGTCGAGTGTCTGGAGCATGGCGGGCGGAAAAAAATCTTGGGCGTTGCGAACAATTCTGGCCCGCAAATGACGAATGTAGGCTCAGCCCATTCGTCATTTTGGTTTCGACATTCCGCCGCAGGCGGTTTTCAGTGCATTTCCACCGCGCATTGGCCGAGGCCGCTGCGGAAGTAGTTGAACTGCACGTTCGGGTGGTCGGCCAGCAGTGACATCGGGACGGCGGCGTCGGCGAGACGTTTGGAAATCATCAACGCGGTCAGGCGCTGGCCCAGGGGATTGTCATGCACGCCCGCGTGCCAGATGCTGACTTTTTCGGCCATCCAGGTTTCTTTCGGTCCCACAGTGATCGCTTTTTGCGGCACCATGGTGATGTTCCCGCCGCCGGAGGTGCGGGCGTTCTGCATGAGGGTCACGGGATGCAGATCGACGATGCGCGTGGTCAGCTTGCGATAGTCGGCGGGCGAAGGCGGCTCGTTTTTGAACTTGCCCGTGCGTTTCGGCGGATCATTGAAGGCCCAGTGTTTGATGTCGCCTTGGCCGCCTTGCATCACCGCGCAACGCACGCCGCTCTGCCAGCTCTTGATGTAGGCGGCGGTGTCCGCCTTGGGGAAATGCAGCTGCGAGTCCGGCATGCAGAGCTTTTTCTGCATGCGGTCAAAGCACAGGTCGCGGTCCGCCTTCTCAAACGACAGCGGGTGCTCCATCGTCACCTCCTTCTTCGTGGCCTCGTCATACCACTCGTCCATGCCCCAGAAGTGGCCATCCTTGATGGAAATGCCGAGATCATTGATCAAACGGGCGACGAGCGGGAGCTGCTCCGTCGGGCCGATCGGACCGCAGATGCCCGCCGGGTTGTCCGGTGTGGCCTGTTTCCACGCATGAATGTACTCCAGCGCCTGCGCCAAGTAAAAATCCTCCAGCGTGTCATACATCACGACTTTGAAACCGGGGCGGGAAAGCTGCCGCAGATCGCGCTCCGTGAGCCGTGCGGCATCATTGATAAGATCATTTTCCAACGTGGTGTAGTCCCACCAGTCCGGTGCGATGTGGCTGAGTTTGCGCGGCATGGTTCGATTGTAGGTTGTTGACGATTGTCATGGAGAACGCCCGTTTTGCCAAGCTCTCATCATGCAAGGTGGAAAAAAATCTTGGTCAAGGTGGTCTAGCAGGTGGCCGTCTGACCATCTTGACGTCACAGCCTTGACCGCACGACCTCACCCGCCTACCTCCACGCATGGAAGACATGCTCAACCACCCCGACGCCCTCACCCGCCTGCGCTACGTCGTCCACCGTCTGCGCGCGCCCGGCGGCTGCCCCTGGGACATGGAGCAGACGCACACCTCGCTCATCCCGCATGTCATTGAGGAAGCCTACGAAGTGGCCGATGCCATCCGCAGCGGTGATCCTGCCCAGATTTGCGATGAACTCGGCGACATCCTGCTCCAGCCCGTGCTGCATGCCGAGATCGCCAGCGAGACCGGAGCCTTCGATCTCGATCAAATAGCCAACGGCCTGACCGACAAGCTCATCCGCCGTCATCCACATGTCTTTGGCGACACCTCCGCCACCACTTCCGACGCTGTGTTGAAGCAATGGGACGCCATCAAGCGCACCGAAAAAGGAACCGAGCACGAGGGCCTGCTCCACGGCACCGGCAACGGCCTTCCCGCGCTCATGCGTGCGCAGAAGCTGCAAAAAAAAGCCGCCCGCGTCGGCTTCGACTGGCCCGATGCCGCGCCCGTTTTCGCCAAAATCCGCGAAGAGGCCGCCGAACTCGAAGAAGCCATCGCTTCCGGCGACCAAGCCCACATGGAGGAAGAACTCGGCGATCTGCTCTTCAGCGTCGTCAATCTCGCCCGCAAACTCGGCATCGAATCCGAACCCGCCCTGGCCGCCGCCAACGAAAAATTCACCCGCCGTTTCCACGCGATGGAGCATCAACTGCGCGAGCAAGGCCACGAGCTCGGCAAGCTTTCGCTGGAGCAGATGGACACGGCCTGGGATGTGGTGAAAAAAAGAGTCGGACTGCAAGCCGCGCCAAAGAGTGTTTGCTCCTGAAAGTCAGTCCACACAAATGCGGCGTCGGTACAGGCAAAGCTGTCTAGGATGGCAGCAGAATCTTCAGTGTGTCAGACCCTCCAGCGTCATGTTATCCATGATGATGTCGTGAGGAATCAGCGCATACTTCCACGACTTGCCACCGTGTTCGCTGGCGTGCTTGCTGGCGCGTTCGCACCACTTCTCGGCGACCTCCTTCTTGGTGAGCACCACAGCGTCTTCCATCTCGTTCTTGGCTTTGGGTTCGAGCATGTAGATGGTCTTGTCGGTTTCGGCGACGAAGTCGGGCTGATACTCGGGATGGTCGGCACCGGACTTGTAGTAGATCTGGAACTGCCCTTTGGCGGGCTTGAACCACTTCACGGCATCACGCTCCAGAATCACGGCCATACGGCGCTCGGCATCCGAGTGGAACTTCTGCACGGGATAAAGACACTTTTTGAAGCCGCCGAAGAGATACTTCGCCATGTTGCTCTTGTCGGCAGGTGATAGGCGATGATCGAGCGGCGGTTCGTTGGCTGTGGCGGTGTAGGCGCTGGGTTTCAGGTCGGTGAAGCCTTTGCTGATCTTCACGTCGTAGCCGATGGCCTCTTCCTTGTAGTGCCTCTGCATCTGCACATGGATGAACTTCGCCAATTCCTTCTGGTGGAAGCGCAGCACCTTGCGGGTGTCGTCTTCGCTCAGGTAGCGGCGGAAATGCTTCACCGTTTGTCCGGCGAGGTCGTAGAGCAGATCGGCGTGACTATCATAGGCTATGTCGTCAAAGTCCACGAGTCCGCTCACCACATAATCTTCCAGCCTGGATTCCTCGATCCCGCCTTTGCCCAGGCCGATGATCTGATGCTCACCCGTGCGCAGGTAACTCTGAAACAGTTCATCCGATGGTGGCTGGTAGTTTAGGGTGCCGAGTTCCAGTTGGAACGGCTCAAACCAGCTCTTCACCTCGCCCTGCGGCACCACAAGGATTCGCGGGATGGGAATCATCTCGGCCACCACGAGGTTCGTCGTCTGACTGATAATGGCGGCAAAGTCTGGCTTCTCGACGATGCCGTCCAGCTCCAGTTGCTTCACCTGATACTGCGCCTCGACTTCTTGCAGAATGAACTTCTGCACCTCCGGCGTCTTCAGCGCTTCCATCGTCGGCAGCTGATCCGGCTTGGCCTCCAGCCTCTTGATCACTGTGTAGGCGATCTGAGCCACACGCTGCTTTTCGGGCGTGTCAAAAGCGGGCTTGGTGTCTTTGCCCGCGTCCTGCGTGCTGGTCGTTTGCTGTTCGGGTTGAAAGCCAAGTTTGGCCTTCAAGTTGGAGTCTGAAACAACGGTGACCGTCTTGTGCCCGACTTCCTCATCGGTCAGTTCGATGACGCGCATCTTCTGCACCATGGAATCCGGCTTCTTCGCCTCATCGACGATCTCTTGGAAACGATCATGCGCGATGATGTTGAGCG
>Ga0209702_10001976_pt1 | contig 37273 bp, 24 predicted proteins | sample FRY01_FD_187210 | JGI IMG/M metagenome (GOLD analysis project Ga0209702, IMG submission 187210) | Freshwater microbial communities from Lake Fryxell liftoff mats and glacier meltwater in Antarctica - FRY-01 (SPAdes) (version 2) | ecosystem: Environmental > Aquatic > Freshwater > Ice > Glacier...
TTTCAAAATTTGGTAATTATTTAGGAGCTGTTAGCACAGAAATTATAGATGTTTTCAATTTTGATAGATGCAGCGGTCAGTTGAGCAACTATCAAAATTTAATGACCCAACCAATTCATCTACCTGAAAAAAGGTATTTGTCATGCTCATTCTCTGGGAATGAAAGGTACTTTTATACATCTAATTTATCTTTTCAAAATTCACCTGGGAGTAATCTTCAGCATACTTTGCAGTTTGATATGCAATCAGCGTCTGTAGCGAGTTCTAGATGCACTGTTTTTAATATTTACAGTGATTATGTGACCTACCAACATCAATTAGGTCCTGATGGTAAAATTTATTTAGCTAGAGGTTTTTCTGGTTTACCAACTGTTGCAACAGATACGGGTTCTACCTTTTTAGCAGTTATCGAAAATCCGAACGATTCTTGCCCTGGTATAATATTTAATTTATATGGGCAAGGTTTAGGAGGCAGAAGATGTCTTGGAAGTTTACCCAATAACCCAAATTATGAATTGGGCCGTTTAGAGCCCAATGGATGTGCTACGGCAATAATTGAAAATTCTTCCTCTTCACCACCATGGTTAGTTTACCCAAATCCTGCTAGTGAAATAATAAACATTCAATCCAATAGTTTAAGTGGATTGACAGGAAACTTACGTTTAATCTCATATACGGGTCAAGAATTGTATAGCACAAATTTGAGAGGAGCAATGAAATTAAGTATTCCTACAACAAAATTTTCCAGTGGCTTGTATTTAATTATTTTTGAAAGCGAAGGGAAAAGATGGAGTCGGCGCGTTATTATTGAATAGTATTAAGCAGTTTAATTTGTAAGCGGAGATATTGAAAATTTGCACACGAAGCCTTGCGAGGTTTTGCTTTTTCAGTAAAACCTAAAAGTTTTTTAGTCCCTTCGAAAAATTACTTAGATGTTCCAAGTTAATAATCATATAGTTGCACTCTTTGGCAGGCGTTGGGAATTTGATTTTTTGCATTATACATTCCTTCTGAATTCCGTACCTTCGCAAACTTATTATGTCGCAATTCAAAGAATACAAATCACTACATCTGCCGAACATCGCAGCGTCGGTTTTAGAGCGCTGGCAAGAGCAGCGTATCTTCGAACGTTCCATTGAGGAGCGCGAAGGGAGTCCCGCTTTTGTTTTTTATGAAGGTCCACCTTCAGCGAATGGTTTACCGGGTATTCATCATGTGATGGCGCGTGCGATCAAGGATATTTTTTGTCGCTACAAAACACAGAAAGGTTTTCAGGTAAAACGTAAGGGTGGATGGGATACCCACGGTTTGCCCATCGAAATTTATGTGGAGAAAACTTTAGGTATAACGAAAGAGGACATCGGTGTAAAAATTTCAATTGAAGATTATAATAAAGCTTGTCGCCACGAGGTGATGAAGTATAAATCGGTATGGGACGATCTTACCCGTAAGATGGGCTATTGGGTCGATCTTGAAAATCCTTACATCACTTTTGAAACACCTTACATCGAAACCTGCTGGTATTTGTTGAAGGAGTTGCACAAGAAAAATTTATTGTACAAAGGATATACAATTCAACCCTTTTCTCCTGCTGCAGGAACCGGTCTTAGCTCGCATGAATTGAATCAACCCGGAACTTATAAATTAGTAAAAGATACTACCGTCGTAGCGCAGTTTAAAGCGATTCGCAATGAGAAATCGGAAAAATTATTTTCTGCGAGTGATGCACCCGTATATTTCCTAGCCTGGACCACCACTCCTTGGACATTGCCCTCTAACGCGGCATTAGCTGTGGGCGCCAACATCAATTATGTATTGGTGCGAACATTTAATGGGTATACTTTTCAACCCATCTCTGTTGTATTGGCAAAAGATCTTTTTCAAAAACATTTCAATCCGAAGAATGCAGAGTTAAGCATTGAAGAGTATCAGGAAGGAAATAAAAACATTCCTTATAAAATTATTGCAGAAATTAAGGGAAGTGAATTGCAGGATATGCGCTTTGAGCAATTGATGCCTTATGTGCAACCAGAAGGAAATGCGTTTCGTGTTATCGTTGGTGATTTTGTGAGTACTGAAGATGGAACAGGTATCGTACACATCGCGCCTACTTTTGGTGCTGATGATTTTCGTGTAGCAAAGCAACATCAAGTTCCACCAATTATGGTCGAGGATGAGAATGGAAAAGACATGCCGCTTGTCGATCGTCAAGGAAGATTTGTAAAGGAAGTAAAGGATTTCGCCGGTGAATATGTGAAGGAAGAATACCTAAACGAATCTGAAAAAGAAGCGGCACGATTGCAACAATCTCGTGATAAATATTTAAGTGTGGATGAGCGCATCGCCATTCAACTCAAGCATAATAATCTCGCTTTTAAAGTGGAGAAGTATGAGCACAGTTATCCGCATTGCTGGAGAACTGATAAACCCATTCTTTATTATCCGCTCGACTCTTGGTTCATTCGTACAACAGCTTGTAAGGAGCGAATGATTGAGCTCAACAAAACCATCAACTGGAAACCTGAAAGTACAGGCACCGGACGCTTTGGTAATTGGCTCGAGAATTTAGTAGATTGGAATTTGAGTCGCTCTCGTTATTGGGGAATTCCATTGCCTATTTGGCGCGACGAAGACGGCGAAGAAAAATGCATTGGCTCTGTACAAGAGTTGCATGATGAATTGCAAAAATCTGTTGCGGCAGGAATCATGGATCCCAAAGACATGGAACATCTCGATTCGGAAAAAGCCGATTTCGATTTGCATCGCCCCTATGTGGATCATGCCATCTTAGTTTCTTCCACCGGAAAACCCATGTATCGCGAAAGTGATTTGATTGATGTATGGTTTGATTCCGGTGCGATGCCTTATGCTCAATGGAATTATCCTTTTTCAACACAGAGTTTGAAAGATTTATATCCTGCCGATTTTATTGCAGAAGGAGTGGATCAAACTCGTGGTTGGTTTTTTACATTGCATGCCATCTCTGTCATGTTATTCGATCAGATAGCTTTTAAAAATGTAGTGTCGAATGGATTGGTGCTCGATAAAAACGGCAATAAAATGTCGAAACGTCTCGGCAATGCTGCAGATCCATTTACCACATTAGAAACCTATGGTCCTGATGCAACTCGTTGGTACATGATCAGCAATGCGCAGCCTTGGGATAATTTAAAATTTAATTTAGAAGGCATCGGAGAAGTACAAAGAAAATTCTTCGGTACACTTTATAACACGTATAATTTTTTTGCACTTTATGCTAACATCGATGGATTTACTTTTGAAGATGCGCCCATCCCACTTGAGAAACGCAGCGAGTTAGATCGATGGGTGCTTTCACTTCTGAATTCCTTGATTAAAGAAGTGGATGCTAGTTATGCGGAATACGAGCCAACAAAAGTAGCTCGCGCTATTCAGGATTTTGTAACAGAGCATTTGAGCAATTGGTATGTTCGTTTAAGCAGAAGAAGATTCTGGAAAGGCGAATACTCTGACGATAAAAAAGCCGCGTATCAAACGCTTTACACCTGCCTCGATACACTTTCGCGTTTGATGGCACCCATTGCACCATTTTATGCCGATCATCTCTTCAGCGATCTTAATAACATCAGCAGGAAAGATAAAAATACATCCGTACATTTAGCTTCCTTCCCGGAGGTGCAAGAGCAGCACATCGACAAAGCTTTGGAAGAGCGGATGCAATTGGCGCAAGATATTAGCTCCATGACTTTGAGTTTGCGTAAAAAAGTAAATATTAAAGTTCGTCAGCCGCTCACAAAAATTCTATTGCCGGTTGTTGATGCAAAATTCAAAGAACAAGTATTGGCCATTCAGGATTTAATTCTTGCCGAAGTCAATGTGGAGCAGATTGAATTTTTGGAAGATGCATCCACGGTCTTGGTCAAAAAAATTAAACCAAATTTCAAAGCATTGGGACCCAAGGTGGGAGGATTGATGAAACAATTAAGTGCTTCCATTACCGACATCAATCAGGAGCAAATCGCTTATCTCGAGCAAAAGGGCATGTTGCCGCTCAACTTAGGCGCTGTCATTTTCGATTTATTATTGGAAGATGTAGAAATTTTAAGTGAAGATATTCCAGGTTGGCAAGTTGCTAATCAAGGAAAATTAACCGTTGCACTCGACACTAAACTTACCGAAGCTCTGAAAGAGAAAGGTTTAGCTCGTGAGTTAGTCAATAGAATACAGAACATACGCAAAGACAAAGGCTTCGAAATCACCGACAGGATCGATGTCAGAATTCAGGGCTCTGAAGAAATTCAACGCTCAATAAAGAACAATTTAGACTATATTCGCAGCGAAATTTTAGCAATTCAATTCGAACTTGTGGATCATCTGGAAGGTTCTGATGTGATTTCTGTGGAGATGGATGAAGCGCTCAAAGTATTAACAGTTGTAAATAAAAATTCAAATGGCCACTAAAAAACCAATTTCGAAATCAAAAAAGGCCGCAGCAAAACAGCCGGTGAAGAAGGCTCCTGCCAAAAAAGTAGAGAAGAAAGCTGCTCCTGCAAAAAAGCTTGCCAAAAAAGAAGCACCTGCAAAGAAGGTGGTGAAGAAGGCTACTCCTGCAAAAAAAGCAGTAAAGAAAGTAGCACCGGTAAAAAAGGTAGCCGCTAAAAAAATTGTTGTGAAAAAAGCACCTGCCAAAAAAGCAACAGTAAAACCGATTGCAAAGAAAGCGGTGCCAGCAAAAAAAGTTGCAGTAAAAGCACCCATTAAAAAAACGATAGATAAACCCGTAGTGAAGGTAAAAACAGCAGCAGTAAAACCTGTTCCTGTGGCAAAACCGGTGGTAAAAGTTCCAGTGGTGATGCCTGCCCCAACCAAGATTGTGAAAGAGATTATGATAGAAAAAGTAAAAGCAAAACCCATCGTTACACAACGTTACAGTGATTCAGAACTCCAAGAATTCAAAGCGTTGATAGTAAATAAATTGGTTGACGCTCGTGCAGAGTTGATCAACTTGCAGGCGCAAATTCTGAATACCAATGAGAATGGTACCGATGATACTGGTGCTTCCTTCAAAATGTTGGAAGATGGATCAGAAACTTTAGCGAAAGAAGAAGCCGCTAACTTAGCCGCTCGCCAAAAGAAATTTATAGAGCAATTAGAAGCATCATTGATCCGTATTGAAAATAAAACATACGGTATCTGTCGCATTACAGGTAAACTGATTGCTAAAGAGCGTTTACGTGCTGTGCCGCATACCACTCAAAGTATGGAAGCAAAATTGAAACAATACCGCGACTAAGAAATCGTTAAATAACACCTCGCAAAAGATTCGTATACCTAAAAGCGCTTAATACCGAGATGAATGTTTTTAAAAATCATTAAATGACAATAACACGAGAAGCTTGTAGCCGGTGGTTGCAAGCTTCAATGTTTTACAGAATAAATACAATCACGTGAAGCGTCCTCTGCTTATCATCTTCTTTGTGCTGCTCGCTGATCAGCTGCTTAAAATCTGGATCAAAACAAATATGTATTTGGGTCAGGAATTTGAAATTGCACCTTGGTTTTTGATTCATTTTACCGAGAACAATGGGATGGCATTTGGACTCGAGTTCGGAGGTGATTACGGCAAATTATTTTTAAGTGTATTCAGAATTCTATTCGTTTCTGCAATGGGTTACTTCCTCTGGACCTTGATGCGTGACAAGGCAAATTCCATTTACGTTACCGTTATTTCACTCGTCTTTGCCGGTGCCGTGGGTAATATTCTCGACTCTGTTTTCTATGGGATGTTTTTTTCCTCCAGTGATTTCGGAGAAGTTGCTTCTGTGTTTCCACCCGGTGGAGGTTATGCCCACATATTACATGGAAAAGTAGTCGACATGTTTTATTTCCCGCTTTTTAGCGGAACATTTCCTTCTTGGTTCCCTATTTGGGGCGGCGAAAGTTTTCTCTTCTTTCGTCCTGTGTTCAATATTGCAGATGCCGCCATTTCTTGTGGGGTGATCTTGTGGATTTTATTTCAGAAAAGGATTTATCCGGTGGTGGAGAAGGAAGTCGTAGAGGTGATTGAAAATTAATCCATGCACCACATTTCATAGTATAGGATCCTTTCCTCCTAGATCCTTTCTGCGCGAATCAATATTTATAATTATTATCGATAGATTTGGCATAAATGACAGAAAAGAATCTTTACATTATTGGAGGGTGTAATGGTGCAGGCAAAACAACCGCCTCTTTTACTATTTTACCTGAAATAATTTCATGTAAAGAATTTATTAATGCAGACGAGATTGCTAAAGGGTTATCTCCATTTCAGCCGGAAAAAGTGGCATTTGAAGCCGGTAGAATTATGTTAAAGAGAATAAATGATTTATTAAAGGCAGATGAAAGTTTTGCTTTTGAAACTACTTTGTCAACTAGAAGTTATAAAAATAAAATTTGCTTAGCCAGGCAGAAGCAATATACCATTACATTACTTTTCTTTTGGCTGCAAAATGTAGAATTAGCTAAAGAGAGAGTTAGAATTAGAGTTTCGGAAGGTGGACACAATATTGAGGATGATATAATTATGAGACGATATACTAAAGGATTAAAAAATCTGTTCAATATTTACTTGCCAATTGTGGATGGTGCTCTTATCTTTGATAACTCTAATGGAAAACACGAGTTAATCGCTCAAAAAACCGTTGATGGTCATTTGACAATTATGGACCATTTAAAGTTTGAAGATCTTAAAAAAAGCTTATGACAACTGTAAAAAAACAAATGGAACTTCGAGATAAAATAGTGAAGGGCCTGGAAAAAGCTTATTTAAAACTCATTGAATTTAAAAAGCAAAAGAAATCCGAATTAGTAGTAATGAAAGACAATAAAATTGTTCGAATTAAACCGAATGCGCTGTAGTGGCAAAGTCGTGAATTTCCCCTACAGTGCGGATTGAATGCCTTTTATTTCCGCCCGTATCATTTCCTCCCGCATCATTTCTCTATGAATTCCCCCCACAATTCCCCAATCTTCTCTTTTACCTCATCCACAGAAATTCTTTGAATGCAAGGATTTTCTTTGTACTTGCAATGCACTTGATCGCAGGGATTGCATTCTAAAATATGATGCAGGAAAGCGGCATTGCTTGCGCGCGGATGAAAGATGGGATCACCGGGTCCGTAGAGGCCGAGTGAAGGCGTTCCCATGGCAGCGGCAATATGTAATGGTCCACTGTCGTTGCCGAGAAAGAGAGAAGCTTTTTCGCAGAGAGCAGCAAAGCCGAGCAAATTGAGTTTTCCTGCAGCAACATGTAAGGTGAAATCGAGTTGCGATTGAATTTCTGATGCGTCGTTTGCATCCAATGCATCTCCTGCCAATACACAGTCCAATTGATGTTCACTATGCAACCAATTCATGACGGTAATTACACGTTCCAAAGGCCATTTTTTGAGAATGCGTCGAGCACCGGTATGAAAAATTGCGAAGCGAGTGATGTTTGCAGTATTCAAAAAATCCATCGCCTGTTTTTTATTTTCTTCTGATAAATAAATTTTAGGATTCAGGTTTTTGTATCTCTCTTCAATTACCGTTTTCACAATACTCCAATTGGTTTCCGCTTCATGAGGATGATTTCCTGCCTTTCGGTTTTGGTAGCGTTGAGTTCCTCGGTCGAGGCGATACATGGGACTTTTACTAAGAGCTAATTTTGTTGATGCTGGGGTGCCGCGCAAATCGATGAGTAAGTCATAATGACTTTCAAGAAGCGAATAATCCGCAGTAACAACATCAACTTCTTTGTTTTGTGATAAAAGATGTACGCCGAAGGGTCGGCACAAAACCGTAATTTTTGAATTAGGAAACTGTTTGCGAAGCATCGAATAAACCGGCAAGGTGTAAACAAAATCACCAATTTCATCTTCCTTAACACAAAGAATACTGTTAAAAGTCAGCAACTTAGGATCTTTGTCCTGATTAATCCATTTCGAAAGCAGCATGGAGCAGAGGTAAACGCCTCGGTCCAGCCATTTTTTTGCGGTCATCGATTTTTCCACGGGCGCAATGTTAATGATTCTGAGGGAGCTATTTTGTGATTTCAAGGATATTTCCTATATTTGCGGCAGTTGAATGAGGGGACCTGAGTCCCCTCTTTTAATATCAAATGGTTGTAAAAGAAGACGTAAGAGCATTGGTAGAGGAGTTTTTGAAGGACTCAGATTGCTTCTTGGTAGATGTAAAATTGTCAACAAATAAGTTGATGATTTCGATTGATAAGCCGGAAGGGGTGAAGCTAGATGAGTGTTCAGCATTAACGCGTTTTCTTTTAAATCATTATGAGGAGAGTACTTTCCTCGAAAAGCATGAAGTGGAAGTAGGGAGTCCGGGAATGGATTCTCCGCTACTAGTGCCTCAACAATATCAACGTCGAATCGGTAAAGAACTTCGCGTGATCAAGATGGGAGGAATGGAGATAAAAGGTATCTTGCAAAGTGTTGATGAAGCAGGTATTCTGCTGTTAGAAACACAATCTAAAAAAGAAAATAAAAAGAAAATAATTACCGAAGTCGAGCATCAGATTCCCTTTGCCGACATCAAAGAAGCAACATTGATTATTAACTATAAATTCAAATAAGTCCAATGGACCATCAAGTATTAATTGAATCCTTCTCGGAGTTTAAGGAAGTAAAGAACATCGACAGAGCTACCATGATGAGTATTCTCGAAGATGTGATTAAATCTACAATGAGAAAAAAGTACGGAACGGCAGATAATTTTGACGTGATCATCAACATCGACAAGGGTGACCTTGAGATTTATCGTAATCGTATGATTGTGGAAGATGGAATGGTAGAAGATGAAGCATTGCAAATTGCGTATTCCGATGCCATCAAAATTGAACCAGATTTTGAAGTAGGTGAAGAATTAACGGAGACAGTACGTCTTGGTGATTTTGGTCGTCGTGCAGTTTTGGCATTGCGTCAGAATTTAGTTTCACGTATTTCTGAATTGGAGAAAGATGGAATCTATCGCAAATACAAAGACAGAGTAGGGGAGATCATTACGGGTGAAGTGTATCAGATCTGGAAGAAAGAAATATTGGTATTGGACGATGAAGGCAATGAATTGGTATTGCCAAAGAATGAAACCATTCCCGCCGATTTTTTCAAGAAAGGTGATTCAGTGCGTGCCGTTGTTTTGCGTGTGGAGATGTTGAATGCAAATCCGAAAATTATTCTTTCTCGTAGTTCGCCCGTATTCCTCGAGCGTTTGTTTGAGCAGGAAGTACCTGAAGTATTTGATGGACTCATCACCATAAAAAATATTGTGCGTGAACCGGGTGAGCGAGCAAAAGTAGCTGTTGAAAGTTACGATGATCGTATCGATCCTGTTGGTGCTTGTGTGGGAATGAAAGGTTCTCGTATACACGGTATCGTTAGAGAATTACGCAACGAAAATATTGACGTAATTAATTACACCACCAACCTTCAGTTATACATCACGCGTGCTTTGAGTCCGGCGAAAATTACATCGATTAAGTTAGACGAAGAAACGCATCGTGCTTCTGTATTCATGAAGCCTGATCAGGTTTCTCTGGCTATCGGAAAGGGCGGACATAACATCAAATTAGCTGGTAAATTATCAGGCTATGAAATTGATGTATATCGCGATTCGGAGGATGAAGATGAAGATGTGGATCTTGATGAATTTGTAGATGAGATTGATCAATGGATCATTGATGAATTGAAATCGATTGGATGCGATACCGCAAAATCTGTACTCGCCGTAACTGTAGATGATTTGGTAAAGCGTACTGATCTGGAAGAAGAAACCATCAAAGAAGTAGTGAGAATTCTTCGCACTGAGTTTGAATAAGAATATGAATAATCGCGGAGAAGGAAACCCATCTCCCAATAATGAATGTTTAATTAAACATTGACATCGATGAAAATATGGATGATCAATTAAAAATGGAAAGCATGAATTGTTGAAATAGTAATACCGAACCCTAACCGGAAAAAAAGATAAAAACCGTAGATGCCCGAAGAAAAAACATTGCGCCTCATTAAAGTAGCCAAAGAGTTAAACGTTGGCTTGCAGCATGTCGTTGAATACCTCGAAACGAAAGGTGTTGTGGTGGATAGTAGTCCCAACACAAAAATTTCGGAGAAGGAGTATGCGATCCTACAAGAAAAATATCAACCGGATAAATTGGCGAAATTAGATGCGCAAGAAGTGACACGTGAAAAATTAAAACGCGATACCATCACTATTGAAACAAAAATAGCGAAGGAAGAAGCGCGTGCTTCGGATGTGGAACCGGATAACGATGATTCGTTAAAAGAAAGTTTGGAGGCGATAAAACTTTCTGCATCGAAAATAGCAAAAAAACCTACCAAGGTTAAAAAGGTGGAAGAAACGCCTGCAGAGCCTGAAGTGATAAAGGCAAAATCAGGACTGGATGCTCCTAAAATTTTAGGAAAAATTGATTTAGATGCCGGCAAGAAAAAAGCTGTACAGAAGAAGGAAGTTGCGAAAGCTGAAGTAGAAGAGGAAAAGAAAAAAACGGCGAAGAAGAAGGAAGAAGAAACGGCAGCTACCACGAAGGCAAAGGCGGCGAAGGAAGAAGCAGCTGCGAAGGAGAAGAAGGCGGCGAAGGAAGAAATTCCTGAGGTAAAAGTTGAAAAGAAGGAAGCAAAAAAGGAAGAAGCTTCGGCTCCCATTGTAGTAGAAGAGAAAAAGCCTGAAAAGAAGGAAGCGAAGAAGGAAGAAAAAACGGAGAAGAAGGTAGAAGTTACTGCAACTACTGAAACTACTGCAAAAGAGGAGAAGAAGGACGCAAGCAGTGCGCCTACGCCAGATGCTCCTGCAGGACCGGAACACTTCGGAATTAAATTTGAAAAATTAAGTGGTCCAAATATTTTAGGAAAGATTCAACTTCCCGTTGATCCTCCAAAGAAAAAGCCAGTGGCTTCCTCATCGAATGTAGATGGTGATAAGCGCAAGCGGAAACGTAAAGACAAAGGTGGCACTGGCAATCAAGCTCGTACTCCCGGACAAGCTCGTACTCCCGGCCAAGCTCGTCCTCCGGGACAAGGCGGTAATGCGCCGGGCGCTGGTCCGCGTCGTGGTCCGGGTGGAGCTCCACAAACTGGTGGTCCTCGCAGAGGTCCGGGTGGCGGTCCCAGAGCTAGAGGTACCGGTCCCGCAGCTCCTAAAGTTGAACCTACCGATAAGGAAATTCAAGATCAGATTAAAGCGACGCTTGCTCGTTTGAGCGGTTCCGGAAAATCGAAGTCTTCGAAAATGCGTCGTGAGAAACGTGATTTGCACGCGCAACGTCAGGAGGCATTGGCAGAGCAAGAATCAGAAAAAGTAATTAAAGTTACTGAGTTCGTTTCTGCGAATGAATTGGCGAAGTTGATGAACGTACAAGTGAATCAAGTAATTTCTACTTGTATGAGTTTGGGATTATTCGTTTCGATTAATCAACGTCTAGATGCAGAAACCATCACGGTAGTAGCTGAAGAATTTGATTATAAAGTAGAATTCGTTTCTGCGGATGTACAGGATTCTATCGTTGACGAAGTTGATGCCGATGAAGATTTACAACCTCGTGCACCAATCGTAACTGTGATGGGTCACGTAGATCATGGTAAAACATCTTTACTCGATTATGTGCGTAATGCGAATGTAATCGCAGGTGAAGCCGGCGGAATCACACAGCATATCGGTGCTTATGAAGTGGCATTAGAAGACGGAAGAAAAATTACTTTCCTCGACACGCCCGGTCACGAAGCATTTACTGCGATGCGTGCTCGTGGAGCAAAAGTAACCGACGTAGCCATTATCGTTATTTCTGCAGATGACAGTGTGATGCCTCAAACGAAAGAAGCCATTAATCATGCACAAGCAGCAGGAGTGCCTATTGTTTTTGCAATTAATAAAGTAGATAAGCCGGATGCTAATCCAGAGAAAATAAAAGAGCAATTGGCGGCAATGAATTTCTTAGTAGAAGACTGGGGCGGTAAATACCAAAGCCAAGATATCTCTGCAAAGAAAGGATTGAACATCGATAAATTACTTGATAAAGTTTTATTGGAGGCCGAGCTTTTGGATTTGAAAGCAAATCCGGATCGTCTTGCAAAAGGAACTGTTATTGAATCTTCACTTGATAAAGGTCGAGGATATGTAACAACTATTTTAGTACAAGCCGGAACTTTAAAATTAGGTGATGTAGTATTAGCCGGTACAAACAGTGGTCGTGTGAAAGCCATGTTTAATGAGCGTGGAATTCGTATTAAAGAAGCTGGACCCTCTGCACCAACGATGATTTTAGGAATGTCCGGAGCCGTGCAAGCGGGTGATCAGTTTAACGTGATGGAAGATGAACGTGAAGCACGTGAAATCGCCAACAAGCGTTTGCAATTACAACGTGAGCAAGGTATTCGTACGCATAAGCATATCACTCTCGATGAAATCGGTCGACGTTTGGCGATTGGAAACTTCAAAGAGTTGAATGTAATTGTGAAAGGTGACGTAGATGGTTCTGTTGAAGCATTGGCCGATTCATTGTTGAAATTATCGACACAGGAAATTCAGGTCAATGTTATTTTGAAAGGTGTTGGACAAATTTCTGAATCTGATGTGATGTTAGCGAGTGCTTCGAATGCGATCATCATCGGATTCCAGGTTCGCCCAAGTGCATCTGCAAGAAAAATAGCAGAGCAGGAAGAAATTGACGTTCGTTTGTATTCTATCATTTACAACGCCATCAACGAAGTGAAAGCTGCGATGGAAGGTATGTTAGCTCCTGACTTCGAAGAGAAAATTGTTTGTAACGTTGAAGTTCGCGATATCTTTAAAATACCGAAAGTGGGAACTGTTGCCGGTTGTATGGTGACGGATGGAAAGATCAACCGTAACACCAAAGTGCGTATCATTCGTGATGGTATTGTAGTGTACAGCGGAGAACTTTCTTCATTGAAACGTTTCAAAGATGACGCTAAAGATGTACAAGCAGGAATGGAATGCGGATTAAGCATCACCAATTACAACGACGTACGTGTTGGCGATAACATCGAAGGATACGAGAATGTAGCGGTGAAAAGAACGCTTGCTTAAAGCTTTGAGCCATGAGTTGTGAGTTGTGAGCTATGAGTTGTGAGTTATGAGTTATGAGCTATGAGCTATGAGTTGTGAGCTATGAGTCATGAGTCATGAGTTGTGAGCTATGAGTTGTGAGCTATGAGTTATGAGCTATGAGTTGTGAGCTATGAGTTATTAATGCTTGCAAGATTTTAAATTGGATATTATCCGAAGATGAATCAGATCGTTATCATAACAAATCATGATCATCTTAAAAATCTGTGGCCAATTAAAGTTTGGTTTGCAGCTATAAGTCTGTGGTTTGGAAAATTTTAAAAATCTAACGACCAACGACTAACTACCAAAATCTAATTCTGAATTCTCAATTCCGAATTCTTAATTAATTATGCTATTTTCATCCCTTCAATAAAGGCACCCTATGGAAAGATTTACGGGATTGATTGGTATCGTATTAATTCTTGGATTGGCTATACTGGCTAGCAATAACAGAAAAGCAATAAACATTCGATTAGTTTTAAGCGGATTGATGTTGCAAGTATTTATTGCGATTCTCGTGTTGAAAATTCCTCCTGTTACTGCCTTTTTCCAGACTATCGGTCGCGGCATGGAGAAGATTGAAATGTTTGCACGTACTGGAGCTTCTTTCGTTTATGGTGGATTAGCTGCTGTGCAATTTGATGGTACCGTAGCAAACTATACAGCGGGTGGATTTGTATTTGCATTAAATGTTACTGCTACTATTATTTTGGTTTGTGTACTCGTTGCTATTTTATATCATATTGGCATCATGCAGAAAGTGATTTCAGTTATTGCAAAAGCGATGAATTTTATTATGCGTGTGAGCGGTGCAGAAGCATTGAGTAATGTAGCAAGCGCATTCGTAGGACAAGTAGAAGCACAGGTAATGATTCGCCCTTATCTTGCAGGTATGACGCAAAGCGAATTGCTCGCAAGTATGAGCGGAAGTTTAGCTTGTATAGCAGGTGGAATTTTAGTCGTGTATGTTAACATGGGCGCTGCGGCAGGATTCGATCTCGCTCCTAAATTAATTGCCGCTTCCTTAATGGCTGCGCCCGGTGCCTTGATCATTTCTAAAATTGTATTTCCTGAAACCAAGGAAAGCGAAACCATGGGCGATGTAAAACTGGAAGTAAAAAGTCCCTATATCAATGTGGTGGATGCCATTTCGCATGGTGCAGGTGATGGATTTAAAATTGCCATGAATGTAATTGCTATGTTGATCGGATTTATTGCTTTGATCACTTTAGTCGATTGGTCTCTCATAAAAATCGCGCATATCTTCAATCCCGATTTTGATTTATCACTGAATTGGATCTTTGGAAAAATATTTTATCCCATGGCTTGGGCGATGGGTGTACCCATGCAAGATGTGAATAATGTTGCTACGCTGCTTGGTCAAAAATTAACCATCAATGAATTCGTTGCCTTTCAAAATTTAGCGAATAAATCAGTCCCCATTTTAACAGAGAAAGGATTATTGATCGTATCAATTGCTATTTGCGGCTTTGCGAATTTCTCCAGTGTGGGAATGCAAATTGGCGGAATCGGTGAATTAGCTCCCGGCCGTCGTGGTGATTTAGCAAGATTGGGTTTAAAAGCACTCTTCTGCGGAACCTTAGCGTCCTATCTTTCGGCGACCATCGCGGGGATAATTGTGTAGCTTGTAGCTCCCTTCGACACACTTCGACAAGCTCAGTGGAGTCAGCTCAGGGCAAGTGCGGCTTGCGGCTTGCGGCTTGTAGCTCCCTTCGACACACTTCGACAAGCTCAGTGGAGTCAGCTCAGGGCAAGTGCGGCTTGCGGCTTGCGGCTTGAAGCTTGTAGCTTGCGGCTTGAAGCTCTTTTCTCGACCAACCGCCCTATTTTCTCGACCAACCACTACCCTCTGCAACGGTAAAATGCATTACTTTGCAATTCGCATTAAAAAAGGAAAATTATAATGAAGAAAAAATTAATTGGTCTGTTGCTGGTCTTAGCGATTGGTTTCGGACAACAGGCGCGTGCTGACGAAGGCATGTGGCCTTTATTTCTGATTTCACAATTGCAGGATTCGATGCAAGCACGTGGATTGAAAATTACTGCTGAAGATATTTACAGCATCAATAAAGCATCAATGAAAGATGCGGTGGTTCGCTTGATGAGCAAGCAGAATCGTATGTTCTGCACGGGTGAAATTATTTCACAAGAAGGATTGTTTTTAACGAATCATCACTGCGGCTATGGTGCCATTCAGGAGCTGAGTACCAATGAAGATAACATCTTAGCCAATGGCTTTTGGGCAAAGTCGCATGCTGAAGAGCGTGCCGCAAGTTTCAATATCGGATTGCTTTCGAAGATTGAAGATGTAACCTCAATGATCATCGATAGTTTACCTGCCGGTGATGATGAAGCAGCACGCTCAAAAGCAGCAGCAGCGATGGTAAAATCGCTTACTGCTCGTTTGAAAGAAGCATTAGGTGATGATAAAGACATGTATGTGATTGAAGTGGTTCCATTTTGGAATGGCAATCGTTACATGGCTATGTATTATGAAGTATTTACAGATATCCGTTTGGTAGGAACTCCTCCTGAGAATATTGGAAAATTTGGTGGAGAAACTGATAACTGGGAGTGGCCACGTCATACATGCGACATTAGCTTATTCCGTATTTATGCCGGAGCGAATAACAAGCCTGCAAAATTTGACAAAGCGAATAAGCCTTATACTCCAAAGCATTTTTTCCCAATCAGTTTAAAAGGCCCAGAGGAGAAAAGTTATGCGATGATTTTAGGGTATCCGGGTCGTACGCAACGAAGCACTTTTAGCGAAGGCGTAAAATATTATTCTGATAAAGAGCGTCCAATGCGTGTAAAGGTTCGTCGTGATATCTTAGATATTTATGAGTCGTACATGCACAAGGATCCAAAAATTAAATTGATGTATGCCGATAAGTTTGCAGGATTGAGCAACTATTGGAAGAAATTCATGGGAGAAGCAAGTGCATTGAAGAAATTAAATATTTACGATCGTAGAAAAGCAGAAGAAAATAAGTTTGATGCGTGGGTAAAGAAAACAAATAATGCAAAATACGCGAATGTCATTGGCATGTACAATGAGGCATATGCTGATGTAGAGAAATATGGAATGTATAATGTATATCTTCAGGATGGAATTAGCAATTCACAGCCGATGCGTTTCGCTATGGCCGCTTCTGCACTGGAGCCGATGTTGTCTGATAAAACCAAGAAAGAAGAGGCAAAGAAAGCTGCAACAGAAATGGCAGCTGATTTAGACGAAGACTTCAAAGAATTTTATGAGCCCATTGAGAAAAAAGTGTTGGCTTCTGTATTGATGCATTTAGTAGAAGATTTAGACAACGCTGCACTTCCAAAAACTTTAACCGATATGGCGGCCAAGTATAAGAAGGATTATACTGCAATGGCAGAGGCCATGTGGAAGAAGTCTATGTTTGTTAGTAAGGATAAGCTCGCTTCATTTCTGAAATCTCCTTCTTTGAAGAAATTGCAGAAAGATCCTATTTATGCGGTGACCAATGGTTATATGAACGAAGTAACGAAGAAAATGCAACCACAAGTTGCCAAAATTAATTCTACATTAGGAAAAGCGAATAGATTGTACATGGCAGGTGTTATGGAGATGAGTCCAAACGCTTTGAATAATCCGGATGCCAACGGAACGATGCGTCTTACTTATGGTCGTGTATTGCCGTACAATGGAAAAGATGCAACCTACTTTAAAGAGTTTACAACATCTCGTGGTGTGATTGAAAAGTACATTCCCGGTGATGTGGAATTTGATGCTCCTCCTCGTTTAATTGAAATGATGAAGAAGAAAGATTTCGGTCAGTATGCAGATAAGGATGGTGAGTTACATATTTGTTTTTTGACTGATAATGATATTACCGGTGGTAATTCAGGAAGTCCTGTTATCAATGGAAATGGTGAATTGATCGGAACGGCATTCGATGGTAACTGGGAAGCAATTGCTAGCGATTTCGCTTTCGAGCCTGAGTTTCAAAGAACCATCTGCGTAGATGTTCGATACACATTGTTTGTTTTAGATAAGTTTGGTGGTGCTGGTCATTTACTAAAGGAAATGAAGATTATTAAATAAGTATAATTGAATGTTAAGCCCCGTAGCAAAATTTGTTACGGGGCTTTTTTGTGGATGCTATTTGTGCAATATCAAAAGATAATTTATATTTACTATTTTTGATTGAGTTGAGGCATTGGATTCACCTAGCGATTTCTTTTGATTCAAATAATCATTCTTTTAAAAATTTATAAAAAACATGGAAGAAACACATATTCGTTTATTAAATGAAAATAAAACTTGGGCGAAATCGATGCTGAAGCAAGATCCTGATTTTTTTGAGCGACTTGTTAATGTGCAAACACCTGAATTTTTATGGATCGGTTGTTCCGATAGTCGTGTGCCGCCCAATGAAATTACACAAACCAAACCCGGCGAAATATTTATTCATCGCAACATCGCCAACATGGTGGTGCATACCGATTTGAATTTATTGAGTGTGCTACAGTATGCTGTGGAAGTATTAAAAGTGAAACACATCATTGTGTGCGGACACTATGGCTGTGGTGGAGTACGTGCCGCTATGACCAACAACAGCATGGGCTTAATCAACAAATGGCTTCGCAATATAAAGGATGTTTATCGTTACCATCAGGATGAAATAGAATTACTGGATTCAGATAATTTAAAATTAAATCGATTGATAGAATTAAATGTGACGGAACAAGTCATGAATCTTGCAAAAACATCCATCGTTCAAAAAGCATGGAAACATGAAAATTCTCCGCATTTACATGGATGGGTATATGATCTACACGATGGTATTCTTCGTCCGCAAATTCATCTTCCTCCAGGCTCGCATTTAGATCATCCGATTTTTGAATACGATAATTTGTAATCAAATTTCGATTCAGCACCATTCTATATTTTTTATGGGCCACTGATTTACTATGATTATTTATAATTCACACTGATTTATAAAGTGCAAAGAGAAAAGCGCCAATTAAAAAAAGAGCCTCGTCATTTTTCAATGACGAGGCTCTTGGCTTTACTGTTTATTCTTAATTCACTAATTATTTAATGACGCTAAATCGCTTTGCTGATCTCTGAGTGTTAGTGGTTACATTCAAGAAATACATTCCAGAATTTAGATTTGATACATCCATTTGAATTCGGTTGCCTAAATTTTGATTCGATTCTGAACGAATTATTTTTCCGGTTATATCGGTAATGTTGATTGATTCTACGGTTTCATTAGAATTTACTACGACATTTAAAACCGATTGTGTAGGATTTGGATACATCGATTCTACTATTGCGTTGTTGATTTCATTAAGACCAGTAACAATAGGGAATTGGATGACAGTTCCATCTACTAAGGCCGCAAATAAACCAAAGGCGGCTCCGTTTTGGTTTGTTCCCGGACTTAAGAATCCTGAAGCAAATACTACGGCCGAACCGCCTCCTAGTGTGCTGAGGTCAGCAACATATTCTGCAACAATTACACTGTTGTTATTTCCAGGGGTTACTTGTAAAGTATATAAGGCAGATGGTACAGAAATGTATGCGGTAATATCTGTGTAAGCTGCATTGTCAACAATAACTCCTGCGCCTACAGCTACTACATCTACTGTTGGTGCATCCGTTGCTCCATGTACTACTCTAAAGTCAACATCTGTTCCGCTTAAGGAAGATTCACGCATTTCGTTTTGTAATAATAATTGAAATCCGGTAGGACGACCGTCAGGATTCACATCAAATGAAGATGGACTTAATACACCACTTGCTATTGCTACATAAGAGTCTCCGTTTGCTAATACTACCGGAATATTTACTAAAGTATCGTTGATTGAAGTGCTATTTCCCGGTGCAATTCCAATGTTTAGAGTTACGCCAGAAGGAACATCAATAAATGGAGTAGCAGTTCTGAATGCAAAATTATCCAATAACAAACCACCGTTGACATATACATCTACCGAAGCAGCTGCAGGATCTGCACTGTTATGAATGACTTGAAGTCTTGAATTCGAAGTATCGTTTAATTGGAGAACTGTACCATCAGGTAAAGCTGCAAATAATCCGAAAGCTTCACCATTTTGATTGGCTGCGGGTGTAAGAAATCCTGATGCGAAGACCACTGCTGCTCCGCCGGATAATCCGCTCAAAGGAGCAAAATAAGTTGCAATGATAGAACTTGAGTTTGAAGCAGTGATGTCAAGCAAATAATCATTTGCAGGAACACTTAGGTAACCTTGTAAGCTGGTGTAAGTAATACTATCAATCAGCTGCGCAACATTTCTTGCATACACATCTACCGCCGGCGCATCCGTTGCACCATGTAATACGGCAAGGTCAACACTGGAACCGTTTATACTTGCTTCTTGCATTCCATCAAATAAAAGAAGTTGAAAACCTGTAGAGATTCCTTCAGGATTTACCGCGAAAGAAGAAGGACTTAATACTCCATTTGCAACGGCAACATAAGTACCTCCATCATTTAATATTACCGGTATGTTTACCAAGGTGTCATTTACACTGGTGCTGGTAGATGGTGCAATGCCTATGTTCAAAGTTTGTCCGCTATTGACATCAATAAATGGTGTGGCAGTACGGAAATTGAAATTATTTAATAAGAGTGCTCCGTTTACATACACATCCACTGAGGCAGCAGCGGGATCCGCAGCATTGTGAATTATTTGTAGTCGTGCAGTCCCTACTTTATTTAGAGTTACTACAGTACCGTTAGGAAGCGCAGCAAATAATCCGAAAGCTTCGCCATTTTGGTTTTGCGAAGGATCTAAAAAACCGGAAGCAAAAACAATAGCAGCACCGCCCCCCAAACTGTTTAATTCTGCAGAGAAAGTAGCAACAACAGTAGTGTTGTTATTTCCGGGTGTAATGTCTAAAAGATAATCTCCTGCAGGTACACTGAAGTATGGAGTAAAATCTGTGTAAGTTGCATTGTCCACAAGAATTCCTACTCCTTGAGCAAGAACGTCAACAGTAGGTGCATCAGTGGCTCCATGTAAAACTTTTAAATCCACTTCATTCGGATTCATTGACATATTTCTAATGTTATCAGCTAAGATTAATTGAAATCCGGTAGAGACAGCATTTGGATTACTAGCAAAAGAGTTCGGGTTCAATACACCACTAGCTATGGCTACATAGCGTTGATTCATCATCAAAGTAACAGGAACATTTACAAGTGTATCGTTCACACTAGTACTATTGCCAGGAGCTACACCTATATTAAGGACTACGCCTGATGGTACGGTAATAAATGGAGTTGCTTCACGAAAAGCAAAATCATTTAATGTTAAATTGCCATTGACATAAATATCAACGCTTGATGCAGCTGGATCGGCGCTGTTATGAATTACCTGTAATTCTGCTTGGCCTAGGCTGAGCGTTACACTACATCCAAATAGAAGTAGCGTTAAGAAATAGTTTTTAATTTTCATAGTAAATTGATTTTAGTTGTGATTACAACTTCAAAACACCCTACAACAAGTTTTGTTTAGATATTTATTGTAAAATTTAAACAAGAAATATATAAATAGTTGTATTACAAATAGTTAAAATTGATTTTTGTGTTTTCTAAAAAACTTGGGTTTTTCTTCTAGAAAATTGACTATCAATGCTTAATAAGAAAAAGGAAATTTTTTCATTGGAATAAATTTTCCAAAATAATATTCGTTTTTACTAAGAAAAACGTCATGTTTTTAATCAAGTTTAAAAAGTCAACCTATTTCAGGCTAAGACAAACCAACGACTAACAACCAACAACCAACAACTAACAACCAACGACTAACAACCAACGACTAACGACCAACGACTAACAACCAACAACCAACGACTAACGACCAACGACTAACAACCAACAACCAACAACCAACAACTAACAACCAACGACTAACAACCAACGACCAACGACCAACGACTAACAACCAACAACCAACGACTAACGACCAACGACTAACGACTAACAACCAACAACCAACAACCAACAACCAACAACCAACAACCAACGACTAACGACCAACGACTAACGACTAACAACCAACAACCAACGACCAACGACCAACGACTAACGACCAACGACCAACGACCAACAACCAACAACCAACAACCAACGACCAACGACCAACGACCAACGACCAACGACTAACGACTAACGACCAACAACTAACGACCAACGACCAACGACTAACGACTAACGACTAACGACCAACAACCAACAACCAACGACTAACGACCAACAACTATTCTTTAATAAACTTCGACGTGTACCAAATATTATTTGTTTTCACTCTCAAAACATAGGTGCCGGTTTTTAAATGGCTGATGTCGCAACTGTAATTGATACCTTCCTGATTGATGTTTTCACTGCTCATTTTTTGACCGCTCATGCTAAAAATAACGAGATCGCTTACTTGACTTTCACATGTGAAAAGTATTAATCCTTGTGCAGGGTTAGGTCGGATATTTAAAGTAACTTCTACAGGTAGATCAATATAAATTCTTGTTGGACCATTGGTAAATTGCTGAACATATGTGCTATCGGAATACAATACTGTTTGGCGGTCTTGAAAAGAAATGTTGATTGTTCCGGCTACATAATAGAATTGATTATAGCAGGTGGCCAGGTCGGTAATTCCTGCTTGTACTGATTTTGTTTCGTTCGGTACATCCCAGTGGTGATCATAATCGTAGAGCCTTTTACCTAATGTGCTATAACGGATAAGCATATACGAACGAGCCTTTATTTCAGCACCTCCTTGCAATTTGATGGTAGTTTCTTTTTCTCCACCTACCAAAATGGATTTATCGGATTCAATTTGCAAACAAGAAGGAACGGAATTATTTTCATAAGTACGTTGCCAATCTACACTCCCATCTTTCAAAGAAAGTCTGGAAATTTTAGTTTCTTGTTCATTGGCTTTGCTATTTCCGCTACCGATAGCATGCACAAAATTATTTTTTCCGAGCACTTTTATATAATCTTTCACATCAGAATTTTGAAAATTCCATCTCAACGAACCTGTAGCCGAATACACTCTAACAACACCATGATTGTGGTTCATATTATCTCCCGGAGCTTGGCCGTAAAGTGTTCCTCCAACAACGATCTGACTATTTGCAGTGGCATTATAAATTTGAATTGAGGAAACATGATTCTCATTGATACTGTTTTCTATCAATTGATCTCGCACTTCGAAAATGGTATTGAAATCTGCATTCACACGTTCAAGATAAAAGAAGTTGCCATATAAACTTTCTTTGCGCATTCCGGCGATATATATATTACCCGTGGGCGTAATTACTACATCGTTAATATAAAATCCATCGTTGGCCGCCTGACCTATTTTAACAATATTATTTTTAATAGTGCCTGCAGAATTTTTTCTACAGATACTTCGATTCCACATCTGATCAAAAATGTCTTTTGAACTGTAAACAATAAATTTATTTCCTGAAGTATCTATGCCGCCTGCAAAAACATCTACACCTAAACTGCTCGATTTCGTTAACCCCCATGTAAGCGAATCGATATAGTTGAGATTGTAATCAAATACTTTCAAATACATGTAATAGGCATTCGCACTTTCTGCTCTTTCGGTAATGCACAACCGTTGGGTGATGGTATCCACCGTAAAAGCAATTACAGCAGGATTATTTTCTGAAATATTTACTACTATCTGATGCAATTCCTTGCCAGCAGAGTCAATAAGTGACAAAGTGTAAATCTGTGGAGATAAACTGTCTGATGTGTTTAATCTATAATAAGAGCCATTCGAAAGACTCTCAATCATATTTCGTTTCAACAGGGAATGATCAGAACTTGTAATTCGTCGACCAATTTGTGCTGTTGCAAGTTTTGTAAAGAAGAGAAGCAGTGTGCAAACAATAACAGCCTTTTTCATTTGTTGATTTTTTTAATCTAATCAAATGTATAGGTAACGTCGGATGCACTTTACTCAATGAAAAATTGTTTTCAACTAAATGCATGTGTACAATGGAGCTGAGCTCAAATATCGAAAATTTTTTTTGATGAAATTTTTCAAACCGATTGCTATTTATTTGAAAATGGATTATAAATCCGGAAGCTTCACGTCATCCGGAACGATGAAGGTAGTTTGAAATTGAAGCCCTATTTTTTGAAGAAAACCAACTGCCTCCAATCTGGTTCTGAAATCACCAACCCTGACTTTGAAATTGGGTTGTTGGTAAATCAAATAGGCAGGAATGTCGGGATAAGTTTGCAAAAAAGAAGCTCTAAGTTCTTGCGCTTTAGTTCTTTCACTGCCAAAATAAACTTGAATACGATAGCCGGGCATACTCATTTTTGATGCATTCACTAATTTATGGCGTTGCACTAATAAATTGGCCAAACTATCGGAATTGTTTGCTTTTTGCGCCTGAACAAACCAAGGCAAAATCAAGAAAACGAATAGAGTAATGCGCATTGGTCAAAGATCGTTATTTTGTTGGTTTTTGAAAAGACTCCGCTAAATAAAATAAAATCAACGCTTTGTGTTAAATAGTGGCATGACAAAGGTGCTCAATCCACAAATATTTTTTTTCGCACATAAATTTATTAACAATTCTAAACCTGGTTTTTTATAAGTATTTGATTATTATAACAATTTATTTTATTTGAATCAATTACTTTGAATTCAAGTTTGGTTTTGGTGGTGGAATTCAAGCTGATCAGTTCATTTTCCGTGACTTAATTAGAATGAATACAAATAGTAGCTTTTTTTATTCTAAAAAAACGGTTGAATTATAGTTTCCACTAAATTTGACCACCGGAAAAATGACTGAATAATGTCATTTATCGGTAAAAAGATTTCATAAAAAAACTTAAAACTATTTCGAGCATATGCTACGTTACGTATACAGGAGCCTGACTATTAATCTGTTAGCATTAACCCTGATCGTAATCTTCCAAACTTCGGCACAGGCACAGCCCAACGGCGAGGCCCTGTTTAAAGCCAATTGCACCGCTTGCCACGTAGTTGGCGATGACGCTGTAGTAGGCCCAGGTTTGAAAAATGTACACATAAAGTACAAGGAAGACTGGTTGATCAAATGGATTAGAAATTCTCAAGCTTTAATTAAGTCGGGCGATGCCTTGGCTATCAAAGCATTTGAAAGTAATAATAAAGTGGTAATGACTTCTTTTAATTTGTCTGACGATGAAATTAAAAGCATTATTTCTTATATTAAAACAGAAAGTGAAGCTGCTCCTGCGGCCCCGGTTGCAACATCCGGTGCTGTTAGCGCCGGTGAAGCAAAATCTGATGGTTTTCCTCTCACTTTATTATTGGTTTTACTTACACTGATTATCGTATTTGTAATTTTAAATCGTGTTCAAAGAGGCCTTCAAAGAGTAGTCAACGACCGCATTGGAATTCCTGAGCCTGTGAAGCTGGAAGGAAAGGCTCATCTTAAATCCTGGATACGCGGGAATAAGAAATTAATTGCTTTGATGTTTATTATCGTCTCTGTCGTAGGTTCTGTAGCCGGATGGAAAGCGCTTGCTAGTATAGGTCTCAACCAAAATTATGCACCTGATCAACCGATCAAGTTTTCACACCAATTGCACGTCGGTCAAAATAAAATCGATTGTCGATATTGTCACACCGGTGCCGAGAAATCAAAGAATGCTGGAATACCTTCTCCAAACCTTTGTATGAATTGTCATAAATACGTGAAGAAAGGTCCTAAATATGGTACTGAAGAGATTGCAAAGATTTACGAGGCCATTGGTTGGGATGTGGAAACTCAACAGTACACCGGCAAAACAAAACCGATTAAGTGGGTACGTATTCATAATCTTCCTGACTTAGCCTATTTCAACCACTCTCAGCACGTAAAAGTGGGTGGAGTGGAATGTGAAACTTGTCATGGTCCTGTTGGAGAGATGGAAATAGTGAAACAGTTCTCGCCTCTTACAATGGGCTGGTGTATCCAGTGTCACCGTGATACACAAGTGAAAACGGAGAACAACGGATACTATACAGAATTGCACGCAAAAATGAAAAAACAATATGGACCTGATGTGAAGCTTACAGTTGAAAAACTGGGCGGTACAGAGTGCGCACGTTGTCATTACTAATAATTAAATTAATAAACGGCATTGTCACTGTGGCATGCTGAATATATAACCCTGGTATAATCACCAAGACCGTTATGGAAAAACGATATTGGAAAGGTGTTGATGAGCTCAACAACGATCCTGAATTTGTACGTCTTCGCGACAATGAATTCTTCGAGCACCTTCCCTTAAATGAAACTCTTCAAAAGAAAGCAGAAAGTGCTTCTTCAACTTCCCGTAGGGATTTCTTGAAATTTGTGGGCTTTAGCGTAGCTGCCGCTTCATTGGCTGCTTGTGATGCTCCGGTTAAAAAGGCGATTCCTTATGTGGTGAAGCCGGAAGAAATTACACTGGGTATTCCTAATTATTATGCGTCTACTTTTGCAGATGGTTCTGACTATTGCAGCGTATTAATTAAGACACGCGAAGGTCGTCCAATCAAAATCGAAGGAAATGATCTTTCTACAGTTACCAAAGGCGCTACAAATGCACGTGTACAAGCTTCTGTTTTGAGTTTGTACGACAACGCACGACTTCAACAGCCAATGGCAAAGAAGAAACGTACGGAGTGGTCGAACATCGATGCAGAAATTACTGCAAAGTTGAACGAGCAAGCTGCAGGTGGAAAGAAAATAACAGTGCTTACAAATTCAATGTATAGCCCTTCCGGCAAAAGAGCATTGAATGATTTTATAGCCAAATATCCTACTGCGAAGCAAGTGGTTTATGATGCAGTTTCTTATTATGGATTATTGAAGGGTAATGAACTTTCTTTTGGTAAGTCTGTAATTCCATCTTATAGCATGGATAAAGCAGAAGTGATTGTGAGTTTCAGTGCCGACTTCTTGCAAAACTGGTTGTCGCCAATCGAGTTTGCACATCAATATGGTGTGACGCGTAAATTGCGTGACGGAAAAAGAACTTTGTCAAAGCATTATCAGTTTGAAAGCATGCTTTCTTTATCAGGAGCGAATGCTGATAGCCGCCATAAAATTAAGCCAAGTCAGCAATCTGCTCTTGTATCTTCTTTATACAATAAAGTAGTGGCACTAACAGGTGGCACATCCGTAAACGCAAGCGCAACTCCACTTGATAAATCTTTAGATGGTATTGCAAAAGAATTAGTAGCCGCGAAAGGAAAGAGTGTTGTAATAAGTGGCTCTAATGATCCGAATGAGCAAGTGATGATCAATGCGATCAATGCTGCATTAGGAAATTATGGTAGCACTATTAATTTAAATCGTACTTGTAATTTAAAAAGCAGTAATGATGCAGCCTACGCAGAGTTCATGTCCGATATGGAGAATGGAAGCTTAGGTGCTGTGATTTTCTGGAATACAAACCCTGCTTATACTTCATCAAATCCTAAAGCATTTTCTACAGCACTTTCAAAAGTGGCAGTGAAAATTTCTTTAGCTGATCGTGAAGATGAAACAGCTCAACTTTGTGATTACGTTTGTCCGGATCATCATTACCTCGAATCTTGGGGAGATGCAGAGGCTTATATAGGAAGTTTTAGTTTGATGCAACCTACCATTCGTCCACTCTTCAACACGCGTCAGGCTGCTGAGAGTTTATTGAAATGGTCAGGGAATACTGCTTCCGATTATTATACTTACATAAGAAATACTTGGAGCACTTCTGTGTTTCCAATGCAGAATGGTATCAGTTCTTTTGATGCATTCTGGAATCAATCTTTGAGAGATGGAATTTTTGATGCTTCATTTATCATCGGTGGAACAACTTCTTTCTCTGGAAATGTAACCGCTGCTGCCGATCAATTGGCTAAGCCTGCATCTGGAATTGAATTATGCGTCTATGAAAAAGCCGGTTTAGGAAATGGAGCAAATGGAAATAATCCATGGTTGCATGAATTACCGGATCCAATCACGAAGGTGTGTTGGGATAATTATTTTGCTGTACTTCCTGCCTATGCCGAGAAAATGGGATGGCGTCAGGGTACGGTGATTGAAGTGAAAGTAGGTGCTGCTTCAGTGAAAGGTCCTGTTTTGATGCAGCCTGCGATGGCCGATGAAACAATTGCGGTTGCGCTAGGTTACGGACGTACGAACTGTGGTAAAGCAGGCGATAAAGTAGGATTTAATGCGTATCCTTTTGTATCAATGAACGGAGGTGCGCAGATGTATTATGCGACAGGAGTTAATATTAATAAGACCGTTGAAGACGATTATACTTTCGCATTAACTCAATCTCATCACACTATGATGGGTCGTGACATTGTGAAAGAAACAAGTTTAGCTGCTTGGTTGAAGGATCCTAAAGCAGGAAACCCAACCGAACTGATCGCTTCTCCTTATGGTCCTAAGACTGTTGAAGAATTAGATCTTTGGAAGTCTGAAGAAGATCCGGGCTTTGCTCGTCCTAACCACAGTTGGGGTATGGGAATCGATTTGAATGCTTGTATCGGATGTGGTGCATGTGTCATTGCTTGTAATGCTGAGAATAATGTGCCTGTTGTAGGTAAGGAAGAAGTCGGTCGTTCACGTGAAATGCATTGGATCCGTATTGATCGTTATTATACCAGCGACACTACAAAAGATAATGCTGACGAAAAAGGTCTTGGCAAATTAGATATGTACGGTGAAATGGAAAGGCCTGCTTCGGATAATCCGCAGGTGATGTTCCAACCCGTCATGTGTCAACATTGTAATCATGCTCCTTGTGAAACCGTTTGTCCGGTAGCAGCAACAACACATAGTTCTGATGGATTGAACATGATGGCTTATAACCGTTGTGTAGGTACACGTTATTGCGCGAACAACTGTCCATATAAAGTACGTCGTTTCAACTGGTTTAAGTATAGCGATAATGAGAATTTCCCTTATAACATGAATGACAGTTTGGGAAAGATGGTATTGAACCCTGATGTAACTGTTCGTTCGCGTGGAGTGATGGAGAAGTGTTCGATGTGTATTCAGCGAATTCAATATGGTCGTCTCGAAGCAAAGAAAGATGGGCGTCGTCCGAAAGATGGTGAAATCAAAACTGCTTGTGCGCAAGGATGTCCTACGAATGCGATCGTATTCGGTGATTACAATGATCAGGAATCACAAATTAATAAACTCTTCAAAGACGAGCGTAGTTATCACTTGCTTGCCTCTATAGGAACTCAGCCGGGTGTCTTCTACCAAACGAAAGTTTGGAATCGTGAAGAAGAAGAAGCAAAGGCAAAAAAACATTCATAAACAGAAATTAACCTCGAGTATAGTATTCTTCTCTTATGCATAAAGAATCGGAACTTCGTCCGCCACTCATCTTAGGTGACAAAACCTGGCACGACATCACAGAAGATGTTTGCCGCCCGGTGGAATCCAAAGCCAACAAATGGTGGTGGCTTGCCTTCTCTCTATCGCTCGCCGCATTTCTTTGGTGGGTCATAGCAGTGTCTTACACAGTAGGAACCGGAATCGGTGTCTGGGGATTAAATAAAACAGTGGGTTGGGCATGGGATATCACCAACTTCGTATGGTGGGTAGGTATCGGTCACGCCGGAACCTTAATTTCTGCAATCCTCTTATTGTTCCGTCAGAAATGGCGTTTGTCAATTAACCGTTCCGCAGAAGCGATGACCATCTTCGCAGTAATTTGTGCAGCGAGTTTTATCGTTTCTCACATGGGTCGTCCATGGGTGGCTTATTGGCCTCTACCTCTTCCAAACCAATTCGGTTCTTTATGGGTGAATTTTAACTCTCCTCTTGTATGGGACGTATTTGCAATCTCTACTTATTTCAGTGTATCCTTAGTGTTCTGGTATTCGGGATTGATCCCTGATTTTGCTGTTATCCGCGACCGTGCCAAAACAAAATGGCGCAAGCGCATTTATACCATCTTAAGTTTCGGATGGGTGGGTACAGCAAAAAACTGGCAGCGTTTTGAAGAGGTTTCTTTGGTATTAGCCGGTTTATCTACTCCACTTGTACTTTCAGTTCACTCGGTGGTATCGATGGACTTTGCCACATCGATAGTTCCGGGATGGCATACTACCATCTTCCCACCTTATTTCGTTGCGGGAGCTATTTTCTCAGGATTTGCAATGGTGCAAACGCTCTTGATCATCGTACGTAAAGTTTTAACTTTAGAAGACTATATCACCATTTATCATATCGATATGATGAATCGCGTAATTCTTATTACCGGTTCTATCGTGGGTGTTGCATACATAACAGAATTCTTCATCGCCTGGTACTCAGGTGTAGAATATGAGCAATATGCATTTATCAATCGTGCTACCGGTCCTTACTGGTGGGCATATTGGAGTATGATGACGTGTAACGTAATTACACCGCAGCTTTTCTGGTCGAAGAAATTACGTGAAAGTGTATTCGCAACGTTCATCATTTCCATTTTCGTTAACGTAGGAATGTGGTTCGAGCGATTTGTAATTATTGTAACATCACTTCACCGTGATTACCTTCCATCTAGCTGGACGATGTATTATCCAACTTGGGTGGAGGCCGGTATATTCATTGGTTCTATTGGATTATTCTTCACTTGCTTCCTGATTTTCGTTCGTGTATTCCCCGTTATTGCAATGTCGGAATTGAAAACGATTGTGAAATCATCTTCCGAAGGAGCAAAGAAAAAACATGAAGTAACCGCTAATCAAGATACACAGTTATGAGCGCGCAGAATAAAAAATTCGTTTATGGCATTTTCAATGATGATGCCATTGTTTTGAATGCAATTCCGGTTCTTAAAAATAAGGGCTTGAAAGTAAAAGATGTAATTTCTCCATTTCCTATTCATGGTTTGGATGAGGCATTAGGTTTAGAGCGTACAAGAATCTCTATTACATGTTTCCTCTTCGGAATGACCGGTTGCGGTTTGGCTTTGTTGATGACCTATTACATGAATATTTTCGATTGGCCAATGGACATTGGAGGAAAACCAAGTTTTGCATTTTATAAAAACTTGCCTGCCTTTATTCCGGTAATATTTGAAAGTACGGTATTGTGTGCTGCACACGGAATGGTAATTACCTTCTTCTTGCGTAGTAAATTATTACCTGGTGTAGAGCCTCATGTAATTCACCCGCGCATGGCCGACGATCATTTCGTGATGGCAATACAAATTAATGATGACAGCGAAATTGCTAATGTGGAGTCTCAACTTCGTGCAGCAGGCGCTATTGAAACTAAAAAATAAAACAGAGAACCTATTGCTATGAATAAGCCAGTTGTGTTCCTTTCTACTCTTGCAAGTCTTGCCCTGGTCTTGTTGACCTCTTGCGGCAGAGATGCGAATGATCCGGGAACTGAATTCATGCCCGACATGTATCGTTCACCAGCTTACGGAGTATATTCTTCTAATCCTAATTTCGCAGACAACTTGACAATGCAAGCACCGGTTGTAGGAACGATTCCACGAGGATATACTTTCTTTAGTTACCCTTCTTCAAATGAAGGGTATGAAGCCGCAGGTCGTGATGTGAAAAATCCATTGCTTCTTACCAAAGCGAATTTAGCGGAAGGAGAGCGTTTGTATGGTATTTTCTGTACGCATTGTCATGGCGAAGCCGGACAAGGTGATGGAAACTTAGTAGCCATTGGAAAATTTCCTCCTCCTCCAAGTTATTCTGCAGGAAATTCAAGTCGTGGAGGTGCGCTGAAAGATCTTAGTGATGGTAAAATATTTCATACGATTACTTACGGAGTTAACTTGATGGGACCACACGCTTCTCAAATTAATCCGGAAGAACGTTGGAAAATTACGATGTTCATTCACAAACTTCAAGGAAATGCAATGGCGGTAATTGATAGTGCTGCTGCAACAACTACAACTCAAGACTCTTCGAATGCCGCCGTATCGGCAAAATAATAAATAAGAAAAAAGAATTTATGGGACATCACGGACCTATCGAAGTCACAACAACACAACCCTACGATTTTACATCTAAAAATAAGATGTGGGCGATCTCTATGATCGTGATTGGTGTGGTTGCGATTATAGCTCAGTTCATGACACATCATGATCAAACATGGGCAAATTTATTATGGAGTAATTTTATTTTCTTGGCACTCTCATTAGGCGCTACTTTCTTCTTGGCACTTCAATATGTAGCTGAAGTGGGTTGGAGCGCAGTGGTGATTCGACCTCTTGAGGCCATGGGACAAAGTTTACCGGTTGCAGGAGTCATTATGATTTTGATTATTGCATTTGGTGGCGAACATTTATACCATTGGATGGGAGATGGAATTACAGATCCTAATTCTCCGAACTATGATAAGATTATTGCAGGAAAATCTGCGTTCTTGAATCCCACTTTTTTCTGGATTCGTGTTATTCTTTATTTCGTGATTTGGACTTTCTATGCTCGTTACTTTAGATCGAATTCTTTAAAGATGGATTCCGGAGAAGGCTTAAGTGCTTATCTCAAAAATCGTCGTTCCGCTGCTGCTTTCTTGGTGCTATTTGCCATTACAGAGTCAGTCATGTCATGGGATTTCATCATGTCTATTGAAACACATTGGTATTCTACTTTGTTTGGATGGTACACATTCGCCGGTCTATTCGTAACTTCATTAGCTGTGTTGGCTTTTATCGTAGCTTATCTTAAGCATCGTGGATATTTAGCAGAAGTAAACGAACATCACTTGCACGATATCGGTAAGTTTATGTTTGCATTCAGTATTTTCTGGACCTACTTATGGTTTTGTCAATTTATGTTGATTTGGTATTCTAACATTGGTGAAGAAGTAACTTATTTTATGTTGCGTCAGGATCATTACCGTGGTATCTGGTTAGCATCATTCTTCATTAATTTCATCGCTCCTTTCTTGATCTTAATGACGCGTGATGCAAAACGTAAGAAGTTTCTATTGATGTTTATGTCGATCGTGATCTTCATTGGTCACTGGCTAGATACATTTATTATGGTAGTTCCCGGTTCTATGGTTACTGCTACTCATCATGGTGCTGCACATGGAGCGGAAGCTGCTTCACACGGCGCTGCTGCTGCACACGGTGCTGCTACACATCATGATTTATTAATAGGAAGTATTGGTTGGATGGAAGTAGGAACCACGATTGGTTTCATCGGACTCTTCGCTTACATCACACAACATTACCTCAGTAAATCACCATTGGTAGTGAAAAATCACCCCATGATGGAGGAAAGTTTAAATCACGCTATATAATTATTAATTAGAATCTACATTCATTAAATATTTCAAAACGCTATGAACTTGTTGTTAACCCTGGCAGTAGTCTTTGGTATTCTGGTGCTCATCCGAATTGCTAATGTAGCCCAAATGGCTGCTGAGCTTTCCGGTGAAACCGATGAAGAGGAAGAGGAAAAGGCAAATAAATGGAATAGTATAGGTTTCCTTCTTTTTATGTTACTCGGAATTCCATTGATGATCTACTGTACCATAAAATGGACGCCATTGATGTTACCGGTTGCTGCTTCAGAACATGGGGTAGATGTTGACAAGCTCATGGATATTAATTGGATTGTATTGATTATTACATTTCTTATTACTTCCTTTTTACTTTTTTGGTTCGCTTATAAATACCGTTATAACAAAAATAGAAGATCGTACTATTTTCATGATAATATGAAACTGGAATTGATATGGACAGTTGTTCCTACCATTGTTTTAGCAGGGCTAATTGTAACCGGTTTGTTGGAGTGGAATAAAATCACAGATATGAACTTATCCGATAAAGGAATGAAGGTTCAGATTTATGCTAAACAATTTAACTTCGCTGTCCGTTATGCAGGAAAGGATAATAAACTAGGATCTTCCTTTTTCAGAAACATTTCAGATACTAATCCGTTAGGTGTAGATGTAGCTGATTCTTCAGCTGCCGATGATAAAATTTCATCTGAATTGGTAATGCCGGTGGGAGAAGAAATTGAATTGGTAATTAATTCAAGAGATGTAATTCACTCCGTCTATCTTCCCCATTTCCGTGCACAAATGAACGCCGTGCCGGGCATGACAACTCGCTTCCATTTTAAGCCTACTATCACTACAGCGAAAATGAAAGAAATTACCGGAAATGATAAGTTTGAATACGTCATGTTGTGTAATAAAATTTGTGGAGTAGCTCACTACAACATGAAAATGCCGGTTAGAGTTTTAGAGAAAGATGAATTCAAAGCTTGGTTGCAAAAGGAAAAGAGAGTGTTTACAAGAGAATCATTAAATGCTGCTGATTCTTCAACGACTGCAGTACCTGTTGTTGATTCTACAGTAGTAAGTGCAAAATAAATTTATTCTAAGATTTAAATTACAAAGAGAAAATAATCACCAATGGAAGTGAATCAACATAATGAAGTGACACCGCATAATGACGACCATGGTCATCATGGACATGATCATCATCACGAACATGAAGAGAGTAACAACTTCTTTGCGAAGTATGTTTTTACTACGGATCATAAAATGATCTCTAAGCAATTCTTGATCACGGCAATTTTTATGGCTTTCCTCGCAATGGGAATGTCAATGATTTTCCGTCTTCAATTGGCTTGGCCTGATGTAAAGTTTCCATTCTTGGAAGATATCATCGGTCGCTGGGGTAAGGACGGAAAACTGGATCCGGGTTTTTATTTAGCTCTTGTTACTTTACATGGTACCATCATGGTGTTCTTTGTATTAACAGGAGGCCTTTCAGGAACCTTCTCCAACTTACTCATTCCACTTCAAGTGGGTGCCCGTGATATGGCATCCGGATTTTTAAATGCATTGTCATTCTGGTTCTTCTTTGTTTCAACCATCGTGATGTGTGCTTCCTTGTTCATTGAATCAGGTCCAGCCTCTGCAGGATGGACGGTGTATCCACCACTGAGCGCATTGCCACAAGCAATTGCCGGTTCCGGTTTGGGAATGACGCTTTGGTTGATTTCTATGGCATTGTTCATTGCATCTTCTCTTCTAGGTGGAATCAATTACGTGACTACCGTTTTGAATTTGCGTACGAAAGGTATGAACATGACGAAATTGCCTTTAACAATCTGGGCATTCTTCATCACTGCAATTCTTGGTGTGCTTTCTTTCCCGGTATTATTAGCAGCAGCGTTGTTGTTAATCTTTGATCGTAGTTTCGGAACTAGTTTCTTCTTGAGTGATATCTTTATTGATGGTGCTCCTTTAGATTATGCCGGCGGATCTCCCATCTTGTTCCAGCATTTATTCTGGTTCCTTGGTCACCCTGAAGTTTACATCGTTTTGTTACCTGCTTTAGGATTGGCTTCAGAGGTAATTTCTGTAAATGCCCGTAAACCAATCTTCGGTTATAAAGCAATGATCGGATCTATGTTGGTGATTGCATTCCTTTCATTTGTCGTTTGGGGTCATCACATGTTTATTACAGGGATGAATCCATTCTTAGGATCTGTATTCGTATTTACCACACTGCTCGTAGCGATTCCTTCTGCCGTAAAGGTCTTTAACTATATTACTACACTTTGGAGAGGAAATATTCAATTTACACCTGCGATGATGTTCGCGATGGGATTGGTTTCTACATTCATCACAGGTGGATTAACCGGTATTATTCTTGGAGATTCTACTTTGGATATCAACGTACATGATACGTACTTCGTGGTAGCTCACTTTCATATTGTAATGGGATCATCTGCGATCTTCGGAATGTTTGCAGGAGTGTATCATTGGTTCCCGAGAATGTATGGTCGTATGATGAATCGTAAATTGGGTTATGCTCACTTTTGGTTGACCATCCTTGGTGTGTACGGCGTATTTTTTCCGATGCATTTCTTGGGATTGGGCGGCGTACCTCGTCGTTATTATGCAACTACCGGATACGAAGCTTTCAACGTGTTTGTAGACATCAATATAATCATTACCATTGCTGCTATCATTAGCGGATTAGCTCAGTTTATTTTTGCTTTCAATTTCTTCTACAGTATTTTCAAAGGAAAGAAATCAGTTCAAAATCCGTGGAAGGCGAATACCTTGGAGTGGACAGCACCTGTTGAACATCTTCACGGTAACTGGCCAGGAGAAATTCCTACCGTTCACCGCTGGCCTTATGATTACGGAAAGCCGGGAGCAAAGGAAGATTTCATCCCTCAAACGGTTCCTTACTCCGAAACTCCGGAGAGTAATACCCCGGATGATCTCAAACACTAATATAAACAAAAACCCTGTAGCGTCTGTTACAGGGTTTTTTGTTTCCCGGAATTGATGGTGTTTTTAATTGATTACAAAGCAGGAATAATCTTAATTTTGTAACATGTATAATTTCGAGAATACTGCCGGCTGGGCGGAGAAGAGAGATCAACAAGATGAATTGAATTCATTTCGTCAACGTTTTTATGTTCCAATGCATGAAGGGAAGGAATCAGTTTATTTATGCGGCAACTCTTTAGGGCTTCAACCCAAAATGACTTCGCAATATGTGATTCAGGAATTGCAGGACTGGGCTACCTTGGGTGTTGAAGGACATTTTAAGCCGCATACCGGATGGTTTGCTTACCATGAACTCTTGAGAGATGCTACTGCGCGTTTGGTGGGAGCTATGCCAATCGAAGTGGTGGTGATGAATCACCTTACCGTGAATTTGCATTTGTTGTTGGTGAGTTTTTATCGTCCTACAGCCGATCGCTATAAAATTATTTGTGAAGGTGGAGCTTTTCCTTCTGATCGTTATGCTTTACAATCTCAAGTTGAATGGCATGGATTCGATGCGGCTGATGCACTCATTGAATTGCAACCGCGTAAGGGAGAAGAGTTGATTCGTCATGAAGATATTATTGATGCTATTAACGATTGCGGTGATTCATTAGCGTTAGTCATGTTAGGTGGTGTGCATTATTTTACCGGTCAGGTATTGGATATGCAAGCAATCACTGCCGCTGCACATGAGGTGGAGGCCTATGCAGGTTTCGATTTAGCACACGCCGCCGGAAATATTGAATTGAAATTGCACGAATGGAATGTTGATTTTGCCGCTTGGTGTTCTTATAAATATTTGAATGGTGGTCCGGGAACAGTAGGAGGTGCTTTTATAAATGAACGTCATGTAAAGAATGTGCATCTTCCACGTTTCGCAGGATGGTGGGGAAATGATCCTACTATGCGTTTTAAAATGCCGCATCGTTTTGTGCCCGTCGCTAGTGCCGACTCGTGGCAACTGAGCAATGCACCTATTTTGGAGATGGCCGCATTGCGCGCTTCGCTCGAATTATTCGATCAAGCAGAGATGTCCAAACTGAAATCAAAAAGTTTGGAGTTGACTTCCTATTTGCTTTATTGCATTCGTGAAGTGTTGAAAGAAAAAGGAAAATCTGATTTAGTAGAAATCATTACTCCCTTTGAAGTGCAGCAACAAGGATGTCAGCTCTCGCTTAAATTTATGAAAGATGGAAAATTGATTTTTGATGCGCTTACATCCAAAGGAGTAATTTCCGACTGGCGTGAACCCGATCAGGAAGGTAGAAGTGAAGGCGTAATTCGCGTAGCTCCGGTACCGTTATACAATTCGTTCACCGATTGCTTTCGTTTTGCTGAATTTCTTAAGGCCGCCATCTGAAAAATCCCAATGATCCTACACAAGGCCGTTGCACCCTAAAAAATTTGATGCCTAGATTTTCGACTCGCCAATTCCAAAATTTCTCAAACTCAAAACTCAAAACTCAAAACTCACAACTCACGACCAACGACCAACGACCAACGACCAACGACCAACGACCAACGACCAACGACCAACGACCAACAACTAACGACTAACGACTAACGACTAACGACTAACGACTAACGACTAACGACCAACGACCAACGACCAACGACTAACGACTAACGACTAACGACCAACGACCAACGACCAACGACCAACAACCAACGACTAACGACTAACGACCAACAACCAACAACCAACGACCAACAACCAACGACTAACGACTAACGACCAACAACCAACAACCAACGACCAACGACTAATGTCAGTGCCTGAAATACGTTGACCGGTTTTGAAGACATTTAAACCTTTAAAACCATAATCAATGGCAACGAAACATCAGTTCACATTAAGTCAAGAAGAACGCCGCAGGAGAGTGTTCA
>Ga0209702_10001977_pt1 | contig 37258 bp, 39 predicted proteins | sample FRY01_FD_187210 | JGI IMG/M metagenome (GOLD analysis project Ga0209702, IMG submission 187210) | Freshwater microbial communities from Lake Fryxell liftoff mats and glacier meltwater in Antarctica - FRY-01 (SPAdes) (version 2) | ecosystem: Environmental > Aquatic > Freshwater > Ice > Glacier...
CCACGGCTCTCGCCGCTCAGAAGAACAATCCGCGCCCGCCAGACGTGCTTCTGCGAACTCATGGGATTAGCGATGATCGCCCGCAATCGATGACGATCGCTGGCAGACAGGGTGAATGATATACCGGTACGCATGCGCGCAGAATCGCACATCACAGCAAAACAGGGAATCCCCAATCGGACTCATATGATCCGATCAATCCACTAGTTTAGAACCAGGCCTTGATCCCCACCAGGAATACCAACCCATCGGGGTCTTCACCTTCAGCGCGAGCAAAGTAGGCTGTCTGGCCGGTCTTAGCTTCGTATTCCACACCCACATAGGGCGCAAATTCGCGGGTTACCTCGTAACGGAGCCGTAATCCGACCTCAGCCTTGGATAGTCCGGCGCCGATGCCTTGATCCGGCACATCCTGCGCAGACAGTTCCAATTCCGCGCGCGGTTGCAAGATTAGGCGTTGGGAAATTTTCTGATCATATTCCGCTTCGATCCTCGCGGTCAGATCGCCGCGATCAGACAGGAACAACGCGGCATCGGCTTCGAACATATATGGCGCGAGGCCCTGCACACCAAGAACGGCATAACCCCGCCCTGTGGGTTCCAGATCGTAACGCGCACCAGCTTGCAAATCGAAGAATGGGCCAATTGCGTGGCTCCAAAGGGCCTGCAATTCGGCAGATTCTAGCGGACCGGAAAAGCTGCCCTCGCCCTCTGTTTTCAACCATAGGCGGTCGAGATCGCCGCCATACCAGCCTTGCGCGTCCCACAGGTAATTCTCTTCTCCATTGGCGGAGCGAGCCTCCAACCGGTCGATAATGACCACACCGGTGGTCATACCGCCGTTTTCGGATTTCAGCGCCTTACGCGACCCCTCCATGGCATCTACGCCCCAGATGGCATCAGCGGCATGGCGCGGGCCCTGGGCGGCCGCTGGCGGCGGAGCTTCATTGGTGGGCAGTGAACCCATATCATGACCTGCGTGGGGGTCTGGCTCGGAGGTTGGCGGCTTGCTGCCCAATGCCTTCGCGATTGCCGACATGTCATATGGCTGGGCGGGCGGAGGTGTTGGCACCGCTTCCTTCTCGGTAGACGGCTCGGAATGCTGGTGCTGCGCCATGGCAGGTGCGGCAGCCAGCAACGCTGGAATCAGCGCGGTCATCGCGATTCTTCGCATTACGCGTCCCCGCCCAATGGACGCACGGTGACGACCTGAAACATCCCGGAATGCATGTGATAAAGCAGGTGGCAGTGGAATGCCCAATCGCCCGGTTCATCTGCCGTCAGGTCAAATGTGGCGGTGCTGCCAGGCTGTACGATGACCGTGTGCTTGCGCGGCTGCTGTCCATGCCCCGCCCCGTTCACCAATTCAAAGAAATGGCCGTGCAAATGGATCGGGTGCGCCATCATCGTATCGTTGATCAGCTTCACCCGAACACGTTCATTATAAGCAAAGCGGATTGGATCATCCTCCACGGCAGTAAATTTCTTACCGTCGAACGACCACATGTAACGCTCCATATTCCCGGTCAGATGGATCTGCATCTGGCGGGTGGGAGACTTCACGCTGTGGTCGGCGTTCTTGGCGCGCAAATCGGTGTAGCGCAGCGTGCGATGATCGACCTTGTCGAGACCGAGACCGGGGTAATTCATCCGGTCGACCGGCATTGGCGCAATCATATCGACACCCGCACCGACTTTCACATCCGGCGGAAGATTCGAAGAATCGCGCATCGAATGGCTCATACCGCCAGAGGAATGATCCATGTCGGGCATCGCTGCCTGCGGTTGGGTCGGCGCCATTGAATGGCCCATCGCAGCATGATCGATCGCACCGCCTTCATCCATTGTGCTGTGGTCCATGCCTGCCATGCTACCGGTTCCCATGCTACCCATGCCCATATCGACCATGGTTAGCGTTACCGGCTCGCGTAGTGCTGGAACCAATGCCGCCGCGCCTGGCTGGGACGTAAGCATCGCCACACCCATGCCCGAACGGTCCATCGCTTCAGCTACCAGCGCATGGGCGCCAGCCGGCGGGATCACGATCACGTCATAAGTCTCGGCCGTGCCGATCTGCAGCTCATCCACTTCAACATCGCGAACATCCTGCCCGTCAGCCTGAATGACGGTCATCGGCACGCCAGGAATGCGGATATTGAAGAAGCTCATCGCGCTGCCATTGATTATCCGCAGCCTGACGCGTTCGCCCGGCTTGAACAGATATTCAAGGCTATCGGCCGGGCCATGACCATTGATCAGGTAAGTATAGGTAGCGCCGGTCACATCGCTAATATCGCGCGGGTTCATGCGCATTCCGCTCCACATGCGGCGCACTTCGCCAGACATATCGCCATCGGCGGCGCTCTGCATCTGATAATTGAAATAGCCTTCGGAGACCTTCAACTTGCGCATAATCGAATGCGGGTGAAGCGGCGAAAACTCGCTCAGCAATACGATATAATCCCGGTCGTAGCGCGGGTCAGGTTCGGCCGCATCGATCACCAACGGGCCGTAATGCCCCATCTGTTCCTGCAGGCCCGAATGGCTGTGCCACCAATAGGTGCCGTTTTGCCGGATAGGGAATTCATAAACGAATGTCTGCCCCGGCTTGATGCCTGGGAAGCTGACACCCGGCACACCGTCAAACTGGAACGGCAACAGCAAGCCGTGCCAGTGGATCGAGCTATCCTCGTCCAGCGTATTTGTGACATGCAGGCGGACGTTTTGCCCTTCGCGCAGCCGCACAAGCGGGCCGGGAACGCTGCCATTGACCGTCACCGCATGGCCGCTGCGCCCGCCGGTCGAATAATGCGACTGGCCAATAGACAGCCGGATATCTTCGCCCGAGACCGTGCCTGATCCTTTGCTGGCATGGGACAGACTTTCGCCCTTCGCCCAAGCGGGTATAGCCAGCTGTGAAGCCCCGATCAGGGCTGCGCCCCCGGTCAGGAATTTGCGGCGGGGGATCGAGGAATGATTCGGGCTACGGCTTGAATTTGTCATGTAAATGCACATAATACCCCTATAGGGTATTACAAGGGCGGGAAAACCAGTGCCAACTACTGAGACCAAGACCAAGACAAACCGACTCCGCCGGATCGAGGGGCAAGTACGCGGAGTTGCGCAAATGATTGACGACGGTCGCTATTGCATCGACGTGCTGACGCAAATTCAGGCGATCAAATCCGCCATAGCCAAGGTCGAAAGCGAAGTGTTGAAAGACCACGCTGCCAGCTGTGTCTCCGCAGCCATAGCATCGGGCGACGAGGTCGAGCAGCGCACCAAATTCAACGAATTGATCGAATTGCTGGAGCGGCAGCGCCGCTAGCGCTTACTCTGATCCTTTTATCGGTCCCGCTTCATTGGCGAGGAGACCGGCGATCTGGGTCCAGACCGCGACATTTTGCCGCAACTGAACTGGAACGATCTTGTCCAGAGTATCATCCGGCGTGTGATGCAAATCGAAGTAACGGGTCCCGTACTGCTGCAGATCAATGATCGCGCCCTTCTGATCACGCGAGATATTGATATCTGCGCCGCCCGTTGCGACAGAAGTTGAATTAGAGACGCCAAAGCGCGCTACCGAACTCGCCAACTTTGCATGTAGATCAGGGTTTTTCACACGAAAATTGCTCTGGAATTGCCAGACGCGATCAGCGCCAAAATCGCTTTCGAGGCCAACCCCAATCGGTTCGTCAATATGCGCAGCAGAGTTCGCCTTACTGCCCCACAGGCCGACTTCTTCTGCGCCAGCAAACAAAACGCGGATGGTCCGCAACGGTTGGCCTGAACGCGATACATTCAATGCGGCGGCAGCGATTATTCCGCAGCCAGCACCATCATCGAATGCGCCGGTGCCATTCCACCAACTGTCAAGGTGGCAAGCGAGCAGAACGGGCGGCAAAGATGCATCGCGCCCAACAATTTCGCCAACAACATTGCCGCTGGTCGTGATGCCCAGATCGCGCGGGGTCAGAACCAGTTTCATGGCGATCGGCCTGCCATTTGCGCGGTCAAACATCCGCTCAAGATTGGCGGCATCGGGCAGTGACAAGGCGCCCGCCGGGATCATCCCGTCGACCACTCGGGTACCGCCGGTATGCGGATTGCGGTGGTAATCGGTGCCGACTGACTTGATGACCGTAGCGACCGCGCCCTTCTCCGCCGCAACGCTCGCGCCGACCAAGCGAGCGGGTCCGGCAAAACCATATTGCGACCCATCCTGTGTCGGCGTCATCGAATGACTGATATAGGCGATTTTGCCCTTGAGACTCCCTAACGGAGCAGCTTGCAATGCAGCAAAGGTCTCGAACTCGACCACCTCGGCAGTGATCCCTTCGTCGCCCCTCGATGAGCTGCCGCGCAACGGGGAGATCACGAATGGTTGAGGGAACGGACTAACATTCTCGGCGCTTGCGAGCTCGCCCGGCACCCATGTATCCATTTCGAATGGTTCGTCGGCAACATTGGCGAAGCCATTCGCCCTAAGCCAGATCATCGCCCATTCCCGTCCGCGAGCTTCGGCTTCAGTGCCAGCCTGGCGCGGGCCAACTTCGGTAGTGATTCCTTCAACGAAGTCCCATGCAAGAATATCCGAAGCCAGAGCATTGTCTGAATCGGCTTCGAGCGATGTGGGAGCCCCGTCCTGTGCCATTACAGCGGTTACGGAAACGGAGAGCTAAAGTGCGGCCAGCGCAGACAAGGTTTTATGCATGGAGGCGTTGCTATCGCGGCCTGTATCCCAAGTCCAGCTTGCCCGCAGGCGCTCCACACTCTATCTGCGCGGCAAATCCGCAATCATTACTAGATTTGATCCGAAGGACCTCCGATGGCCGCGCAATATGCATATGTCATGAAAAACATGACCAAGACTTTCCCCGCCGCAAAAAAGCCCGTGCTGGAGAATATCAACCTCCAGTTCTACCAAGGCGCGAAGATCGGCATCGTCGGCCCCAATGGCGCGGGTAAATCGACCCTGATCAAGATCATGGCCGGGCTGGACACCGATTTTACCGGCGAAGCATGGCCGGGCGAGAATATCTCGGTTGGCTATCTGGCACAGGAACCGCAGCTGGACGAGAGCAAGAACGTGCTCGAAAACGTCAAGGATGGCGCGCGCGCGACAGCTGATCTGGTTGAGCGCTTCAACGCAATCTCTGCCGAAATGGCCGAGCCTGATGCCGATTTTGACAAGCTCGGCGATGAAATGGCCGAATTGCAGACCAAGATCGACGCGGTTGACGGGTGGACACTCGATAACCAGCTCGAAATCGCGATGGAGGCGCTGCGCTGCCCGCCATCAGATTCGCCGGTCGATAATCTGTCCGGCGGTGAAAAGCGCCGAGTCGCCCTGACCCGGTTGCTGATCCAGAAACCCGGCATCCTGCTATTGGATGAGCCAACCAACCACCTTGATGCGGAAAGCGTCGAATGGCTGGAAAACCACCTCAAGGAATATGCCGGCGCGGTGCTGATGATCACCCATGACCGCTACTTCCTGGACAATGTGGTGGAGTGGATTCTGGAGCTCGATCGCGGGTCTTACTATCCGTACGAAGGCAACTACTCGACCTATCTCGAGAAGAAGGCCAAGCGCATGTCGCAGGAGGACCGCGAGGATTCCGGGCGTCAGAAAGCACTTTCCGAAGAACTCGAATGGATTCGCCAGACCCCCAAGGGCCGGCAGACCAAATCAAAGGCCCGCCTGCGAAAATTTGAACAGCTGCAGGACGCGCAGGGCGACCGCAAGCCGAGCAAGGCGCAGATCGTTATTCAAGTGCCAGAACGCCTCGGCAGCAAAGTGATAGAGGCCAAGGGCCTGACCAAGGCTTATGGCGATAAATTGCTATTCGAAAACCTGGACTTCATGTTGCCCCCAGGCGGCATCGTCGGGATCATCGGCCCCAACGGTGCGGGTAAATCGACCTTGTTCAGGATCATTACCGGCCAGGAAACGCCAGATAGCGGCGAAATTGCCATCGGCGAAACCGTTCACCTCGGCTATGTCGACCAAAGCCGCGATGATCTCGATCCAAAACACAATGTCTGGGAGGAGATTTCCGACGGTCTCGATTACATGAAGGTCAACGGCCATGACATGAGCACGCGTGCCTATGTGGGCGCGTTCAATTTCAAGGGAGCTGACCAGCAGAAAGTCGTCGGCAAGCTATCGGGCGGTGAACGCAACCGCGTCCACATGGCCAAGATGCTCAAAGACGGCGGCAACGTGCTGCTATTGGATGAACCGACCAACGATTTGGACGTGGAAACCCTGCGCGCGCTGGAAGACGCAATCGAGAATTTCGCCGGATGCGCCGTGGTAATCTCGCATGACCGCTTCTTCCTCGATCGGCTCGCCACACATATCCTGGCCTTCGAAGGCGATAGCCATGTGGAATGGTTCGAGGGCAACTTCGGAGCTTACGAAGAAGACAAGCGCCGCCGTCTGGGCGATGCAGCGGATCGCCCTACGAGGTTGGCATATAAGAAGCTGACGCGCTGAACTCTACCTGGTTCGACCACCAATTTTTAACTTGATAAACCCATGATCACGTTAGCTTAAGGAGTGTGTTCATGGGCTTATTCAATGCGCCACGGACCTATCCCAGTTTCTATGCGCCCTACTATGACACGTTCAATTTCTACGATCTGGCCAACACGCCGCGATTCTTTAGAAAATTGCCAAAGTTTGTGCCGTTCGCCGACAAATATGCGGCGGCTGAAAAATAAACGTAACGTGCGGTCCATCTAGCGGCTTACCGACCATCCCGAGCCGGGAAATTATTTCGGGGTGGTTTAGCAGCCTATCTCCCGCACTCGCTCCACAGCCAGGACACCGAAATGCATTTCCATTTCATAAAGCATTTCCCCCTAAGACTGTTCCTTGCGAGCAAGGGATGCAGGCCAAGTGATCGAAATCGAAATTCAAAACGAGACCCATCAGTCTCATGAGCGGATTAAGATGGCCGTCATGCCGCGCATCGGTGAGGGCCTACGATTGCAGGAGCCGAATGGCTTTTGGGCTTCCTATGACATATTGGATTTATGGTATCAGAAAGCTGATTACGGCGATATCTGGGTGCCTTATCTTCACGTCCGCAAAACGCCGGCAGAACTTGACGCAGAACCAGAGCAACAATTCATGCCCGACGATGGGAGGGTTCTCCCATTCACAACCTGATCAAACGCATTGATGCACCCACGCCGGCTAATCAGGACCCGCCAGCAAAAGATGCCGCGCTCGTCCCAAAGGCCGAGGCTTCGCAGCGTTCGGAACCGGCAGCGGAGCAGGTGCCAACGCAGAAAAACCCGCCTCTTGCGGCAGGCCCTGCACCTGCTCCGCCAACTCAACCTGCGGCAAAGCCCATGGCAACAGGGCGGAGAGTTCCGCCATCAGAAGCGCATCTGGCGGCATCCACTCCCGCTGCCTCCACAAACGCGCGTCAATGCCTGCTGGTTGACGATTCGCGGATGATCCGCAAAGTTGCACGCCGGATAGTTTCCGATGCGGGCTACCAAGTAGGCGAGGCGGAAAATGGCCAAGAGGCGTTGGCGAAATGTAAAATCGCCATGCCCGACCTGATTCTTCTGGATTGGGATATGCCGGTAATGACCGGTCTCGAATTTCTTACCGCATTGCGAGACGAGCCCGGTAGCAAACGACCCAAAGTAGTGTTTTGTACCGCAAAGTCAGACACGTTCGATATCCATAAGGGGATCGATCACGGCGCGGACGAATACGTTACAAAACCGTTCGATGAAGCCAGCCTAATGGCAAAACTGAAGAAAATCGGCGCCGCCTGAACTGGTATGTTCAGGGCACAAGCCACGTGCTGCTGACCTTACCGTCGGCAAATTCAAATCGTGCCCGCCGGTGCCCTGTATTCGCGAGATAAAGCCAGTCGAAACTACTGACTTCCATTAGCACAACCGCGAAATTTTCGCGGCCGGGCGCAACTTGTTCTTCTGTCGGCGTGATACCCTCGACCCATTCTGGCAGGCCGGAAACTGGTGCGTCGCTGTCGGAACTCGGAGGGTTTTCCGCAAGATAGCAGCGTTTAGCGAACGGTGTGCTCCGCGCCCACGCTGCGTCGGCAAAGTCGCTGGCGATTTCAACCCGCCCGATACCCCGCGCCCTGATCTGAACCTTCGCTTCGGGGTCATAGAGTAGTACGGTCATAGCCGGATCGGCCGCAATTGATGCCACCTTCGGGCTGCGAGTATCCGTATGAAACCGCAAAACTCTCGTTACAGGATCAAATTCGCGCAGCACCATCACTCGTAAGTCACCATCCGCCGTTCCGACCACTGGTGTGTGCATCGGAGAATTGCGGCGAATTGCACCGTGATGAAGATGATGGTGGATTTCGCTGAGAATCGTATCAAGTGGTTGCGTCATGATCGTCTAAGATACGCCCTGACGCGGTAAGTCAATCAATGGCGCATTCAGATAAGGCGCGCTAAACCTGAACGGCAGGGGTTAAGGTTTGTTCAGTTTCATGTCAGCTTGTATGAACTAGAGCATCTCTCATACAGCCGCACCCTACTCGGAGCCGCGGCATTGATCAGGAGAATCGATATGACCTTGAAGCACCTATTGATGACCAGTGGCATGTCGGCTCTCGCCGCAGCGCTGGCATTTGCTTCGCTGCCAAGTGCCGCAGCCGCCGCTGAAATGGAACAGCGTGCTGAACAGCGCAGCGACAGGGACTCTCAGGCTCGCGAAAATCGCGGACAACGCAGCGAGGCGCGGAGAAACAATCGCTCCCAGCGCAGCGAAACACGCGATAATAATCGAGCTCAACGCAGCGAAACCCGAAGTGACAATCGCGCTCAACGCAGCGAGAATCGTCAGCAAACGCAAAACCGCGAACAACGCGCCGAGCGCAATGAGCGATCAGCGGATCGTACTGCAACGCGTGACGCCACCCGCTCCACACAGCGGACGGGTGATCGCAACCGTCAGCTGAGACAAACAGATCGCCGCGAACGCGCAACTGTTGCGAATAGCCGTACCAATAATCGCGGCGCCCAGGCGGTTGCTCGCGAACGCCAACTGGACCAGACCAAACAGCGCGAAGGCCGCAGCGAGACACGCAATTCGAACAACCGCAATCGGACCTATACCGACCGGAGCCGGAATGGCAGCTATTCGGACCGGGACCGCGACAATTACCGCGATGGGCGGCACAATACCCGCCACGATCGCAATAACTACCGGAGCGATCACGGGAATACCCGTAACCAGCGGAGCAACTACCGCCAACATCTCAACTGGGATCGGAACAACTGGCGCAAGAACAACCGGTACAATTGGCATCACCACCGCAGTTACAACCGGAATGTCTTTCGCTTGGGCCATTATTATGCCCCGTATCGGAACTATCGTTATAGCCGGATAAATGTCGGCTTCCACCTAGGATCGCTGTTCTTCAGCAACCGCTATTGGATCAATGATCCGTGGCAGTACCGTCTGCCAGAAGTATACGGCCCTTATCGCTGGGTTCGCTATTACGACGACGTAATTCTGGTGGACACCTATACTGGCGAAGTGGTCGATGTGATCCATGACTTCTTCTGGTAATCAGTCCCCAGCAGCGCGATTATCGGCTGCGGATACGGAAAAATCAGCCCCCGTCAGTGTTGCTGGCGGGGGCTTTCAATTGGACGGGGCGGGTACTTTTCAACCCCAAATGTTCATGCTTAAGCGCGGCCGAATGGCAACATCTTGAACAAAGTGCCGTCCTTGTCCCAAAACGTGTGCTTCAGGGCGCCAAGGATGTGCAGGCCGATCAGATAGATCAGAATTTCGCCGCCAGTGTGATGAAAACCGATAATCGATTTGCCCATTTCCGGTGAATTACCGACTGGAATTGCGGGTACAGTGAACATGCCCCACATATCCACGCCGCGCCCGAAATAAGAAGTGGCAAGCCAACCGCCAATTGGCAGCCCGATCAACAAGACGTAGAAAATGATGTGGACGCTGCGGGCGAGGATCTTCTGCCATTTGGCGACGGTACTAGCCAAAGGCGGCACCGGATGGCTCAATCGCCATATCAGCCGCCCCAGCGTGAGCACCAGGATCGTGATGCCGAGCGCTTTGTGATGATCCATCCAATAGCCCTTATCGACCTTCGACGCATGTTCAGCGGTCTCGACAATCCGCCAGGTAACAATCACCGCAATCGCGATGATCCAGTGGAAGATCATTGCTCCGGTGGAGTAGCGGTTGCGTTTCATCTCGTTCCTCATATCGCCTTTCAAAATCGAAACTTGCCCGGATCTTCTATCATCTTCACCGATTGCGGCAAGCACTGGCTTGCAGACACATAAGGTGATGCTAGAAACGGCCGCATGACCAAGACTGCAATCACGCCGGACAAAGATGCGCTGCGAAGGGTGGGCACGACCGTCCGTAAACGGCTCGAAGCTGACCCCCAAGCCTATAAAATTCCAACCGATCGAGCGGAAATCTTCGCAGTCGGAAAATTCCTGACCGACACCGAATGCACGCGTCTTATGCGAATGATAGATGTGGTTGCGCAGCCCAGTCAGCTGTTCGACATGAATTATGCGAATGGCTTTCGCACCTCATATTCAGGCAATGTCGACGGGCGTGACCCGTTCATCCAGGGAATTTCCCGCAGGATCGATGATCTGCTGGGCATGAAGCCTGAGTGCGGCGAGGCCATTCAAGGTCAGCGCTATCTTCCAGGCCAACAGTTTAAACCACACAATGACTGGTTCTATTCCGATCAGGATTACTGGAAACTGGAACGCAAACGCGGCGGCCAACGCAGCTGGACTGCGATGGTGTTCCTGAACCCGGTCGACAAAGGCGGGGAAACGCATTTCACCGAAGTCGGCATCAACATTGCCCCTCAGCCCGGTGTTCTGCTGACATGGAACAATGCGCTACTCGATGGCAGACCAAATCACGATACGATGCACGCCGGCACCCCTGTGATCGAGGGTGTAAAATACATAATTACAAAGTGGTACCGCACTCGGCCATGGGGATAACACAAGGTTGGCGCTACGATCAGAGGGGGGATCAGCGCGCCAGTGCCTCAGCGATCAATTTACGGGTGTTCTCAACGCCGTAAAGTACGATAAAACTACCCATGCGCGGCCCTTGTGATGATCCGAGCAGTGTTTCGTACAGGGCCCGGAACCAATCACGCAGATTTTCAAAGCCGAATCGTTCGTCTTTGCCAATTTCATAGACTTTGGTCTGTAAATCTTCAGCCGGTATACCATCAGTCAGCGCCGCCAACTCTGCGTCGAGCGCAGCCAAGGCAGCTGCTTCAGTGGCTGTCGGAGCACGTTTATGCATGGTCGGCGCCACGAAATCGCGATTGTAGGCGAGCGCACTGGTTACCAGCACGTCCAGATCAGGATGATCCGCCGGATCGGCATTCTCGACATAATTGGCAAGGTAAGACCAAACTTGTTCCCGCGTCGCCTCTGCGCCCAAAACACCGACCAGATTGAGCAGCAGGCCGTAGGTCACCGGTAAGGTATCTCCGGCTCCGGGAGCATTAGAACCTTCACCGCCGCCATTGGCCCGGAGCAAATGCCAGGCCGGATTGCCCATCTGCTTGTCCAGTGGCTGTTCGGCTAATCGTTCGCGAAATTGCCAATATTCATCGACCGCCCGCGGGACAACTCCGACGTGTAATTGTTTGGCGCTCTTGGGATTGGGGAAGATGTAGAAGCCCAGCGATTCATCGCTGCCATAGGTCAACCATTGATCGATGGTCAGCCCGTTACCCTTTGACTTGGATATCTTCTCGCCATTTTCGTCGAGGAACAATTCGTAGATTAATCCCTCTGGCTTGCGGCCGCCCAATACCTTGGCGATCTTGCCCGACTGGACCCCGCTATCGGTCAGATCCTTGCCATACATTTCATAATCGATATCAAGCGCAACCCAGCGCATGGCCCAATCGACTTTCCATTGCAGCTTGGCCTGACCGCTCAGAGCGGATTGCTCGATTGTCTCGCCGGTAACATCCTCGAACCGAATGGTCCCTGTATCGGCATCAACGATTTCAACCGGCACTTGCAGCACTGCCCCGGTTGTCGGCGAAACGGGCAAAACCGGAGAATATGTCGCAGCGCGCTCCGCCCGCAGGGTCGGCAGCATGATGTCGAGGATCGCCTGATTACAGCGTAGGACATTTTTCAGCGCATCATCAAACGCACCGGAATTATACCGGTCAGACGATGAGACGAATTCATAATCGAAGCCAAACTGGTCCAGAAATTCACGCAGCTTCGCATTGTTATGAGCAGCAAAACTCTCATATTTTTCAAATGGGTCGGGAATACGGCTTAGCGGTTTACCCAAATGCTCGGTCAACATCGCCTGATTGGGGACATTGCCGGGAACCTTGCGCAGGCCGTCCATATCATCGCTGAACGCCACCAGCCGGGTCGGTGCTGGCTTTCCATCTCTGGCGGCCAGCACTTCGTACGCGCGGCGCACGAAGGTGGTCCGCAGCACTTCCTGGAACGTACCAATATGCGGCAGGCCCGATGGGCCATAGCCTGTTTCAAACATCACCGGAGCCCCGTTCGGCTTCCCGTTCGGATAGCGTTTAACCAGCCGCATAGCCTCTTGGAAAGGCCAAGCCTTTGATTGCCGCGCGGTCTCGATCATTGTTGCATCATTCATACCGCTGGGCCTTTGCCCAAGGACCGCAATTTCGCAAGCGCGAAGATCAAACTTGCGCTGCAATTATCCGGTTCCGCCCTTCGCCCTTCGCGCGGTAAAGGGCATCATCCGCCTCCCTCAGCACGTCACCGGGAGAAACCCCTTCGCGCACCTGAATCACCCCGCCGGAAATCGTAACAGGCCCAATCGGAGAGTCGGTGTTCCGGTTGCGCAGCCGCCTGGATGCAAGCGCATCACGCGCTTCGTCAAACAATTGAAACGCTTCATTCAGGGTGCGGTCCTGAAACAGAATGGTATTCGCGCCTCGCCCATTTGATTGGGCCAATTTTGGATCAAGGAAGCTCATAGAACTAATCACCTCACGACTGTGAAAATCTTAATCCCGACACTCAGAAAATTGATCTTAACGATAGCCCTGATTTGACGAAGGATTGACTTCTGGCGGATTGCCCCTTCCCCTTCGTTCTATTTTCGTTCTAACGATGGGCAATGCCCTCCGCTCTTCCTTTGTCCGCACTTCACGCCAGCCATGCCGGAACATGGCAGCGCGATTCGAATGGCAATACGCGCGGCTGCTCCAAGGGTGAGGCGATTATGGCCGCGGCCGACACACCGCTGCTCATGCTAAATGCACCACTGGTTGCGAGCCGGCTCGGCTATCCCGATCTGTCCGGTCTTGATCTGCTGGAATTGTTTGCCTTCATCCATCCTGCACGGTTCGTGGTACCCACACCAAAAGGCATCGCCCACGCGCTGAAACTGGACGAACCGGAGAGTGACGATCAAATCCCGGCTCTGTTGCAGATGGCTGCAGGAGCCTTGCTGGAAACCTGCGAAAGCACGGAATGGGCAGAGCGGGACGGCGCGTGGTCCTCGCTGCAATCGCTCGCCAAAATGCGCTGGCCGTGGGCGCAAATCTGCGCGCCGCACATCAATCGTCCGGAACAAGCTGAGAAATGGCTGTTCGCCAAACTACCCGAATGGGACGAAGTCCCGGACCGTCCTCAGCCGGGCCAGGTCACACTGGCCGAAGATGCGGTCGAGGCGCAATTGGAGCACCTCACCGGCGACGGCGCGGAACGGCGTGACGGCCAGCGAATGTATGCGCGCGACGTAGCAAAAATCTTTGCCCCAAGGGCGCAGCGCAGCCTGCCTCATCTGCTGCTCGCGCAGGCCGGAACCGGAATTGGCAAGACATTGGGCTATCTCGCCCCGGCATCATTGTGGTCGGGCGCAGCGCAAGGCACGGTATGGGTGTCGACTTTCACCAAGAATCTCCAGCGTCAATTGCGTGCCGAAAGCCGCCGGGCATGGCCTGAACAGCGCGCTGATGGCAGCCAGCCAGTGGTTGTTCGCAAGGGCCGGGAAAACTACCTGTGCCTGCTCAATTTAGAAGACGCGTTGCAAGGCGGATTTGGCGGCCGCGCGGCAATCCTGGCACAATTGGTTGCCCGCTGGGCCAGCTTTTCCCGCGACGGTGATATGATCGGCGGCGATCTGCCGGGCTGGCTGGGGACATTGTTTGCAAAACGCGGCATTGCGGCCCTGACGGATCAGCGCGGCGAATGCGTCTATGCGGGGTGTCCGCACTACCGAAAATGCTTCATCGAACGCTCCGCTCGGGCCAGCGCTCAAGCCGACCTTGTGATCGCCAATCACGCTCTGGTGATGATCAACGCCGCAAGAGGCCGCGACCATGCGCAGCGCCCTACGCGGATCATCTTTGACGAAGGACACCACGTTTTCGATGCGGCGGATTCTACCTTCGCCGCCGCGCTATCAGGGCAGGAAGCGATCGAACTGCGCCGCTGGATCATTGGCCCGGAGCGCAAGGCACGCGGGCGGCGGCGGGGCTTGGCAGCGCGTTTGGCCGATGTTGCAAGTTATGACGAAGCGGGCGGAAAGGCAGTCGAGGACGCTATTCGCGCTGCACAGGCCTTGCCGTCCGACGGTTGGCTGCAGCGGCTGAACGACGGCGAGCCCTACGGTCCGCTGGAGACGCTGTTCGCCGGGGTTCGGGCCACAACCTATGCCCGCGATGAAAGCGGCGGCCAAGAAGCTGGCTATGGGATTGAAACCGAAGCCGCCGGGCTGGACGGCAATTTTGTGCAACTGGCAGGTCAGGCGCAGGCCGCTCTGGCAGCAATCCGGCATCCGCTCATAACACTCGGCGGACGGCTGGAAGCGGTGGTTGAGGACGCACCAGATTGGCTGGACACCCAGGGCCGTGCGCGGATCGAGGGAGCGCGTCATTCGCTGGGCTGGCGGGTTGATCTGTTGACTGCGTGGGAGGCTTTACTCGACCGGATGGGCGGACCTGCCGATCCCGAATTCGTTGACTGGCTGGCAGTTGACCGCTCCGATGCCCGCGAGTTTGATATCGCGATCCACCGCCGCTGGCTGGACCCGATGAAGCCTTTCGCGCGCGTTGTATTAGAACCGGCGCACGGCGTTATGCTTACCTCCGCCACCCTGCGCGACGGCGAGGATTGGGAGGCCGCGATCACCCGCTCGGGCGCGCCGCACATCGATGTTGCGCCCCATCTGGCCAGCGCAGCCAGCCCGTTCGATTATGCCAATCAGGCAGAGGTTCTTATCGTCACCGATTTAAAACGAGGCGATATTCCCGCGTTGTCTGGTGCCTATGCTCGGTTGATTGAGGCAGCGGGTGGCGGTGTGCTCGGTTTGTTTACCGCGATCCGCCGGATGCGCGCAGTCCATGGCCGTATCGCCGACCGGCTCGCCCGAGCCGGGTTGCCGCTGTATGCCCAGCATGTCGATCCGATCGATACCGGCACCTTGGTAGACATTTTTCGCGACGATCCGCGGGCAACCCTGCTCGGCACTGATGCCTTGCGCGACGGAGTCGATGTGCCGGGCGAAAGCCTGCGCTGTGTAGTTATGGAGCAAGTGCCATGGCCGCGCCCGACAATTCTGCACCGCGCTCGCCGCACCGCGAATGGCGGCAGCGCCTATGATGACCGGCTGATCCGAGCGAAATTGGCGCAGGCATTCGGGCGGCTGATCCGCAGCAAACATGATCGCGGCCACTTCGTGGTACTCTCTACTGCATTCCCCAGCCGCCTGCTCAGCGCCTTCCCGCCGGGCACCCCTGTAATACGCGTGACGTTGGAGGAGGCTTTACAACGGGTCGGCAAAAGTGTTTGCCAAACAGAACCAGCACCCCAAGACCCGCAGCAGATTCATTGAAGGCAGACAATTCGGATATGAAAACCCTTGGTCTCCTGCGTCACGCCAAATCCGATTGGGATGATATTGCCAAACGCGATTTCGACCGAGGACTAAATGACCGCGGGCGCAAGGGTGCTTTGCTGATCGGAAGGCACATCGCCCGGCACGGTACAAAATTCGAACTGCTTCTAGCGAGTCCGGCTGAAAGGGTGCGCCAAACGCTCGCCGCCGCCTTGCCCGATCTGGAACCGGAATTTGATCAACGACTATATCTGGCAGCCGCCGATACGCTGATGGACGTGCTGCGTGAAAAAGCTGGTGACGCCGACGCTGTTTTGGTCGCCGCACATAATCCCGGACTACAAGAATTGCTGTTTGCGCTTGTGCCGCCGTCAGCCGAAGATGCTTTGTTTGACGATGCTGCCAACAAATACCCCACCGCAACATTCGCGATATTCACGCTGGATATCGACGATTGGGCAGACTTGGGCGAAGATTGCGGCCAGCTAGTGCATTTCAAGCGCCCGCGAGATCTCGACTCCACACTGGGTCCGGAATTCTAAGAATTAGCTCTTTTGGAGATTACTGCATGGAATTCGCACGAATCCTTTTCGTCGGTACAATTCTTTCACTTGCTGCCTCGCCTGCCCTGGCTGAAACCAGCTATGTCACCGCAGACCGAATGCTGGATGTCGAGAGCGGGCGCTATGTTGATGCACCGCTGATCACGATTGTGGATGGCAAGATTGCTGCAGTGGAAAGCGGCGGCACAGCGCCAGAAGGCTCAGCAATAACCGACTTGGTCGGCCACACCATATTGCCCGGACTGATCGACATGCATGTTCATCTGGACGGACGGCCTGAATATGGCGGATATACCGGGTTGCAATTTACTGACCGATTCTGGACCGTGATCGGCGTGGCCAATGCTAGCAAAATGCTCAAAGCGGACTTCACTACAATCCGAAATCTCGGCGATGATGATTACAATGTCGCCGGAATCGATCAGGCAATCGGCTAAGGCTGGATTGTTGTCCCGCGCATTATCAATGCAGGCTATTCTCTGGGCGCGACAGGCGGCCATTTCGACAGCACTTTCCTGCCGCCGAGCTACAATGATTCCAGTCCCGGCGTCGCAGATAGCCCGGCTGAGTTCCGCAAACGCGTAAGGGAACAGCGCAAATATGGCGCGGAAGTGATCAAAGCCTGCGCAACAGGCGGCGTGTTCTCCCGCGACACCGCGCCCGGTATCCAACAGCTTAGTCTGGAAGAATTGACCGCAATCGCTGACGAGGCGTATTTCTGGGGCCTCAAGGCCGCTGCCCATGCCCACGGTGCTGCGGGCATCAAAGCGGCGATCCGCGGCGGCTTCGACACGATCGAACATGCCAGCTTTATCGATGATGAAGGCATCCAATTGGCCAAAGAACGCGGCACGTTCCTCAGCATGGATATTTTCAATACGGAATATACCCTCTCGCAAGGCGCGGCCAACGGGGTGCTAGAAGAGAATATCGCGAAAGAACGGCTCGTGAGTAAGGCCCAGCGGGACCATTTTCGCAAGGCCAACGCTGCGGGTGTAAAAATGGTTTTCGGCAGCGATGCAGGCGTGATGCCGCATGAATCTATCGGCGGGCAATTCGCCATCATGGTGAAATTCGGGATGACGCCAATTCAGGCAATCCGCGCCGCTACTGTCAACGCCGCCGAGGCGCTCGGCCAGGCAGGCGAAGTGGGCGTTTTAAACCGGGCGCTTGGGCTGATCTCATCGCGGTTGACCGTGATCCGCTGGCGGATGTCGGCGAATTCACCGATGTCGATTTCATGATGAAAGGCGGCGTTCCGGTCGAACGATCCGGTACGATCACCCCAGCACAAAACGCGGCCCTGAACCGGTTTCTGACGCCCCGTCCTGATCATTATATAGCTTGCAGCGCGACAGGCTGAGGCAACCGCAGCCGATGCATCCATCCAGCTTGCTGCGGGTGCGGGTCAGCTGCGCGATCTTGCGGTCCAGCTGATCACGGATTGATGCGCTGATTGCGCGCCAATCCTTTGCCGTGGGCGTTCTGCCCTGCGGCAGTTTGGCCAGTTCATCCTCGATTTCAGACAAGGGTAGCCCCAACTGCTGGGCGATCAAGATAAAGCTCAACCGCCTGATGTCGGATCGCAAAAAGCGGCGCTGGTTACCGCCGGTGCGCATTGGCTGAACCAGACCTTTGTCTTCGTAGAAACGTATCGCGGACACCGACAGTCCGGTGCGCCGCGCGAGATCTCCGATCGGCAAGAAATCGTTCTTGTTCAGTTTGCGCGACATACAATCTGCTTCCTCAAAATAAACCTTGACCTTAACTTAGCTTGAGGTTGCACAATAGGCAAATAAGGTGATTCGGTTCCATCTTTCAGACGTTCGCAATTTCGATTTTTGCAGCATGCTGGAAGTTGGCAGACCGCTTCATGAAGATTATTTTTAAAGGAGGAATCCATGCCCATTGCCAAGCTTGAACATGTCAATCTGACGGTCAGTAACACTGCGCGGATGGTCGCCCTGCTAAGCGATTTATGCGGTTGGCATGTCCGGTGGGAGGGGCCATCCATGAACAATGGACACACAGTCCATATCGGCAGCGACGAGGCCTATTTGGCGCTCTACACCAACGATCAAGCCTCGGGCGGATATAGCAAAGGCCAGCCGCTCAACCATGTTGGCTTGCAGGTCGAGCACTTGGCTGCGGCAGAAAAGATCGTCATAGGCGCGGGCCTGAAACCCTTCGGTCATGACGATTACGAACCGGGCCAGCGGTTCTATTTCTTCGACTGGGACGGTATCGAATTCGAGGTGGCCAGCTATGAATGAGATCATCTTGCGCGAACCCATGTTCGCCCGCGCCAAGTCCGCCCATCAAAAAAGCCGTGGCTGTGCGCCCCGCGACCACGGCTCGTCGGTGCTGTCAATCAATACATCCCCTGCCCAGGGCCGACACAGTTCGAGCGCAGTGTCCGGGTCACTCCCCAGCCAAACCGCATAGTCCTGCTGGCGCAGCACCACCGGCATGCGGCGATGAACTTCGGCTGCGAGCCCGGCGGCGTCAGTCATCACCATGGAATAAACATCGCCCAGCTTGTCGGTGCGGGCATTATTGACCGGCTTGGGCTTCAGCGGCTGGCCCTTTGCGCCCTTTACTTGCAGCGGGAAGCCCCAGTTCATTTGCCGCAAATGTCCGCTTTCCAAGACCAGTCCGGGGTATCCGGGATATATCTCAACCCCCAAATTGGTGCCAGCCGCAGCGTTCACAGCATCGAACAATTTGGCCACCTCGTCGGCCGTCTTGGTCATCCGGTAGAGGTTACACATCAGGCATTGCCAACTACAAAACATGCTGCCGCCATCAGCGCGCCGGCGAAGCGATTTGACCGAAAGCGTGCCAACGGATTGTCCGGATCACTCTCGTCCAGGGTAGCGACTTGCCAACCAAGATGCAGCGCGACCGGCACCAGCGCGAACAGTGCCAACAAATCGTGCCGCAGCAGCCAGAAACCAAGCGCCCATAGCGCGATGGCCAAGGAATAGAATACGGCGACGCCTGCCCTTACCTGCCCGCCCATGCGTAGGGCACTGGACCGGATTCCAACCATCGCGTCGTCCTCGCGGTCTTGCATTGCGTAGATAGTATCAAAGCCGATCACCCACATTACCGCGCCAGCATAGATCGCCGCGAGCGCATCCCAATTAGCGCTGCTCAGCGCTGTCCAGCCGACCAGGACACCCCAGGTGAATACCATCCCGAGCCAAGCCTGCGGCCACCATGTGATCCGTTTCATGAAAGGGTATGCGGCAACCAAGGCCAGGCTCGCCAGTGCAACCAGCTGCGCTTGCCAGCGCAATTGCAGCAGCACTGCTAGCCCGATCAAGCTCAATGCAACCAGCCAAACCCAAGCCGTGCGTTTGGATATCCGTCCGCTGGCCACCGGGCGGGCCGCTGTACGCGCTACTTTCCGGTCCAGATCGGCATCGACGATATCATTATAGACGCAGCCCGCCCCGCGCATCGCAATACTGCCCAGCAGCAACCAACCCAATAGCGCCGATTGCCAACCAGCTCCGGCCAGCCAGACGCCCCATGCGCAGGGCCAAAACAGCAGCCACCAGCCAATCGGCCGGTCAAACCGCGCCAATTGCACCAAATCGCGCGGCATCTGCGGAAGGCGCGCGATCAGGCCGCGATGCTGGGTATCCGGCACAATCTCTTCGTTCATGCTTGCGTCCTACCGAGTGCGGGGCTTAGTGGGAACCCATGCCCGCACCACCTCGCCCAAGAACACCGGAATGGCCCCCGCGCAGCGCCCCGCGACTGTTTGTCCCCGGCTCCCTGTACGCCGGCGAAACCGTCGTGCTGGGCGGCAATCAAGCGCATTATCTCTCTCGCGTAATGCGCGTGAAAGATGGCGACATCGCCATTTTGTGCGACAATTTGACAGGCGAATGGGCCGCGGCGGTGATCTCAACTAGCAAACGTGAAGTGGTGCTGGAGACCGCACAATGCCTGCGTCCCCGTGAAGATGTCCCGGATTTTTGGCTGTGCGCTGCGCTGCTCAAGAAAGATCGGTTCGACCTGGTATTGGAAAAGGCGACCGAACTCGGTGTCGCCAAAATCCAGCCGGTAATCACCCGCCGCTGCGTTGCAGACAAACTTAATCTTGACCGCGCTCAGACGATCGTGACCGAGGCTGCCGAACAATGTGCGCGGACCGCCCTGCCCGAGATCGCCGAGCCGATGAAGTTGGAGGCAATGCTCGCAAATTGGCCCACCGACCGCGTATTGTTCTTCGCTGACGAAATGGGCGGAGAGCCTGCAGCCAATGCATTTTCTGCCGCAGGATCCCCGGCGGCCCTCGCAATCGGACCTGAGGGCGGATTCGACCAGTCGGAAAGAAATTTACTGCGCGATCATACCCAAGTGAAACCAATCACCCTCGGGCCGCGAATACTCCGAGGGGAAACCGCAGCAATCGCAGCGGTCGCATTATGGATGGGGGTCACTGGTGACTGGTAAAGTGCAAGAGACATACATGGCAAATAATATTGCTGGCTTCGGCGCATCGCGTTGCCTAACGAAACTGGTATGAGCACCCGCACAGCCGATGGGCCCCAAGATCCGATAATCGAGAGCCGCGACCAGTTGGTTGCGCCAATGCAAGGTGGCGAAAAGCCGGCTGACGCATGGCGGATCGGCACTGAGCACGAAAAGCTGGTCTATTGCCGCAAGGATTTTCACGCTCCGTCCTATTATGAGCGCTGCGGTATTCGCGACATGCTGATGGCGCTACGCGAATTCGGGTGGGAGCCAGTCGAAGAAGGGGGCAAGGTCATTGCCCTGCGCGGCGACGACGGCGCAGTAAGTCTTGAGCCTGCCGGTCAGTTGGAACTGTCTGGCGCGCCGCTGGAAAACCTGCATGAAACCTGTGCTGAAACCGGGCGTCATCTTGATCAAGTCAAGGCCATCGGCGAACGCTGCGGTGTCGGCTTCCTCGGGCTTGGTATGTGGCCAGACAAGACGCGTGAAGAACTGCCGATCATGCCCAAGGGGCGCTACGACATCATGCTGCGGCACATGCCGCGCGTCGGCAATCTCGGGCTCGACATGATGCTACGAACCTGCACCATTCAGGTCAATTTGGACTATTCGTCAGAGGCGGACATGGCCAAAAAATTCCGAGCCGGATTGGCGCTGCAGCCGCTAGCCACAGCATTGTTTGCGAACTCACCTTTTACCGAGGGAAAGCCGAATGGCTACCTCAGCTTTCGCAGCCATATCTGGTCAGATACCGATCCGCACCGCACAGGCATGCTGCCCTTCGTGTTTGACGATGATTTCGGCTATGAACGCTATGTCGATTACATGCTCGATGTGCCGATGTATTTCGTATTCCGTGATGGCAAATATATCGATGCATCCGGTCTCAGCTTCCGCGATTTCCTGAAGGGGAATTTGTCAGTCCTGCCCGGCGAATTTCCGCGCGAAAGCGACTGGTGGGATCATCTTTCAACCGCCTTCCCCGAAGTGCGCCTCAAGAGCTTCCTCGAAATGCGCGGCGCAGATGGCGGGCCGTGGTCGCGGATTTGTGCCCTGCCCGCTCTATGGGTCGGGCTGCTGTATGATCAGACGTCGCTGGATGCTGCATGGGATCTGGTAAAAGACTGGACGATGGAAGAACGCGAGCAATTGCGTAACGCTGTGCCCAAATTGGCACTGGATGCCCCGATCCCGGGTGGCGGCACCTTGCGCGATATCGGCAAGGAAGCGCTCAAGATCTCCCGTGCAGGACTGACCGCGCGTGCCCGCCTGAATAGCAGCGGCGACAATGAAACTGGATTTCTGGAAACACTGGACGAGATTGTGGCGAGCGGAAAAGTACCAGCGCAGCGTTTGCTCGATCTCTATCATGGCGAATGGAACGGCGATATCAAACAGGTCTATAAATACAGCTTCTGAAGTCTGTTATTCTGCTGGTTGAACGACTGCTCGTCGTGAGCGCACGCGGCGTTGCAGCATGGCCAAGGGGCGTGTCAGCAGGCCATTTTGCTCCATCCATGCGTGATAATCACGGTATTTTTCATCTTCCATCAGCAGATGCGCTTCTTCTGTCTTGGCACGCCAATAGTAGATCGCGCTAACGCAGCCGAGGAAAAAGGTGTTGCGCACAACATCTGCCGCCGATCCACTGCTCACTAGAAACGGCATACTCGACAGCCACCAGAACAGGTTCTTCGACACATAGGCCGGGTGCCGGGTGTAGCGATAAGGGCCGTTTGTGAACACACCGCGATAGGTCAAATTGGAAAAGCGGATGCCGAATGCCAGCGTTGCCCAAGCATAGATCCCAGTGAGAATAACCAGCAAACCGCCCCATAACCACAGCAGCGGTGGTTGCCCAGCGAGCCAATGAGTCCAGCCCGGTGTATTAACTTCATACGCGAAAATGCTGCCAGTTCCCATGAAGGCGAACACCATTGGCGGATAGCAGATTAGCGCCACCAGCCGGCCGCCCAGAAAGGGATTTCCACTGCGAATTTGTGCATCGAGCGGGCGCAAGGTGACCAGATAACCGACCGTCCCGATTTGCACATCGGCGACGAACATCAGCGCAATCAGGAAAAATTCCAGCCGCACCGGATCGCTTAGGATGCCGGAAAAATCGGCATTGACCACCTCGGCAAATCCGCCGGGAAGGATCGAGATCATGAACGCGCCAAAGAACGCCTTGATGATCCATGCCCGCCAGTGTTTTTTGACCTCTTCGGCATCACACGCCTCGCGTCCGATCAGCATCGCGCCAAAATGCCAGGCATGGTCGCGCGGCTCCACCAAAACCCGGTCGAGCCACAACACGTAGGGAACGGACAGCAGGAATAGCGGGATCGCCGCAGCCCCGATTACTTCCATCGCGAATAGATACTGCCCCTGCCAATACCAGCGCGCGACACAATACAGGACCGATTATCGCCCATGTCGCCCACAGTCCGGCTAATTTGACGATCGATACTTCAATCACTGATGATACGGGCCGCGGGCGCTGCCAATCGATCCCGGTCGATGCGCGGCGATGGACCTTGTCCATAACCAGCGACCAAACCACCATCGGCCCGGCGCTGAACAGCAATGCTCCCAGCGCGGCATACGGCCCATCGAGCCTTGCCCTTGGCCCCGGTAAATCCAGTAGTGCAGAAAACTCAGCGAAATTCCGGCAGAACACGACCCATGCGATCAGGCGCAGCAATCCGGCAAAGCCAACCGCTGCCGAAACATCGCTCTTCGGTAAAGCCGCGGGCGCAGCATTTTCGGCATCGCCGCCGAACACAGATTGGGCATTTTTCACGCCTGCCCGATTAACGCAAAAGGGTTAAAGCCGAGGTAAGATCAATTCTTGCCCCAATCCTGCCCCTTCCGGATTACCGAAAGGCGTGAATGGTCCCGCTATCATCCAGGATATACAGCGTGCTATTCGCCACAATCGGCGCAACTGAGACAGCGGACTTGATATCGCGGTACAGCGATGCGGACCCTTCGCCGACACTTACCCGGTATATCTGGCCTTCGGTGCTGGCGACCCACAATTGGCCGCCTGCCAGAACCGGACCAGTCCAGAAGATGGGATCGGTTTTCTTCTTGGGTTTGCGATATTGTGGAAGCTGCGAAATCCACCGGACTTTACCGGTTGCGCGGGCAATCGCCAGCAAGCGGGCGTCATCGGTTAGGGTGAAGACCCACTCACCGGCAATCGCGGGAGTGGAAATACCTGCTAAATTCAATTCCCAAATGCGCTGTCCGGTGACCAATTCGTATGCAGCCATCCGGCCGCCTTGGCCCAGAGCATAAACCCGGCCCTGATCGATAATCGGATCTGCGTCGATATCCGTCAGCGCGCCAACTTCGGTTGAAATCGACGTGCGCGACAAGGCATCAGACCATAATGACTGGCCGTTTTCGTAGCGGTAGGCAGACAATTCGCCAGAACTGTAGCCCGCGATGATGGTTCCCTGCGCGGCAGCCGGAGAGGCAACCCCAAATACGCCGGCCTGAGCGCTGGAACCAGATTCCTGCCACTGATTGGAACCGTCCACTGCCGATAGCGAGATGATCTGGTTATTTTGCGTCATCACGAAAACGGTATTGAACGCGAGAGTCGGCGAACCACGCAATGGACCTGCAGGCTTAACCTTCCAGATTTCAGCGCCTGTTTCTGCATCTAAGGCAGCAACATCGCCAACGCCATTGGTCGCATAAAACCGGCCAGCGGCATAGCTGGCGCCGCCACCAAACGCGGAGTTTTCAAGTTTGTCATCGACTTTCATTTGATAAGTCCACCGGCGCGCGCCGGTCTGCGCATCAAATGCACTGACAACCCCATCTGTGCCAACTGCCACCATCACGCCGCCGCCGATCACTGGCGCCGACGCCAGGCGGCGCCGATTGGTTGACCCGGAAATATTGACTTTCCACGCCGCAACGGGATTTTCCGCGAGCGTTACATGGCCATTTGATTTTGCTGCATTGCCGCCCCCTTGCGACCAATCGCTATTCGTTTGTGCTGGCGGTAACACAACCGCAACACCGGCCAAATCGGGATCGACCTTTGCACCGCTCTCAAACCGAGAGAGAACCGGCACTCGCTCACCAACCGTTGGTGTCGTTTTCTTGTCGCCGCCGCCGAATAGGCCGCCGCTACAAGCAGACAAGCCCGCAAACAGCGAAATGATCAGGGCTGTACGGGTGAGCTGATTGAACTGTTTGCCGGTCATCGGGTCAAATATCCTCAGATTTCATGCGCCCATCATTAAATGGAGCGCAGTAAACATGCATCATTGCGGAGCGGGAACGCCAGCATCCCCGGAACCGGAGAGCCCTTCGAGCACCTTGTCAACATCTTCGATTGCGTCAACGCCGAGCAATCCGGCCATCTGTCGCGTACGCGAACGCAGGCCGTCCGGCACTGATTCGTCCTTCGCGATGGAAGCAAACAAAGCCCCCGCTTCCGACCGCTTTCCTTGTTCAAGATAAGCCATCGCGACCAATTCGCCTGCGCTACCAAAGAATGGCTTTCCGGGCACGGCCAGCGGCTTGAGACGGGCTATAACGTCTGCCGGCTTCATCGTGTCATAATTCGTCGCGACTTCGCGAATGGTCGCAATATCGCGCATAGCGGGCGGAGCGCTGTCGTCCGCAGAAATCGCTGCATACAGCTCACTAGCTTCCTTAGATTTGCCCTGTTCAAGCGCAATTCCAGCCTTCAGCATGCGGGCCACAGACTTTGCTCCATCATTGCCATCGGCAATCAGCGGATCCAGCGCTGCGGAGCCGGTATCAAGATTGCCAGCTTCCACCTGATCAAGCGCGCTGACCAGAATTTCGGAATTGGCTTCCATCGACGCTTCTTGCTGGCCATCCCAAAAAAGGTATCCGCCAAACGCCGCAAGGCCGAGCACAATCGCCGCAATCAAAGGCTTACCGTAATTCGTTGCGAAACTGCCCAGCTGATCCTTACGAACAGCCTCATCGACTTCGCGCAGAAGTACTTCCTCGGCCGCAGCTTCCTGCTTGGCCTTCTTGTCCTCTGGCGTTTCGGCCAATTGCTTACTGCTATTTTTTGGTGTCAGGGCCAATTTTGTGGTCTCACGGCCGCAAGCGGCTCTTCCGGAATGGTTTAAAATTCTACGCTTCGGGTCTTTAGCCGATGGCAGCAATGATGCAATTGATGATTGGCAACCTGTCCCCCACCGCGTGAACGGCGGGTTAAGCGCCAGCGAATGGGATGCTGCAGCTATTCATCCCATTTTATCGCGCCCCATGGCAGACGAATAAAGGCGCCGATAGGTATCAATCATCTTCTTTTCATCAAATTCAGCGCGCGCTTTTTCCTGGTTCGCCACCCCCAATTCAGCTCGTAATTGGGGGTGGAGAACCAATTCACGCAGCGATAGAGCAAAGCCGATCTCGTCTCCTGCAGCCGCAATATAGGGCAGATTCAGGGGCGAGACCATCTCCAGAATATCGCCCACGGCCGGAGCAACCACAGGTACGCCCGCAGCCATCGCCTCGATCACAGAAATCGGGAACTGTTCGCTGTCAGATGACAGAGCGAAAATGTCGAACAGTCCGACATATTTTGCCGGATCTGGCACAAAACCGGGAAGGTGCAGCCGGTGGCCAATATCTAGCCGGTCTGCTTCCTCGCGGATCGCATCTTCTTCGGGCCCTTCGCCCACAATTACCAAGTGCCATTCTTCAGGAAGGTCGGCAAAGGCCCGCACGAGTCGCGGCAAATTCTTGATTTTGCGTAACCCGGCCATGGTGCCGACCCAGTTTTCACCCTTGCGCTTGACCACCCCGCGCAAAGCATCGAGGCGCGGTTTCTTGGTAAAATTCGCGGTCGGAATACCATTGGGAACATGCTTCACCCGGCCGAGCGGCTGGGCCCAATCGACCAGGGCGATTTCCTCGAGCTTTTCAGACGGGACGAGCAAACCGGACGCGCGGCCCAAGGCAATCCGGCGGTACCAGTTCCGGCTCGTTTTCAGTCGCAGGAGCTCGTCTTCATTGAAGCCACCTTCATGATGAATCAGCGGCGCCAGGTCCATTGCCTGACCAAACAAAGTATGCGCCATAACCGCATCGATCGACCCCCAATTATAGGTCAGGATCAAATCATAGCCCCTCATCGCCCGCGCCAGTTTCTGTAGCCGCCCCGGCGTCGGCCTTCCTACAAGAGGTGGGAAGTTATCCGGGTAAGCAACTGGTACTTCACGTAATATATGCTGGGCGGCTTCCATCCGTTCCGGTATCGCAGAAACGATTGAATGGCCAACTTTTGGGCCCCAGGCGTTGATCAAGCGGGCACAGCGGAGTTCTTTCCCGCCCGCGGCAAAGGTCGAATGCAAATGCAGAATGTGCGGCCGGTTTTGCTTAACCTGTTTCGTTGAGGTTGGCTTCGTTACGCGGCTGGTCATCGGAACAGACCCAATCCACCCTTACACAACACGGGCAAGCAGGCGGTCGATCGCTGCTGTGGCCGCGGGTTCGTCCAACATCGGTGCATGGCCGACATTGGGCACAGTTACAGTCTCAGCTTCCGGATTTCGGCGCTGCATCTCGGCAAGCGTTTCCGGCGTCAGCAGATCAGATAATTCGCCGCGCAGGGCAAGCAGGGGCACGCCTTGCAAGGCATCATAGGCAGGCCATAGATCGGGCGGCGCGGCGCCATCATCATGTTGAAAGGGCTCCGCAATATTCATATCGTAATCCAGCCCGATCCGACCATTGGGTTGCAGCACCATGCCGCGCTTTGCCATTTCCAGCCATTGATCGATACCGAACGCTGGATGGGCAGCCCCATGCAATTCCTGCAATGCCCGCGCCGCGTGCATCCAGCTTGGGTAACTGCGACCTTGCCCGACATATTGGCGAATGCGCTCGATACCCTCAGGATCAATATCGGGTCCGATGTCGTTTAGAAGCGCTCCAGCAACCCGGGTCGCATCCTTGGCCGCGAGCAACATCGTCATCAACCCGCCGAGCGAAGTTCCAACCGCCACAAAGCGAGTAATTTCCTCCTGCGCCAACAGCGCCTCGATATCCGCGACATAAGTCAGCGGATTATAGGTCATGTAATCCTTGGCATATTCGCTTTCGCCGCGGCCCCGCATTTCTGGCACAATAACGCGCCATTTTCCCGCCAGCCGTTCCGCCAGAGGTACAAAGTCCCGCGCATTGCGGGTAAGACCATGCATACAAATCAATGGTGGGCGGTTCGCATCACCCAACGCCGGATCAGCAGGGTAATCACGAAAATGCAGCTTCAACCCATCAGGGCTTTCCCAATTACGGTCTGCCCAAGTGCCCTCTTCAATAATTGTATCCATCTGCGCGGGGCGCTTCCTATCTTGCCAGATTGTCCTAGCAGTCGAAACCAAATGCGGCGCTACTCATGAACAGCATTGCCATGAACAGCGCGCATCCCCACTATTGACTGATGCGAGCAGAACCGCAACCCGCCGCCTATCGCGCCGATCCAGCAATCCTTGAATTGGCCGACTGGCTAGGGGCGCCCGTGCCGGCTGCAGATTTCCCCTCAACGACCCTTAGGTTCCGCAACGACCGCTGGGACGGGGCCGTGGGTCTGGAGAATTTATCCGAGGATCAATGGATCAATCACTTCGGGCGATTCGCGCCTCTCGCTGACAACTTAAAGCAGCCGCTGGCGCTAAAATATCACGGACACCAATTTCGGGTTTATAACCCGGAAATTGGCGACGGACGCGGCTTCCTGTTCGCCCAAATGCGCGATTCGGCAGGGCACTTGCTCGATTGCGGCACGAAAGGTTCAGGCACCACCCCGTTCAGCCGCGCAGGTGACGGGCGGCTGACGCTGAAGGGCGCGGTGAGGGAAATCCTCGCGACCGAAATGCTCGAAGCGCAAGGGGTCAACACTTCCAAAACCCTGTCAGTCATCGAAACAGGTGAAGAATTGTGGCGCGGTGACGAACCATCGCCCACACGCTCGGCAGTGATGGTGCGGCTTAGCCATGGCCACATCCGTATCGGCACCTTCCAACGCCTCGCTGCGTTGGAGGAAGCGGATAACATGGCCGCATTAGTCGAATATTGCCTCAGGCATTACCCAGGGCCGCCCGCGCCATCTGACGCCCCAGGCCGCGACGAGCCAGCCTTACAATTGCTGCATCAGGTGGTTGAACGGCTGGCCGATCTGGCTGCCAGTTGGATGGTCGCAGGTTTTGTCCACGGTGTCCTCAACACCGACAACATGAATATTTCTGGCGAGAGTTTCGACTACGGCCCATGGCGCTGGCTACCCAAATGGGATGCTGGCTTTACTGCTGCCTATTTCGACCAGCAGGGCCTATATTCCTTCGGGCGGCAACCGGAAGCGCTGCATTGGAATTGTGGCCAACTAGCGATTGCTCTGCGGAGCGTCGCCGATGCGCCGCCGTTGATCGCCGCGTTGGAGAGGTTCGGTCCACTGTATATGGCCGCTGTTTCGCGCCGGTGGGTCTGGCGTCTAGGCGTCAAATCCGCGGGCCCCGAGCGGGACGCAACCTTGGTAGCGGCCTGCGAAGCTGAGATGCGCGAAAGCGGTATCGAGCCCGAGGCGTTCTGGCTGAGGCATCGCGGAGGCAAAAACAGTTCGGGCGCCTTGGAAGGCGGCTTGGCGGATTACGAACCAATCGCTCATGAAGATAGCTATTGGACCGATGCCGAGCCGCAATCCCTGCTGATTAGCGAAGTTGAAAGCATCTGGTTAGCGATCAGCGAGCGTGATGATTGGCAACCGCTGCACGACAAGATTGCCGAGATCCGACGACTAGGCGCCGCGCTCGGCGAACCGCCCGCCCCAGAGGGGCATACATAACCTGTTTAAGAAATTGATTTTAAACCTTTGATTCCAAGCATCCACAGGTCACATTTGACCACGGCGCTCTGGACAGTAGAACCCGAAATGGCCAAACCTTCGCATCGGCAATTGTTAACGAAATTTAGCGGCCATCAGAAAGTTACGACAACGTGTCAGAAAACGAGATTATTTCCTACGAGCCAGCCACAGGCGAGGAATTGTGGCGCGCTCCGATTGGCGATGTCGACCAAGCTGTTGACCGGGCAAGTCGGGCTTGGCCTGCCTGGGCTGCTCTGCCTTTGGCCCAGCGGATTGAGGTATGCCGCCGCTTCGCCAATGAAGTGCGCAAAGAAGCTGACGAACTGGCGAAACTGATTTCGCAGGAAACCGGGAAGCCGCTGTGGGAAGCCCGAACCGAAGTCGAAGCGGTCATTAACAAGGTCGACATTTCGGTGACCGCCTATGCCGAACGCACAGGTCAGAAAAAACTCGATTCCGCACTGCAAGGATCCGCCGCCGTCCGCCATAAACCGCACGGCGTGATGGTTGTTCTGGGGCCGTATAATTTCCCTGCCCATCTACCCAACGGACACATCATTCCTGCATTGATTGCTGGCAATGCAGTCATCTTCAAGCCGAGCGAAAAAACTCCCGCAGTCGGCGAAGCACTGATCAAATGCTTCCACCGTGCAGGGATCTCCGCGGCGGTGGTACAGCTACTTATCGGCGGGCCAAACGAAGTTAAGGCATTGGTCGCGCACCGCGGAATTGACGGCGTGTTGTTCACCGGATCAGCGCAGGCCGGTATCGCGATCAACAAACAACTAGCGGGTAATCCGGGGAAAATCCTTGCGCTGGAAATGGGTGGCAATAATCCGATCGTGGTGATTGATACGCCCAAAGTTTCAGACGCTGCGCTGCTGATCGTGCAATCCGCCTTCACCAGCGCGGGTCAGCGCTGCACCGCGGCCCGGCGCCTGATCATCACAGCCAGCATGTACGATCCCATAATCGACGAGCTCCGCAGTATGACCCAGCGCATCATAGTCGGGGAACCATTTGCAGACCCGGCGCCCTTTATGGGTCCGGTAATCGACAATGTCGCTGCCGATCAACTGGTCGAAAGTTTTCTGTACCTGCTTTCTAGCGGCGGCAAGGCGATTAAGCACATGACCCGGCACGACGATAGTTTGCCGTTCCTGTCACCCGCAATCATCGATGTCACCGGTGTAAAGGACCGGCCAGATGTCGAATTGTTCGGACCGCTGCTACAGGTGATCAAAGTGGACGATTTCGATGAGGCCATCGCTGAGGCCAACCGGACCAGATTTGGCCTGGCCGCATCACTTATAGGCGGCAGTCCGCAGGATTATAGCCGGTTCTGGGCCAATATCCGTGCCGGGATCGTCAATTGGAACCGGCCCACCAACGGTGCTTCCTCCAGCGCGCCCTTTGGCGGAATTGGCCTATCTGGCAACCACCGTCCGGCAGCCTATTACGCCGCAGACTACTGCGCCTATCCGGTTGCCAGCAGCGAGATGGACCAGCCCCGCGCCACTGTCGGGACCGGCTTTACCAATTAACGCCTATTTGCCGTTGGTAATCAGATCGACATCGGTCAAGCCATTGGCCTGACGCCGCGCGTAAACCACAAAAGACGAAGCGCCTTTGGTCTCGCTGATGACATTCTCACCCTTGGTCTTTAAATATTCGGAAGAGAAGCCGTCGTTGATCGCACGGCTGTGATAGAATGATACAAGATCGTCGATGCCGACCGGGGTCAGAAAATTGACGACGCGCAGGGCACGTTCACCCTTGCCCGTTCCGGCAGCTTCTTGTGTGCTGCCGCGCGGATAGACTGGAAACGTGCTGGGCAAGCGTGCAGCCCATGCCGCAGAATATTCCACCGCTTCAGTGCAATCGATGCCGTTTGGAGATACCGCAGCGCGGCTCGCGGCTGTCAGGATGGCTGTTTCCGGTACGTTGCCAGCGATCACCTTGGCTTTCGGAGCAGGTTTCATATTTACGCTGCCGCCAACCAGAGCCATGGCCTCTTCCTTGGCAGATTGAATTGCTTCCGGCGTGGTGGCCTCAGCCGGCAAAGACGCGTTTGATCCGCCCGTAAGGCCGGCATTTGCTTCATTTTGATTGGCCAGATCGGGATCAACGTTGATCTGATCGTTAAGCGCTGCCTGAGTGGCAGGGTCCATCTCGTCATCCGCGCCCGGTTCATCCGCCCCGCCGCCGCATGCCGCCAGCATTATCAAGGGAAGCAAGGCTACTGATAGGACTGGACGGAATTTCGTGGCTAGGCTCCGGGCAAAGGTTGAGAACTAAAAATAGGGCGAGAATCTGTCCAGATAATTGGGCAGTCCACTGGTTTCCTGCCCGTCCTCGGCAATTGAGGCTAATGAAACCCTTGCAAAGATGGTTAAAATCCCTGCTGTCCCGTTAAGGGATGGTCTTTGAGGTATTCCTTACGGTCAACAAATAAAGACACCCCGCAACATCTTGTCGATGTTTCGGGGTGCCTTTCACGGCCCGGTGGGTACCGCGCATCGACCGCCGCTAAACGGTTGAAGTTCTATAGAATTATCTGCAGCGCGAATTGCTGCGATCGATTGAACGGCCCAAGATCGCGCCGCCCGCTGCCCCGATGATTGCGCCCAAGGTGCGGTCACCGCGTCCAGCAACTTCGTTGCCGATCAATCCGCCTACTACGCCGCCGATCAGCAATCCGGTGGTCCCGTTTTCGCGCTGGCAATAATATTGGCCGTCGCGGCCGCGCCAGACGCGGGTGTCGCGGGAAATCCGTTCGTCATAATTGCTGCGCCGGTAGTCGCGATCATCATAATCGCGCGAGTCCCGGTCATATTCACGATCATATTGGCGGTCATGACCCCGGCCGCGCTTGTAACGCTTTTCATGACGGTCGCGCTTATGTTCAAAAATCGGATCTGCGTGAACGGAAACTCCAGCTTGTGTGTAGGCCGGAGCGGTTTGCAGGGGAGCCACAGCCATTGCAGGCGTTGTCAGCACAAAAGCTGGAATGGCGAGCGCAAATGCGGCGAATGTCTTATTCCTGATCATCATCGTACTCATCCTTCGATTGGGCTGCCATTCCTGTGTTGAAGGGCGGCAGTGATTTGCCTCTTTAGGCACGTTCATAAATAGGCGTGTATTTATGAACGGCGCGCAACTGGTGATACAGGAATCGCAAATTGCGACGAGCTGAGTGAAATTGCGAGCCAAGCCGCAGCGGAGAGGCAACAAACACCAGGCTTGCCCGGTGCTTGCGCCGCACCTAAAGCCCGTCGATGGACTTACCCGCGACCGATCCGAAGCCATCTGGCATGCCCGCCGCGGTCGGGGCGTATCTGATCTGGGGCTTCATTCCGCTCTATCTGATCCTGGTAAAGGCGGTCCCGGCATTTGAATTTGTCGGCTGGCGAATCATCTGGACCGTACCGATCTGCCTGACCATCGTGGCTATACGCCGCCAAGGCCCAGAAGTACGTGCAGCATTGAAAGACTGCCGCGTAATGCTCACCCTTACCGCCAGCTCATTACTGATCGGGACCAACTGGCTGGTTTATATCTGGGCAGTCCAAGCGGGATATGTGCTGGCAACCAGTTTGGGATATTTCATCAATCCGCTGCTCAATGTCCTACTTGGGACATTGGTGTTGCGGGAAAAATTGAACAGACGGCAGTGGGTGGCCGTGGCTATCGCGGCGGCAGGCGTATCGCTGCTGCTCGGCGGCGCGCTAACGACACTATGGATCAGCCTGATGCTCGCACTCAGCTTTGGCTTCTATGGCCTGCTGCGCAAACAGGTTGCAGTTGGCGCCTTGCCCGGCCTGACGATCGAATCGGCTATCCTGATCGTGCCTGCTGCAGCCATCGCCTATTTTTACAGCACCACACCGGCAGGTTCCTCCTTCGGTCAGGATTTGTGGATGAGCCTAGCGATCATGTTTGGCGGAGTGGTCACCGCGGTGCCCCTGTTGTTGTTCGCGATTGCCGCGCGGAGGATGGATTATTCGACGATCGGTTTTATCCAGTTCATCGCCCCGACGATCGTGTTCCTGCTAGGCATTTTCGTGTTTAAAGAACAGCTTATGCCAGCCCAGCTCGCCTGTTTTGTGCTGATCTGGATTGCCCTTGCAATATTCGTCTGGGACTTGCTTGCCCGCCGGAACCAGCAAGCAAAACTCGCGGTCTGACCCCAGATTAGTGCCTGAGACGCCAGCGAAGGGTCTGGCCTGCATGAAATGGAACGATATCTATCCCGCCTGCATCCACCTTCGCAGGCACTTCAACCTCAGCCCGTTCCAAGGTTACCATCGCCTCGTTCAGCGGCAAGTCATAGAAACGCGGGCCGTTTTCGGATGCAAAGGCCTCCAAACGGTCTAGGGCACCTTCTTCCTCGAACACTGCCGCATAGCTTTCCAGCGCAAACGGTGCATTGAATATTCCCGCGCACCCGCAGGCACTTTCTTTGGCGGATACCTCGTGCGGCGCGCTATCGGTGCCAAGGAAATACTTGGCCGAACCTGATGTTGCCGCCTTACGCAGAGCCAGCCGATGCTTCTCGCGCTTGGCAACCGGCAGGCAGTAAGCATGCGGCCGCATCCCGCCAACCAGCATGGCATTTCGGTTGATGTGGAGATGCTGCGGGGTGATAGTCGCGCCGACGTTCGCGCTTGCATCAGCAACAAATTGCACCGCATTTTCTGTAGTTATATGCTCAAAGACGACTTTCAGTGCAGGCATGTCACGTACAAGGGCGGATAGTATCCGGTCGATAAATACCGCCTCCCGATCGAAGATGTCTACGTCGCTGTCGGTTACTTCTCCGTGGATCAGCAACGGCATTCCGATGTCCTGCATCCGTTCCAACACCGGGCGGATCGCGCCAATGTCACTTACACCATGCGCGGAATTAGTGGTCGCATTGGCAGGATAAAGCTTGGCAGCAGTAAACACGCCCGAGGCAAACCCCCGCGCCAATTCCTCTGGGTCGCTGGAATCGGTCAGATATGCCGTCATCAGCGGGGTGAAATCCACACCATCTGGCACCGCATCCATAATCCGCTGGCGATATGCCTCTGCCGCCGCCACGGTAGTGACAGGTGGGGAGAGGTTCGGCATGACAATCGCCCGGGCGAATTGCCGCGCGGTGTACACCGCGACGCTGCGCATGATATCTCCGTCGCGCAAATGAACGTGCCAATCATCGGGGCGGCGCAGGGTCAGTTTGGTAATCTCGGTCATCCGCAATCTCTAAGCGCTGGAGGCCCGCTTTGTCACCCAAATCTGGCGTAAAGCCGTCAGTTTTTCGCCCTCATCATCACCAGAGTTGCTTTTCCCTGTCAGAGGTCCACCTATAAGGTATGAATGCGCCCCGCCTATTTGATCGCGCCGTAATCCGGCTAAGCCCCAAAGATCCTGCCGAAGATGTGGCAGCGTTCCTTCAAGGGCTGGTCACCAATGATGTCAGCGGGGCCTTGCCGGTGTGGGCCGGACTGCTCAGCGCGCAGGGCAAAGCAATGTTCGATTTTCTAGTGTGGTCCGGCGAAGGCGGCGGACTGCTGATCGATTGCGAAGCTGCCGCAGCGGACGATCTGGTCAAGCGCCTGTCGCTTTACCGCCTGCGTCGCAAAATCGATATTGCCCGCGATGATGCGCTTGGGGTTTACTGGCAAGCAGCAGATACAGGCGGCGCTCCCAATCAGGCAGTGGTTGATCCGCGGCTTTCAGAACTTGGTCGGCGCTGGTTCGGGCCGGTTGCTGAGGGCGATACACCGGTGGATACAGAATGGCGCGCGCACCGCCTTGGTCTTGGCGTGCCGGAGGGGCGAGCCGATCTTGGCGATATTCTTTGGCTTGAAACCAACGCCGTAGAATTGCACGGAGTGTCGTTTGAAAAGGGCTGCTACGTCGGTCAGGAAAACACCGCGCGGATGAACTGGCGGCAGAAGGTCAACCGCCGGCTGGTGGTAGTACCATTGGACCAATCAAACGAGAAGCGCCGCAAAGCATCCTACCCAGGTCTTGGCCTTGCGCTCGATCACCGCCGGGTAAGTGAAATTCCTCCGGACTTGGCACCGCCTTGGATGAAATTAAGCCCAGTGGACGAGGCAAACGGTGCGTAATCCTACCCTGCAGGAGCGCGCCCCTCAACCGACGCTGTCAGCATCCGTTCCGCCCGGTCACGCGCTGCGCTACGCGGCAATTTCAACGATTTAGCTAGGGCTTGCCCCATCAGAGCATCGCCCAGCGCCAACAGCACCAATGTCAGCGTTTCTTCATGCACGCGCTTTTCACTCAGCCGGCCATGGTCCGCTTCCTCCGGCGCGATCTCGTCGACCAGCGCGTGTATTGCTTCAATAATCGGGTCAAGTGCGTCTTCATTGCCGGTCACCAGCATCCAGCTCGCCAATGCGCCCGCGCCTTCCTTGTCAAAGGCATCAAACGCGAGATCAACCACTTCACGCGGTGTGCCCAGCCCAACCCGGTTGGCCCGCACCGCGTCCTTGATGGTCTCGCACACAGTCCACGCCAGATGTTCCGCCAGCGATTTCTGCAAGCCTGATGCTGAACCGAAGTGATGGAGCAAATTCGCATGGGTCCGGCCAATCCGGCCCGCGACTGCCTTCAGCGTCACAGATTGCGGTCCGCTCTCGATCAACAAAGACCGCGCCGCCTGTAATGCCGCCGTGCGCGATGCTTCTGGAGAAAGACGTTTGCGGATGGTCATGCGATCAAAAGGGCCCTGATCATGTGTTCTCTTATGGGCGTAGTTCTAGGGCGCAGTTGACCTTCCGACAAGACCGACGCCGAGAATCCTTATTGACACTGATGTAAGTAGTGGCTATTTATCCACCATCGCAACAATGGATCAAGCCTGTGAACGCTCCTGCCAAAATCAACCTCGACCAGACTTCCCGCAGCCCCGAAGATCTCGATATCGTCGTGCGCGATCGCCGGTTCGCTCGCGGCGCCACACCAAAACGCTGGTGGCTAAATAGCGACCCGGTCGGGACCGCTTGGTTCAATGCTCTGTCGGCTACTTTCCCCCGCGGCGAAGCCTTTTTCATCGAATCGGTGAAAGCGCACCGTGATGGCGCGTCGCCCAAATTGGCAGCAGAAATTCGCGCGTTCGTGAAGCAGGAAATCAACCATACCCGCGAACACATCGTGTTCAACAAACTGGCCGAAAGCGCGGGCTATGACATTCAGTTCATCGATCAGCGCGTTGAAGAAATGCTCGCACTAACCAAAGGTCGCCCGCAAGTTCTCAATCTGGCAGCGACGATGGCGTTGGAGCATTTCACTGCCATGTTATACCAACCTGCATTGATCACGACCCACGCGCCCATTTGCGACGGCCGATGGTCATGATGTGCCATGGCTGATCGACAAGCTTGTTCCAAGCCTCGCAGCAGTGGTCGACGATGTTGTCGTGGGATG
>Ga0209702_10001980_pt1 | contig 37246 bp, 35 predicted proteins | sample FRY01_FD_187210 | JGI IMG/M metagenome (GOLD analysis project Ga0209702, IMG submission 187210) | Freshwater microbial communities from Lake Fryxell liftoff mats and glacier meltwater in Antarctica - FRY-01 (SPAdes) (version 2) | ecosystem: Environmental > Aquatic > Freshwater > Ice > Glacier...
ATCGCTGCCACAAACGGTTGGAACAACATTGAACGGGCCTGGTTCACCGAAGCCCTTGCCCACCACGGCCAAGCCACCACTTCCGACGCAATGCTGCTCAACAGTGCCGCACTCAATGTTCTTTCCTGCGATTCAGTAATCCAACGAGTCCTCACCGCCGAATCCAAAGTGTTGAACCTCGGCCGAGAAGTCCGAAGCGCCACCGCCGCACAACGAAAAGCAGTCATCGCCCGAGACCGACACTGCAGAGCCCCCGGATGCCAAACAAAACCCAGATTCTGCGAAGTACACCACATCGACCACTGGGCCCTAGGCGGCAAAACCGATGTACACCGAATGGTCCTGCTCTGCGGCACGCACCATCGCGAGTTCCATAAACCTGGCTACAAAATGAAACTCGCCGAAGACGCCACCTTCACCGTGCAATCATCACGAGGGTGGAATAGATCCACCGTGCCCGAACGTGCCGAAGAACTCATCTTCCCCATACCAGTACGTTGAAATACACACCCACACCACACACATCGGCACAGTGGTCGGGTAACCATCCAGCCCATCAAGTGGGCGCGTGCTCTAAATGTAATGCCTTGAGTTTTAGAGGCGGCCAAGCTCTTGGCCAGTCATCAGCCGAACAATGGGCCCTCTATGGCGGCAAAGGCGAGTAGCCCGAACCACACGCAGATCAAGCCTTGGGCCAGCGCTACGAATCCAATTAATTGTCGAGATTCGGATGAAATTTTTTGGTCTTGTCCCCAAAGTGTGTGGATGCCGACTCCGCCAATGAGAAGTCCGCTCAAAGTGACGAGTGTGGCCATTACCCCAGTTGAGAATCCTGCAAACCATGTAGCGAAGGCGGCGATGGAGAGCAGAGCGAAGCCAAGCGCAACAAGACGACGGCTTAGCTTCGTTTCGGTGAGAAAACCTCGCTCCGCTTCAAGGGCCCCGGCGGCACCAACAACAAAGACGAGGATCTGCAGCACCGCATCGATTGGAGATTGTGTCGCCAGTTGGTTGAAGCCGAGAACATCGCCGAAAATGGCGAGAGAAATGATCGCAACCAACAAGATCGCGTTGGTGCGCGGCGCTCGCTGCTTTTGAGGGGGAGCGATGTGGTGAGTGGCGGTCATGATCGTCGAAGGATGTCGCGCCAAGATCGGCGCGGTGCGAGTTCGTGTTCGCGGGCGGCACGTAAGCGGTCTGATCGGAGAGCGTCGACATCAGTGTCGTCGAGTGGCGTCAGTGCATCGTTTCCGACAACCCAGCCAAGTAACGCATCGGCGAATGCTGGATTACGTGCCAGAGCGGGTCCATGAAGGTAGGTGCCGACAACGCGACCAGTGATGACGCCCTCAGAGCCATTGCCGTTCCCTTCACCAATCTCAACGGTGGCCAGAGTGGCCGAGGATGGTCCCGGTACCGTGCGTCCGGCATGGTTTTCAAAACCGGAGAGAACACCGAGTTCGATGACACCATCGGGACCCTGAAGGTGCGCCGCGGTTGTGAGCAACTCGCCAACGGCGCGGGGACGATCGACGCGGATTGTTTCGCAGTCGAGTAATCCAAGGCCAACCTGACGGTTACCTTCAGCATCGGGGAAGTGATGACCGAGTATTTGCATTCCGGCGCAGATTGCCAGTACTACCGCACCCTTATCGACGGCACGGTGAAGAGAGCGTGACGCATTGAGTTCTCGCGCTGCTTGCACCTGCGGGCCATCTTCACCGCCGCCAACTAAATACAGATCGGCGGAATCGGGAACAGGTTCACCGGCATCAATAGAAATTGATTCAACCGAAATGCCGCGCCATTCAAGGCGGCGAGCCAAAACGATAGCGTTTCCGCCGTCGCCGTAGGTTCCGAGAAGGTCGGGAAACAGCGAAACGATCTGAACCGCTGATAGTCGGCTCATATGACACCGCCGAGTTGGTCAAGATGATCTTGAAAGGCTGTGTAGTTCGATGCCACATCAATGACGGTGGTGCTTGAGAAAGCGGGTGACTGTGCGATATGAGCGATGGCGGTGTCGAGATCTTTGGCAATGTCGTAGCGGATATCGGCATAGCGAAGGCGCACCGCTAGATCGAACCGTCGTTCGCCAATCGCTATGACGTGTCGCCCTTTGAGTCGTTCGAACTCGACATCCCACAGCCAAGATGGGTCGTGGCCGTCAGCAACTCGAGCGTTGATGGCAACGATGATGGGGGCATCAGAACTTTCGAGAAGTTCGAGAGCTTCATGCCAACCCGCGGGGTTCTTGGCGAGAAGTAAACGAACGGTGGCACCGTTGTGTGCTGCGACCCGATAACGACCAGCGACTTCAGCGACTTCGTCAAGTGCATCAAGAGCACGTGCTGGATCTGCATTCAAAGAACTCGCAGTAGCGAGAGCAAACGCCGCGTTAATTCGGTTGACTCTTCCGGGAAGTCGCATCTCGAAAGGAAAATCACCAGAAGGAAGCGCGACTGATTTATGGTCGACGCTCACAGTGGGAACCGGACGGCGCAACACGCATGACGTGCACGCCCAATTGCCATTGTCGAAATCGATACGACCAGAACATGCAGGGCAACCAGCAGCATCGGCAGTCCACTCTTGTGCTGTTGCCACCCAAATAACCGAAGGCGCAGCCATGGACGCCCACGCAACCAGCGGATCATCGGCATTGGCGACCACAACCTTTGGCGGCGTGGCGGTAAGTGCGCGTCGCCATTGTTCTGCGATCTTGCGAACTTCTTGTGTGCGGTCAAGTTGGTCGCGACTGAGGTTGAGCAGCACGACGGTGTTTGCTCGGGTGGCGCTGAGCACTAGTTCGACCCAGCGCTCATCAACTTCGAGAACCGCAGTTGTGTCGAACCCCGACGGCCCGAGGGCAGCAACGATGCCTGGAGTCATATTGGCGCCGAGCCAGTTAGAAACAACCTCACGATCGGTGCCAAGCGCGGCCGCAAGGAGTCGGGTGGTCGTGGTCTTCCCATTGGTGGCACTGACGATCACGACCTCGCGCGATCGGGTTAATTCGGCGAGCAGATTCGGGTCAATGAGCAGCGATGCGCGGCCGCCGATTACCGAACCGGTGCCGAAACGAACGATTCGTGACAAAGCCGCGACTGTCCTTCCAACCAACACGGCAAAACGGGCTCGGAAGCTAGGCCTGTGAGTAGAGGCTGAAGGGAGTGCGGAGGAGGAAGCGGAGGCAGAAGCGGAGGCAGTCACGACACGGCGATGCTACCGGTCGTCCGGTCGGCGGCTTCGTGTTGCAATATCGTTTGTTGCCGGCGGCCCTTCCTAGACCGTGAACTTCGAGTCTGTCGCAACGGGAGCCATCGGGCGACTAAACCAAAGGGCCATGACATCAATAGGGGAGAACCGGTGAACGATTTCGGAGGACGGACCGGCGCCGCAGTGGTCACGGGTGGTAGCGGGGGTATTGGTGCGGCAATTTGCCGCATGCTCGCCGAGCGGGGTAGCGACGTACTGTTCACCTATCGCTCAAATCGAGATGCGGCTGATGCGTTGTTGGCCGAACTTGCTGCCTTTGGTGGTCGAGTCGAAGCGATGCCCGCCGACCTTGTTGATGAATCAGTTGCGGCATCAGTTATTGCTCGAGCCGCTAGTGACTTCGGTGGGCTTCATACGTTGGTGCACGCAGCCGGACCGCATGTTCCCCAGGTGCATCTCAGTCGTGTTGAACCTTCCACCTATCGCGCCCAAATCGAAGGTGAGGCAGTGGCATTTTTCAACATCGTGCAACCCTCGTTACCTCTGTTGCGTCAGGTTGGTGGTTCGATTGTTGCAGTAACAACTGCGGCGACTCGCCGTTTTCCGGTTCGTGACGGACTTTCGTCAGGCACAAAAGGTGCCGTTGAAGCAGTGGTGCGCGCGCTTGCTGCGGAGGAAGGTCGCTTTGGTGTTCGCGTAAACTGTGTTGGTCCTGGAATGCTCACCGATGGAATGGCGGCGCGCCTCATGGCATCAGGCGATCTTGATGATGCGGCCCTCGAAGTAACGATGCGCAATATCCCGCTTCGTAAATTCGGTGATGCGGTAGATATTGCCGAAGCGGTGTGTTTCCTCGCGTCTGACCGTGCCGATTTCATTTCGGGGCAAATGCTTGATATCGACGGCGGTTACGGCGTTTAGGCCGTTTCGGATTGCATGACGCCTTCGATAGCCCACTCCAATGTGCGGACAAGTGCTCGGGCTGCGGGGCGCACGATGTACGGGTCGAGAACAGGAACATTTGGAAGTTTCAGTTCTGATCGAACCCAATCGGGTAACACCCCGATTGCTGCTGGCATGATGATCGCGAAAGCGGGTCGGGCCACCAGCGGCAACGGCGCTCGCAGAAGCCAACGCGCCGCGTCGAGTGCTTGTTGATCAGCACGAAGCTCGGGACGAATCTGTTCCATCCATTGATCGAGTTCGGCAACGCTACGAGCGGCGTATTCGCCACCAAGCCGATCATTGATGATTGACATTTCATCCACGTAGCGATCGGCATCGGCGGCAGTGAGAGGTGAGGCTCCGTAACGCTGGTAGGTGCGGAGGAAGGAATCGACTTCGGAGTGATGCACCCAAGAAAGAAGATGGGGGTCATTCGCCGAGTACGCGCGACCATCGGGGGCAGTGCCTACAACGCGTTGGTGAACGCGTTCGACCATTGCCAACGCAGCATCGGCTTGTTCTGTTGTTCCCCAGGTAGTGGAAGCAACGAATTTCGTGGTGTTGGCAAGCCGATCGAGAGGGTGGCGCCGATAATCAGAATGCTCGGCAACGCCCGCCATGGCGAGCGGATGCATCATTTGGAGAAGGAGGGCACGGATACCAGCAATAAGCATGGAACCGTCGGCATGGATGCGCCAGGTGACGCTGTCGGGTCCGAACAGGCCCGGATCGCCCTCGATCGGAGAGTAGAGATCTCGGACTGGCGGGTTGTCACCAGCAAGCAGATCACGAACACCGCGACCCAGTGCCAAGCGAACATCGCCGAGAGCGGAACCGATGGCTTCGGCGGTGGCAACGACGCCCGGGGGCAGCTGGTGGTTGGTAGCCATGGGCGAAGGCTACGGCGGTGCCGGTGAAACCGCTAGTGGGGGCATTGGAAAGACTGGCCGCGGAGGGTTATTGACTCGGTGAGGCGTATGTGGTGGGGTGGCACCACAACTTAACCTGTCGATGTGGGGAAAGCCGGTCCAAATCCGGCGCTGACCCGCAACCGTAGGTGGCCTCCGGAAGGGGAGCCACGAGCCGGAGCGCCTGCTTCGACGGGATGTCCCATCACTACCCGTCGTCGGAATTGCGGGGGATGGGGTTCGGTTCGGCCGGTGGGAAAGATCCACCTCCGTTTCGGGTCCTGTCACCCGTTCGGAGAATCCCAGTGGCCCGATCTCGCTCAACTCTCAGCAGCAACCGCTTGGTGCGGCGCGCCCTGGCCGCGGTGATGGTGGTAGCTCTATCACTCGTTGGCCTCGCTTTTGGGCAAGGGGTGGCGTCGGCATCCGATTGTGGGGGTCCACTAGCGGCGGGCGAGATACGCGTGGTTCTGGTGATCGATACCGGTTCCTCGTTAAGTCCAACCTGCATGGTGGTCCCCGAGAACACCACCGGCGCGCAACTTCTTGCTCGTCATGCATCACTAGCTGGCGTTGCTGCACCGCGTTACGCCGGAAGCGGTTTGTTATGCGCTATCGGTGGGTTCCCCGCCGCATCGGTCTGTGGCGAGCGAAATGCTGCTGGCGGATTCGATTACTGGGCGTACTTCGCAGGAGCAAGCGGCTCATGGACCTACGGAAATTACAACCCGTTCATTAAGCGACTCCGTGATGGAGATGTTGAAGGTTGGCGTTTTGTTACTGGTGCCGGTGATGGAAAAGACCCTTCGCCGCGTCTGTCTCCCTCAGGGTTATTCCCCCCACTTTCTGGTCCCGCGGCAGTTGTCCCGCAAGAGAACCCATTTGGTAGTGGAACTGCTTCGGGCCCAACCTCCAATGCCGCGGCGAAACCCGCAACCACGGGCACAGAGGACACTTCCTCTTCGGACCTCGATGGTTCATCAACTTCTACTTCCGTTGTCAACACACCTGACGCATCACTCGGAGTCACCGTCGAGGTTGCCCTTGCTTCCTCATCAACGAATTTGGCCTCGGGCCAATGGATCAGTGTGGCAGTAGTTGTTGCGTTGGTTGCCGCGTTTGGTACGGGCGCGTGGGTCCGGACTCGGAGAACTAGGTGAGTGAGCGTCGGTTAGTTCACCCGGGCGCGTGGTGGGTTTGGGCAATTGGTCTGGCCGCTGGCGCGTTGCGCACCACAAATCCATTCCTTCTCTGTTTGATCGTTGCCGTTGCCGGTTGGGTTGTTGTTTCCCGTCGTTCCGATGCGCCTTGGGCGCGATCATTTGCGAGTTGTTTACGCCTTGGGTTAATCGTCATCATCATTCGGATGGTCTTCCAAGTGTTTTTTGGAGCTCGAATTCCTGGAACCATCGTGTTCTCACTTCCCGAGGTCACGCTGCCTTCTTGGGCTGCTGGGGTTTCTATCGGGGGGACAGTCACCACCGAGTCGCTCGTTGCTGCGTTCTACCAAGGGCTTCGATTGGCAACTGTGGTCGCATGTTTTGGAGCAGCAACCTCGTTGTGTAGCCCGTATCGGATGCTTCGTGCCCTTCCATCTGCACTTTATGAGGCAGGAGTAGCGATGACGGTTGCATTCTCCTTCGCTCCTCAAGCAATTGTGTCGGCGCGACAAGTCCGTGATGCCCGTCGCCTCCGGGGCCGTTCAGATCGAGGGATTCGCGCTTGGTCTGGGGCGGCGATGCCTGTTCTCGAGGGAGCGCTTGAACGATCGGTGGCGTTAGCCGCCTCGATGGATTCGCGCGGGTACGGACGTCGGGGTGACGTTTCTGTTCCACTTCGTCGCTTGGGTTCTGTTCTCACACTCTTGGGGCTTGTCTTGGTGATGATCGGCTCCTATGGATTGCTCGATCCTGGCGCTCCGGTGTTGTTTCGGTTGCCGGCGATGGTCTTAGCGGTTCTCGCGTTTGTTGCTGCGTTGTTGGTAGGTGGCCGTCTTAACCATCGAACTCGCTATCGCCCTGATCCCTGGGCGTTCCCTGAATGGGTGATCACCTTGAGCGGTGTCGCTGCAGTCATTGGGTCGGTTATCTCGGCTCGCAACGGAGATCTTCTTGATCCTTCGGTGTATCCGTTGGAGTTCCCCGCTATTCCTCTCGCCGCGTTGGCGGGCGTGCTGCTTGCTTCTCTTCCCGCGTGGGTCGCGCCGCTTCCCCCCACTGCTCTCTCAACATCGCAGCCCTTGGCGGTGGCAGCATGATTCGTTTCGAACACGTCACGGTCACCTATCCCGATGCCCCTGCTCCGATTCTCGTCGATGTCAATTTCGAGGTTCCCGAGGGGGAACTTTGTCTTGTCGTTGGGGTGACTGGGTCAGGGAAGTCCACCTTGCTTCGTGCTGTGAACGGACTTGTTCCTCGTTTTACTGGTGGCGTAATGCAGGGCTCAGTCATTGTTGATGGTCGGCGTACCTCTGAGGTTTCGCCTCGTGAACTTGCTGATGTCGTTGGTCTTGTTGGTCAAGATCCAGCCGCAAGTTTTGTCACCGATTACGTCGAAGACGAACTGGCCTACGCCATGGAAAATTTGGGTATCGCCCCCGACATCATGCGTCGACGTGTCGAAGACATTCTTGACCTCCTTGGTTTGCACGAATTACGAAATCGACCACTGGCATCGTTGTCCGGAGGACAGCAGCAGCGTGTCGCCATTGGTTCAGTTCTCACCGCCGGTCCTCGAGTGCTGGTTCTTGATGAACCAACCTCGGCTCTCGATCCAGCCGCCGCCGAAGAAGTTCTGGCTGCGCTGACCCGACTTGTTCACGACTTAGGAACCACCGTGCTTATCGCTGAACATCGCCTTGAGCGCGTTGTTCAATATGCCGACCGAGTGATGTTGATACCTGGTGGCGGCCAACCCGTTGTTATCGGTCTACCCGCGGAGGTCCTGCGAACTTCTGTCGTCGCTCCACCAGTGGTCGAACTTGGTCGCCTTGCCGGTTGGTCTCCGCTGCCGTTGTCTGTTCGCGAAGCGCGTCGTTCCGCCTCGGAACTGCGCGAGCGATTGTCGTCGGTCGTTCCACCGGTTCGGGTTCCTCGGAACATCGGTGAGATTGTGGTGGTCACCGAAAATCTTCAGGCCAGTTACGGACCAATCACAGCACTGCGCGGAGTCAATCTTGAAATTCGTTCGGGAGAAATTGTTGCGGTGATGGGACGTAATGGGGCAGGTAAGTCAACCCTTCTCAATCATCTCGTTGGTTTGCGCGCTCCAATTGGCGGATCGGTGCGAGTGATGGGTCGCGAGCCACATAGGCTTTCGGCTCGCGATATCGTCCGTGCGGCTGGCCTCGTTCCTCAAGATTGCGGAGTGCTGCTCTATCACGACACGGTGGCCGCAGAATGCCGTGCTGCCGACAGGGATACTGATCTTGCGCCCGGTTCTACTCGGGCTGTTCTGGATCGCATTGTTCCCGAAATCGAGGCACGTACTCATCCTCGTGATCTCTCTGAAGGGCAGCGTTTAGGCCTTGCTCTCGCCATTATTTTGGCCTCAGAACCTCCGGTGGTGTTGCTCGATGAACCCACTCGCGGTCTCGACTACTTGGCCAAACAAAGGCTTATCCACGTGCTCACAACATTCGCAAACGCGGGCACTGCCGTCGTCATCGCGACTCATGATGTTGAAGTCGTTGCTGCAGTAGCCGATCGTGTCGTGGTGATGGCCGAAGGCGAAATCGTTGCCGATGGTCCCGCACGTGAGGTTGTAAGTCATTCGCCAGTTTTTGCGCCGCAGGTTGCCAAGGTAATGGCGCCAGAGCCGTGGCTCACGGTGAGTGAAGTCAAAGCTGCTCTTGGTGCGCTTGAATCTCCCGGTGCCATAGCGTGACAACTGCCGTATCGAGGTCTCGTGTCGATGCGGTGCGTCTCACCCCGAGGTCGTGGGTCCTTTTAGCAGCCGCGTTTGTGCTCGGCATCGTGGCGTTTGGATGGCCGCTTCTTGGGCAGGCGTCAGGCTCAGTGAATTTGGCCCATAGTTCTGATGCGCCGTGGATATTCATCGTCTTGGTGCCTTTGCTGCTTGGTGTCATCATGGCCGAACTTTCCGAAGGCGCTCTCGACGCCAAGTCTGTTGCCTTGCTTGGCGTGTTGGCGGCCTGTGGCGCAGCGTTACGACTTCCGAGCGGAGGTGTTGCTGGTTTCGAGCCAGTGTTCTTTTTGCTTGTTCCGGCGGGCCGGGTCTTCGGGCGTGGCTTTGGTTTCGTTCTCGGTGCGCTCACACTGTTTGTCTCGGCGTTACTCACCGGCGGGGTGGGCCCGTGGTTGCCCTTTCAAATGTTTGCCGCAGCTTGGATTGGGTTCTTTGCCGGATGTTTACCTCCGATGCGAGGACGCTCCGAAGTTGTTCTACTCGCTGCCTACGGCACCGTTTCTGCGTTGGCCTATGGGCTGGCCATGAATTTGTGGTTCTGGCCATTTGTGGCAAATGGTGAATCCTCAATCTCGTACGATCCCGCAGCATCGACGCTTCAAAATTTGCGGCACTTCTGGGGATTTCATCTCACTACGTCATTGGGATTTGATCTTCCTCGTGCGGCATTCATGGCGGCGTTCTTGCTGATCGCCGGCCGTCCACTTCTCGGAGCATTTCGTCGCGTTGCGCGGCGAGCAGCATTTCTGGCGCCGGTGAGTTTCGAAGAGATCGAAAGTTCGTCTTCCTGAGGTTGATGTGGCACGGTTTCAGTCATGACTTTGCGCATTGTTGTAACGCGACGGCTGCCTGCACCTGGGGTGCAGTCGTTGATCGATGCTGGTTTCGAGGTTTGGACGAACCCCGAAGATCGCCCACTTGCTCGTAGTGAACTACTCGAGACTGTTCGAAATGCTGACGCCCTTCTCTGCATGCTCACTGATCGGGTCGATGCGGAGCTGTTCGATCTGGCCCCTTCGCTCAAGGTGGTGGCTAATTACGCGGTGGGTTTCGACAACATCGCGGTGGCGGAGGCGCGAAGTCGCGGCATCGAGGTCACGACAACGCCCAGTGTTCTGACCGATGGATCCGCCGACCTCGCCTGGGCGTTACTTCTTGCCGCTGCTCGCCGTATAGGGGAAGGGGAACGAATCGTTCGCCAACGCCACTGGACAGGTTGGGCGCCAACACAGTTGCTCGGTCAACCAGTGAATGGGCAAACACTGGGAATCATTGGAATGGGGGCGATTGGTCAGGCAGTTGCTCGTCGTTCACGCGGGTTCGAAATGTCGGTCGTTTACCATAACCGTCACCGATTGCCGATCGATGTCGAGTCTGCAGTAGGGGCGCGCTATGTGGAGCTTGACGAACTTCTTTCGGTTTCGGACTTCGTTTCATTACATGCGCCACTAAACCAACAAAGTAGGCACATTATTGATGCTCGTGCTTTGAACCTTATGAAGTCCACCGCGGTGCTTGTCAATACTGGGCGTGGACCACTTGTTGATGAAGCTGCACTCGTTGATGCACTACGCGAACATCGAATTTTTGCCGCTGGTCTCGACGTTTATGAAGAGGAGCCTTCGATTCACGAGGATCTCCTGCTGCTGGACAACATTGTTCTTGTTCCTCATATTGGTTCCGGTACAACGGTGGCCCGAGGTGCGATGGCATCGTTGTGTTGCGAAAATATTATTGAAGTCCTTGCTGGTCGACCAGCGCTCACCCCGGCTCCGCTTTAATTACGCCGATTTCAGCCGTTCTTTGCCAAGGCGCTCCGCCGCAACATGCAGGGAGAGCGCCGTTTGCAGGAAGAACGCTTAACGCAAGCGGGAGAGAACGGCAGGAACTGACGCCAATATTTCAACTTCGAGGTGAGTTTCGAGCCACTCGCGGTTACGACGATGGAGATCGTCGGCGGGATCGAAGCGATTGAGAATCACAATTGGTGTTGCGAAATGCGCGCCGCGATCGATGGCCTCGAGGGTGAGTGAAATATCGTTAATGGTGCCAAGACCGGCATGGGCGATGACGAAGACCAAATCAGGTTGAAGAAGTTCGATCAACGTAATTGAATCGCCGTTACTAGCGATTGGCGAACGCACTCCGCCGGCAGATTCCACTAACGCAAGATCGGGCGCCGGTACTGGCCAATCGATTTCGCTTACAAGGTCTTCAACGGTAAACGGTGGACGAGCAAGGGCATCGGCGGCCATCGGCGGAGCCATGGGAACGGGGTACCAACGGTGAACCGGGCACACCGTTGTCGGGTCTTCACCAGTTGCAGTGGCAAGGTGATGGGCGTCGGTTGCGCTATCTCCTGGATCAAAGGATTGCGCTGGTTTGCGGGCGATGACGTGCATTCCCTCGGCGCGTAATTCTCGAAGTAGACGGGCCGATACCCAAGTTTTTCCAATTTCCGTTGCCGTGCCAACGACAACGACAAGACATTTTGGTCGAAGTCCGTCGAACGCCATGGGTCTACCTCCGGTCAAAGTTCGTGCAACGCCTTAAGCAGTGCTTCGATCTGTTCATCAGTATGGGCTGCCGATAATGCCACGCGCAGCCGGCTTGAACCAACGGGAACTGTTGGCGGCCGTATCGCCGGGACGAGAATTCCTTTTTCGAGGAGTGAGCGAGCAGCGTTAAGCGCCGATTGTTCATCGCCGAGAACGATTGGAATGATGGGAGAATGGTGACCTGGTTTCACTCGCTCAACGAGTTGGCGCAGTCGACTTATGAGGGCGGCCCCTTCATCGGAAGTGATGATTTCGATAGCGGCGAGAGCGGCGGCGGTGTCGGCCGGGCTCGGCGCGGTGGTGAAGATGTAGGAGCGAGCCCGGTTCACTAGTAGTTCAATGATCGATGTTGGAGCAGCAACAAAGCCACCTAATGAACCAACTGATTTCGACAGCGTGCCCACTTGAACAATGGTGACGTCACTGGAGCCTGCAACTGGGACGCTCTGCAGCACGCCATGAGCTTCATCGAGAATTAGTAAAGCGTCGTAGCGTTCGCACAGGGCAACGAGAGCGGCGAAGTCGATGACATCACCGTCCATAGAAAACACTGAGTCGGTGACAACAATTTGGCGGTCGGCGCCCGGTTCGGCAAGGTGGACTTCAAGCTGTTGGAGGTCGCGATGGCGGTAGATGCTGAGCATGGCACCGTTCATTCGCGCCATACGGCAACCGTCAATGATCGAAGCATGGTTGAGTTCGTCAGAGTGAATGCGAACTCCCGGGCTACCGAGACAGGAAAGCAGTCCGAGGTTTGCTGCGAAACCAGTGGGGAAAAGCATCGCCGATTCAGTGTGACGCCATGTTGCAATTGCGTCTTCAAGATCATGATGAAGGGGCCGAGAACCCACGATGAGTCGTGATGCACCAGACCCGGTTCCCCATCTTCCTATGGCGGCCTGCGCGGCGGCGCTAACGACAGGGTGATGGGTGAGGCCTAAGTAGTCATTGGATGCAAAGGAAGTGACCAATTTTCCGTTAAATGTTCCAGTGGGTCCAACTGCATCGAACGCCACCGGTTGACGCCATTGGCCCGCGGCTCGAATGGAATCGGTTTGCGAAGTTAACCAATGCGACCACTGATCGTTTTTGTTTGTCACGATACGCAAACCTCGTCGATTGCTTCGCCAAGCACATCGACAATGCGGTGGATTTCAGCGTTGGTGGAAGTGAGGATTGGCATTATGACCACCACGTCGCCGAGCGGACGAAGCAGTACGCCGCGTCGAACTGCTGCCGCGCAGACGCGTCGTCCCCATCGCAAATCCTCGGCGGGAGGTAACAGTTCGATGCCGGCCATGAGGCCACGTCGACGAATTTCTCGGACCGCTGGTCGAGTGGCGGCCATCTCATCGAGCCGTTCACCCAAACGAAGTGCTTGTTCACGAACGTTTTCGAGCACGTCAAGTTCGTAAAATAACTCAAGGTGGCGTTTGGCAATTGCAGAAGCGAGGGCATTCCCCGAGAACGAATGTCCGTGATACAGCGTCATTTCGCTGAGATCGGGTCCGAGGAACGCTTCGTATACCCGTCGAGAGGCGATGGTGGCCGCCATTGCGAGGTAACCGCCGGTGAGACCTTTGCCGATGCACATGATGTCAGGTTGAATTCGGCACTGTTCCGAAGCAAAGAGCGTTCCAGTGCGACCAAAACCAGTTGCGATTTCATCGGCGATCAGTAAAACCTCGTGCTCGTGACACGCGTTGGCGACCCGCTCTACCGAATCGGGGTCCGTGACCCACATGCCGACTGCACCTTGAACAAGGGGTTCGATGACGACAGCGGCAAGTTCATGGGCATGGGCGGCGATCATGGCAACAGTGGTGTCAGCCCAACCGGGATCGTTGTAACCCGGCGCTCGCAAGACATCGAATCGCAATGGATTAAACACGTTGGTACCAAACCCGCCAGCACCAATGGAAATCGAACCGATTGTGTCGCCGTGGTAGGCGCCGCCAAGGGCCAGGTAACGGGTGCGACTAGTAATTCCCTGATTGGTCCAAAACTGAAACGCGATTTTGATTGCTTGTTCCACCGCGGCTGAGCCGTCAGATGCGAAAAGAAAGTGTGGCTCGCTCACCGGTACGCGTGAGGCAAGTGCCTCCGCGAGTTCGATGGTGATGCGGTTGCCATTCCCGAGCATCGTTGTGTGAGCAACCAGATCGAGTTGTGCTTTTGCTGCGGCATCGAGTTCGGGCACACGATGACCAAGAGTGGTGACCCAAAGCGAGGAAATCGCGTCGAGATAGCGACGGCCATCGACGTCAATCAGTTCGCGACCTTCAGCGGAATCGACGATGATCGGATCGTTGTCGCCATAGACGGACATCTGGGTGAATCCGTGCCACAGGACCGAAGCGTCGCGAGCTACCCATTGATCGTGGGCGGAGGAGAAATGGGGGGAGGAGTGGCCGTCGGTCACCGTGACAGCATCGCACTCTGAGGGTCAGGGTGGCGAAGGCGTCGCCATTGATCGATTTCTACTCCCATCGGGGTGATGGGCGGGCCATCGACAAATGGCCATAACTCCTCGGCGATTCCCCGCCAATTGCCGGTGGCGTGGAGTTCGCCGAGGATGGCGAAGAGGCCAAGGCTGATCCTTTGAATAATGACAAAACTGGCAGGAAGGTTGGCCGCTTTTTGCATGACGGCATAAGGGCCGGTGGTGTCGAAAAAGCGACGAATGGTTTCTGATGCGTATGCGGGGGTAATCGTTAGGTCACCCTCAGCACTGACGAACTCGTAGAAGTGGCCGAGATAGTCGATGACATCAGCATCACTTACGTCGAGCCCGACGGGAAGTAATCCGATACGTTCAATCGAGGATCGGAATTTTGCGGCATCGTGGCCGATGACCATGTGCTGAATCATTTCGCCGAATTCATCAAGTTCGTTGGTGGTGAAGTATTTGACGAGACCGAAGTCAAGGAACGTGATGCGGCCCTTCCCGTGGAAGAGGTAATTGCCGGGATGGGGATCGCCATTGAACGCCGCGAGCCGGTAGAGGCTGCCGAAGGCGAAGCGGTAGAGCGTTTCTGCCGCGAGGTCTTTTTCGGCTTGGGACCAGGTGAGTAGTTGGTCCCAACGTACGCCTTCGGAAAGTTCGGTTGTCAGAACGCGGCGAGTGGAGAATTTTTCAATGACCCTCGGAATGATGATGGTTGGATGGCCCTCGTAGTAGTTCGCAAATGCTCGTTGGTTGGATCCCTCAATTTCGTAGTCGAGTTCTTCGATGAGCCGGTCTTGTAGTTCGGCGACGAGCGATTTGTGGTCGAGTCCGGGGAAGAGCGCACCTAGTGCAGCAAAGATGAATCCCGCGTTAGAAAGATCGGCGGCCACCGCATCAGCAACGCCGGGGTACTGAACCTTTACGGCCACCGCTACACCGTCATGGGTGATGGCGCGGTGCACCTGGCCGATAGAGGCAGATGCAATTGGAACTGGGTCCCATTCCGCGAAGAGTTCATTGGGCGCCGCGCCGAGGTCCTCGGCAATGACCGAGGCTGCGAGTTCGGCGCTCATTGGCGGAGCGTTGTGTTGCAGCTGGGACAGCGTGGACCGAACGTGTTCGGGCAGACCCTGATCGAGATAACTGGCCAATTGACCGAGCTTCATCATGGCGCCCTTCATCTGACCAAGGGTTGCGGCAACTTGTTCGGCCGTTCGCATCTCGAATTGCAGATCAAGTTCTTGTCGGCGACCGGCATCGGCGAAAACGCGTCGTGCTCGCAACGTTGCATAGGAACTTCCGGTTCGTGCGCCGAGCAGCGCGAGACGGGCTGTTCGAGCGGTCTGACCCTCTTGACTCACGGGTCCGTTCTTGGTGCTTGGCGAGTGTTTCCACTTTCGAACCAGCGCAACTGCGGAGATGAGCCCGGCAGAAATGAGTACGAGTGCGCGGAGGTGAGGAAAGCGAGGATTCATGGCTGGAACGATAGGGGCGCCTGCAAAGATTGAGGTCAGTCGGGCAGAAACTGCTCACCTACGACCGTTATGGATCGTGGTCGCCCGGTAGCGTGAACTTTCGGAGGAATGACATGAGCGAGAGCACGATCGTCAGGATTGATCAAGGCCAACTTGAAGGCCAGATCATGGATGGGATTCATCAGTTTCGAGGGATTCCCTACGCCGCCCCACCAGTAGGGAATTTTCGCTTTCTTCCTCCCGAACCCCCACTGCCTTGGGACGGAATTCGAGACGCGTCCAAATTTGGATCAATGTCGGTGCAGGTGTCGGCCGGTGTTACAGCATTGCTGGGCGACTCCGCTGATGGCGATAGCGAAGACTGTTTGTTCCTCAATGTTTCAACGCCCGCCTGCGATGAGGCCGCTCGTCCGGTGATGGTGTGGGTGCATGGTGGTGGCTTTATTAACGGCTCATCCTCCACGCCTTGGTACGACGGTTCACCGCTGGCGAGGCGAGGCGAGGTTGTTGTTGTTTCACTGAACTATCGCCTTGGTGCGCTGGGATTCTTATGGCTTGGTGATCTTGATGACCGTTATCGCTCAAGTGGTGTGAATGGTCTGCTTGATCAGGCCGCTGCCCTGGCCTGGGTGCGCAAAAATATTTCAGTATTCGGTGGCGATCCCAACAACGTCACGATTTTTGGTGAATCGGCTGGCGCCATGAGTGTCTCTACCTTGCTGGCCCTTCCCGCCGCCCACGGACTGTTTCACAAAGCAATTGCTCAAAGTGGTGCCGCCCATAACACCTTCACTCCCCAAATGGGCGCCGCGATGACCGAACAGTTCATGGAGAACCTTGGAGTTTCCGATCTTGATGGGTTGCTTAGCGCCTCGGCAAGTGACATTGCCAATGCGGCAGTGAAAGTAGAAGCGAAGTTGTACGACGATCCGTCAGGATTGGGCGGGCCAACCGGTATTGCGCTGGCCATGGCGTTTCAACCGGTGGTCGATGGTGAGTTTTTGCCTATCGCCCCACTTACCGCAGCGCGCGAAGGTCTGACCGCCGATGTTCCGTTCCTCACCGGCACCAATCTCGACGAATGGAACCTTTTTACTCTGATGAGTCCCGGTGGACTTGATGAACCAAAATTACTTAGTCGCCTTGAGCGCATCTTTGGCGCCGGGCATCCAGTGCGTGACGCCTATATCGCTGATCGACCGGATGCCACCATTGACGACCTTTGGAACGCGGTACTTACCGACGCCACTTTCCGTATTCCCGCTATTCGATTCGTTGAAGAACTCGCGAACAAGTCGACGCCAACATGGCAGTACCTCTTTACATGGGCAACGCCTGCATTTGGTGGTGTTGTGAAGTCATGTCATGCACTTGAAATTCCCTTTGTTTTCGGAGCACTCGATGCGCCGGGCGCCAACATCTTTTTGGGTGAACCAATTGGTGAAGAACTACGTGAACTTTCAAGCGTTATGCAAGATGCATGGATAGCGTTTGCTCGCACCGGCGATCCCAACGCAGCGTCACTTCCGGATTGGCCACAATGGAATGCCGATGGCCGTCCCGTCATGCGGTTCGATGTCACACGCGAAATCCTTCTCGATCCAATGAGCGACGAACGCAAGCTTTGGGAAGGAATTATCTAGTGCGCCCGAGAGCAGTGGTTCTGTTTTCGGGCGGGCTCGACTCCACAACATGTCTCTCCATTGCCAAGGTCGAGGGTTTCGATCCGATTGCTTTGAGTTTTCACTACGGGCAGCGCCATACCAATGAAATTGAGTGCGCCGCGTTAATTGCTTCGGCGGCCGGGGTCGAACATCTCATTACTGAGATCGATCTCGCCGCGTTTGGTGGTTCTGCCCTTGTCGATCACTCAATTGATGTACCGAAACACAATGATGTCTCTGAGATTGACGAGAGTGGCAGCACGATTCCGGCCACCTATGTCCCCGCGCGTAACACAATCTTTTTATCGTTCGCCCTCGCTGTTGCCGAGGTGCGAGGAGCGAACGATATCTATATCGGCGTGAATGCAGTTGACTATTCGGGCTATCCAGATTGTCGTCCCGAGTTCATCGAGTCATTCCAAGCCATGGCCAATCTCGCAACTCGGGTTGGAGTGGAAGGCAATCAACTCCGGATTCGGACTCCGTTACTTCAACTCACTAAGGCGCAGATCATCGCTCGCGGCATTGAACTAGGTGTCGAATACGGCGAAACGCTGTCTTGCTACGACCCCGCAGCCGACGGGGGAGCATGCCGATATTGCGACGCGTGTTTGTTGCGGGCTCGCGGTTTTTTCGATGCTGGGATAGCGGATCCCACTCGGTATTCGGTTACTTCGAAGCGAGGATGACCGTCAGGGCTTCATCAATGTGTTTCTTGGGTTTGAACTGCGAAGAAAACTCTTTGCGCACAACACCCTCCGGATCGATCACGTAAGTGACTCGACCGGGCAACAAGCCGAGCGTCTTGCCAACACCAAATTCCTTACGAACTTCGCCCTTCGTGTCGGCCAACAAGGTGAATGGCAAGTTGTGCTTCTGCCGAAATGCTTTGTGTGATTCAACTGAATCAGAACTAATACCAATCACGGTTGCGCCGGCATCGGTAAACGATTGGAAGTTGTCGCGAAACGAACACGACTCCGCGGTGCACCCGGGGGTGTCGTCCTTTGGGTAGAAGTACACCACGACCCATTTGCCGCGCAGTTTCGACAGGGTGAGGTCATTGCCGTCCTGATCAGGCAATGTGAAATCGGGTGCAGTTGTACCTTCACGAGAACTCATGGGAAGTGAAAGTATCGGAAACACCACGGGGTTTCCATCAAAACGGCGTTTTCTACTCCCGGTATCGCTGGAATTGGGAGGCTTGCCGCGTAGCGTTGGACTATGCCAATCCTCGCTGTGGTGAACCAAAAGGGCGGAGTGGGTAAGACCACCGTCACTCTCGGGCTGGCCTCTGCCGCGGCGCAGCGTGGCGCCAAGGTGCTGGTCGTCGACCTCGACCCCCAAGCCAATGCCACCAGTGGTCTTGGGGTGTGGGATCCCGCTACCACAGTCGATACCGCTCTCGAATCCGATCGTCCCGGTTCGGTCAAACAGTTGGCCGTGCCATCGGCGTGGGTTATTGAAGGCGGCCGTGCTCCCGATCTGTTGGCCGGCACGCCAACCCTGGCTTCTCGTGAGCCGCAACTGGCCAACGATCCGATTGGCGCTCAAGATCGTTTGCAACTTGCGCTCGAAGGTCATGACTACGACCTCATCGTGATTGATTGTCCTCCGTCTCTTGGACTTCTCACTATTAACGGATTGTTCGCTGCTGAGCGAGCGCTCATCGTGACTGAACCGGGCGCATGGGCATCAGACGGTGTTGCCAACGTACAACTCACTATTTCGCGTATTGCCGCGCGTCGTGAAGGTCGGCCCGAAGTGGCTGGCATTGCCGTGAATCGTCTTGGTCGTACTCGTGATGCCCACTACTGGCACACCATGTTGCTTGAGCAATACGGTGATCAAGTTCTTGCTCCTGTTCATCTTCGTGCCGCTGTTGCGGAAGCTTCGGCGCAATCGCTGCCCATCCACGGGCTCGGTAATCGCCAGGGAGCGAGCGAGGCTGTAGTTGAATTTGATGCATTGCTTGATGCGGTGGCACCAGAGATGGCACGCTCTCATATGCAAAGTGCAGTTTCCTCGGACCCTGCTCCGACCAACTCCACCGGAGGTTCACATGCCGCCGTATGACCCCCAGAGAGCGCGAAACCGTCCCGCACCGCGAGCAGAAGGTCCTGCTCCCGTAGACGAAATACTCGATGCTTCCATCACGAAACTTCCCACGGGTGTCGACATTGAAGTGACCCCTGGCGGTGAGGCCATTGTGCATACCGCCGATGCCGATATTGCCATCACTCCATCTGGCGACGAAGTGATTGTTGCAACACGCGACGCCCGGGTGGAAGTACGAGCCGAGACCGACGAAGTCATTGTCGAAGCCGCTGACGAAGAAATCTTTATCGATACGACACCGCGAGTTTTTCGTGAAGGTGCTCAACGGCCAAATGGCCCAATCGTGCGCACATCCGATGATGGGCGTTCAAAGTTGATCATCGTGGTTGCCGCGGCGATAGTCGTCGTGCTTGCTGTCTTGGTGCTTGGCCGCAAGCGGCGTTCGTAACCGCTACTGCAGCAAAGTTACGTTGAGGGCTTCAATGATTTCGTAGTCAACCCCGATACTGCGAACGTAACCATCCATCGATCCGTACTCGGTACGCACATGGTCGAAGAATGCACGCATAGCGGCCGGCGGAGCAGCAAGATAGGCCGATGGCTGGTCATCCATGGCCGTAAGGGCTTCGGGACGCTCGCGTTTCAGACGTTCAACAAGCATTTCCATGTTATGGCCAGACAATGCGTAGTCGGCAACGATGGTGTCTTCATCGACGCCGAGAAGCGACAGGACCATGGCAGCAAGAACGCCGGTGCGGTCTTTACCTGCGGCGCAATGAAACACCGCAGGAAGATCTGATGGGTTAGCAAGTGTTCCAAGCGCTCCAGCAAGGGCGGGTGCACCCACGGTGAGCATGTCGATGTAGAGATCACCGAGAACTTGGCCAGCGTCGGCATCGGGATCAAGATCTCGAGGCTTCCACGACTCCCCAAGAACAGGAAGATGGAGGTGGGTGATGCCGCGAGATTCGCCAGAGAGATGACCTTTTTCAACTTCTGCGCGCGTGCGAAGGTCGAGGACGGTGCGAATGCCTAAGGCGCTGAGGAGATCGAGTTCCTCTTCGGGAAGTCGGTGGAGCGCATCGGCTCGAAACAATGTGCGCCAGCGAACGGTCTGGCCGGCGCGAGCGTTGTACCCGCCAATGTCGCGGAAGTTGAACGCTCCATCAAACAGAAGTTTGCGATCGGGATGGTTGGCCTCGGCAGTATCAATCGGGTTAGACACAAACTTGAGGCTAGGTGCCATTGAGAGGCTCATGAAATTCCCCGTTCACCACATTTGAGTGGTCGGTAGTGCGCCGAATAACTCCGACCGATTGCAGGGGAAACGTTTGGTGTCTCGGGTGAGAATTGCGGGAACCTTAAGCGAATTCTGTTACCTAATTTTCTGGGAAAACTAGAGAGAGGCTTTTTGCACAAGCACCGCACAATGAGCGTCGTGAACGACTTTCATGGCGGTACTGCCCATAGCCGTGCGTGCAATTCCGCCACGGCCATGAGTGGCCATGGCCAACAGAGCGATGTTGTTGGCGTTCGCCCATTCCACCGTTGCGTGCGCCGCATTGGCGCCAATGATTGCGACGGCTTCGGCAGTGACGCCCATCTCGGTAAGGAACGCCACTGCAGCTTCGGCGGCGCGAGAACTGTCCTCGGGAGCGTCCTTGCCAAGTGGAGTTCCTCCTGCGGCAGTAACGGTAAGAACGCGAACGGACATTCCAAGTGCTTTAGCCCAACTTGCGGCCTTCGGAAGGATTACGGCGGAGGTAGGAGAGCCGTCGGTGGTGATGGCCAGCAGACCGCCATCGAATGACGTGAATCCTGAGGCGTGGGGGCCAAGTAAGACCACGGCGCGATCGGTGCGCTGAAGAACATCTTCAGCAACCGAGCCAAGAAGCGCTTTGCCGATTCCTGATCGACCATGGGTCGACATGACAACGAAATCCTCTGAAGTTTCTAGAACTTCGGTGATTGCGGAAGCGGGAAATGTGTCGGGGGCAATACCGGTGGACGTGGGGCAATGGAGCGTGGTGGCCTTTGCGTCGAGGTAACGCTGCAACTCTTCAACAGTGGTTCCCCACCCCGCGGCAAGAAGATGAATATTTGCACCTAAGGAACCGGCAATTGCATCGGCAACAGGAAGAGCTGTTTCGGAGAACTCGGAGCCATCAAGAGGAACGACAATTCGGCTGGTCATGAGATGTCCTTTGTGTCGGAGTCATTGAACTACTCGCTAATGATCTCACGAATGGCGTTCAAGTGAAACCGGCTGTTGCAGTGAGTGGGCGAAAAACTGGTCAGTTGCCAAGAAGTAGCACGGCGTCGATTCCGCTGTCGGTGGGCTCGCTGTCGTCTTCACATTTCTGCATCTGATTTCACTCAAACTGGATCCGTGGGCATCGCTCACAATTGGCGGATTACTTATTCCCTATGCCTCGGATGGGAAACCGGGACCTGTTGCGCGGGGAATTGTTGGCTTTTACTTGTTGCTTGCCGTTGAAATCACATCGTTGCTTAAGAAGCGAATCTCCACCCGTTTTTGGCATGGCGTTCACTTACTGGGCTACGCGCTGTATGCGGTTGCGACAATCCATCTGCTTACCGCTGGTTCGAATCGGGACAATCCGTTGCTCCGGTGCAGTGTGCCTGTCTCTGTTGGTGTGGTGGTGTTCTTCACGATCGATCGGGCCTGGTCGCGCCGCGAGTGTGAAATCGGCAAAGAAATCCGAAGTGGTCGCTGCACCAACGGCATCAGTAACGCCGATTAGTCGGTGGGTAAATCAACAGTGAACGTGGTGAGATCAATTTGAAGATCGGCGTACATCGCCTTGAGTTGTGCGCCTCGCAGATACTGACGTGTGAGAGCGAACGGTTCTGCTCGCAAGCGTTCGGCGAAATCAGTGGCGTGAGCGATTGCAGTATCGAGAACTGCGTCCTCGGCAACAACCTCGTCGTAGTACCCAGCGCTAACGGCTCCGGTCGGGTTGTAGATGGTGGCAAGATTGATGGCCGCATTAAGAGACGTGGTGGCAAGTGTGGCTCGAGCAAGAGCGATCGCAAATCTCGGGACTGGCATACCGATAGCGACTTCATTGAGCCCGATTTTGTAGTTACCTTCGGCACCAACGCGAATGTCGGCGGCCAGCAACAAGATTGCCCCCATTGCTAATGCGTGCCCGGTGGAAGCGATAACCACAGGAATACGAAGTCCGTGAATTTGAAGTGCGACATCGGCGCCTGCTTTTAAAAGACCACGAGCGGCCTCGGTGCCTGAGGTCATGACGGAAAGATCAAACCCTGCCGAAAAGCGCCCCGGGCGACCGGCAAGAACGACAGTACTGGCTTCCGACTCGGCTTTGTTCAGGGAGTGAGAGAGTGCGGCGGCAATGTCGTGGGTGACAATGTTTGCTTTACCGTCGTCGATGGTGATGATGGCAACACGGTCGCGCAGTTCATAGGTCACGGTCATGGTGGCCACGCTACCGTTACTGGTTGGTGCCGCCGACTATCAGGATGGTTCGGTCACAAAGTCGATGAGTTGCTCGACTGCACCAATGAGCGGCGGCTCAAGATCGGCATAGGAAGAAACTGAATTGAGGATCTTCTTCCAGAACAATCGGGAGTCATCGACACCTAGGGCTGCGCAGACTCCGTCTTTCCAGGGTTGACCTTTCGGGACCTCGGGCCAAGCGGCAATACCGATGACGGAAGGTTTAACCGCGGCCCAAATGTCCACGAATGGGTGACCGGTAACAAGTACGTCGGGATGGTCGATGCCGGCGGCGATACGTGATTCCTTTGAGTGATCAACAAGATGATCAAGCAGGATGCCGAGTCGTCGACCTGAACGCGGCCCAAATGTGCGGACAACCTCTAGCAAGTTGTCTGCCCCTTGTAGTGGTTCCACCACGATGCCTTCAACTCGTAAATCGTCACCCCACACTTTTTCGACCAGTTCGGCATCGTGGATGCCTTCAACAAGAATTCGACTTGCCCGCGCGATGCGGGCGGGAGCATCAGCAACGGCGATTGATCCAGATGCGGTACGCGAAGCCGATGCAGTAGTGGAAGCGTTCGGGCGAACCAGAGTGCATTGGTCGCCCTTTACATCGAAGCCGCCTTCATGAAGACGAACCTTGTGGTCTCGGCCACTGCGATCGCGAAGTGTGACAAACGCTGAATCGCAAGAGACAACAACACCCCACAGTTGAGTGCCGCGAACTTCAACCTCAAGTCCGGGTGTGGCCGCGATGACCGGCGGTTTGCGATGAGAGCGGGGGCGGTCATCATCGAGGTCAAGTGGTTCGGAGAGGATGCCCTTTCGATACGGGGTCTCAGCCACGGTTCACTCTCCGCCGACGAGCTCGCGGATCTTTGCCGCGTTAGCGGGACCGTCATAGGCAAGTTCACCGTCTCGAAGACCGATGCATCGGGTAGCGCTCGAAACAAGATCGAGTTGATGAGTTGAACAAATGATGGTCGCGCCTTGTTCGACGACATCGCTCATGATCTCGACCAGCGTTTCTTGACCAGGTGCATCGAGGCCAACAAAAGGTTCATCCACCAACATCACGGTAAACGGACGAATGAGTCCAAGGATGAGACCAGTTTTTTGTTTCAGGCCACGACTGAAGCGGGAGGGGAGATCGTCGATGCGGTCGGTGAGCCCGAACATGTCGACAAGGTCGTCGGCGTAGGATTCCCACTCTTGAGTTTTGTGAAGGCGAGCGACGTATTCGATGTGCTCACCAAGGCTGAGATCGTCGTACAACACTGGATTGTCAGGCAGGTACGAAAGCGCGGCGCGAGCGGGAATAGTGCCCGCCGGACTCCCCGCTATGAACGCCCAACCGTTGGTTGGTTCGAGCATGCCGGCAGTAAGACCAAGAAAGGTTGATTTACCGGCACCGTTTGGGCCCACAAGCATGACGAGTTCGCCTTTGCCTACGACCAAATCGAGTTCGGTGGTGAGGCCCATCCCGTCGCCGTAGTCCTTCGACATATCGAGAGTCTGCAATGCGGCGTCGGGTTTCAGGCGCGGCTCGGTGGCGGGAGTGGGTGGTTGTTTGGGGAGTGCGAATGGTGAGGTCACAGGTGTTTCGGCTTCCGTGTGCGCAAATAGAGGATGCCACCGCCGACAGCGAACAGTGCGTACACCGTTGCGTTGGCGACCTTGGTGGTGTTGATGGCGTTTGGATCAGATCCAGCGTTGAGTAGTGGGAGCAGGGCAATGATGGTGATAGCAGGCGGAATGATGAGGCGAGCAATCATCAACCAGCCCATGACATCGGGTCCGAGGCCGGCGAGGCCGGCAACATTGGGCGCACCTTGAGCGGTACTGATCGTTGCCGAGCACGCGGCAGCAAGTGCCACCGGAACAAACATGATGAGGAACAACTTCCACACCACAGCAGCAGGTACAAAAACCATTGCGGAGGCGCCGGCAACCACGCAAACAAATGCCATGAGGACAAACGAGGCGGCGATGTGCTGAAGAAGAAATGCACCTGGGGCTTCGGGGTAACTCTCCCAACGTGTTGGGTGGTCGACTTCCTGGGCAGTGGGCTCCGATGCGTCGTAGGCGGCGAGGTACAACGCGAGACCGGCAACGATGATTGCGGGAATAGTCCCGCGCCACAGTGCGCCAAATGAGAGACCGGCAACTGCGCCAAGCAACACCATTCGAAGAATTCGCGGGAGCGGGAACCGAAGGTAACTTTGCCAATCGCGTTTCCACACAACAGGAATAATTGGGCGTCGCTTCGAGCGGCCGATGCGGATCCACGGTTTGAGTCGCGGGGTCTCCTGTGAAAGTTGACGGCGCAAAAGCACGACCGTGCGAACATCTTGCAGGGTTACGGCGAAACGTAGTTGCGAAACCAAGCCGGCGCGGCGGAGAGCATGTTCAAGCGAAAGATTGCCGATTTTTGAAAGGCCAAGCCAAATAACGAATGCCACGAGTACGACAGAAGCAATTCCGGTAATTCGGAAGGTGATCGGCCACACTGCGATTCCGCCCATCAGGGTGAACGGCGAGGTCGTTTGTTTGGTGAGAACGTCAAGTACTGACCATCCGATAAGGAGGGCAGCAAGAAAGTTAGCGGGCCACCACTTCAGGCGACGACCTGACGCAGCAAGTGCTGTTGCCGATGCGAGTGTGCCGGCAAGAGCAAATGCCAACGCGCAAGACGCGATGGCCGCCGCTGGATTCACCGGCAGGCGATGGGTAGCAACCTGGCCGATAATTGCGCCGATGACTGCCCCACCAAATGCCATGAATCGCAATTGTTTGATGGCCGGAGTGCGCACAACCTCGGAACGGGGAACTGGTGCATTCAATTCGTGCATCACGACGGGAGCTTCAAGTACCAGCGGGCCGCCTCGTCCGCCCGAGCGAAGACCCATTCCGATGGCAATCGCGAAGCCAAGACCAATCCACATGGGGGCTTGATTAGCGAAGTCGATTGCCTCGGGGTTGGTGAGACGATCTTCAGGAAGTTGGCTGACCGCAAACATCACGAAAATCACTGCAGCAAGCGCAACGATGTAGACCCGGTAAAGAGCATCGATCCAATGGACCTCTGACAAACGGTTATGACGTCGGGTGCGTCGCAGCTCGTGCAGGGCCTCTGCGGGGGTATCGACGTCGGTCACGGAGAGTGAATCTACCGGTGCTAGCGGGTGGGCTCTGCCGCGGCTAGTTCTGCCTCTTCTGAGAGGGCAAGCCATTGTTCTTCAGACTTCTCAAGCGAGGCGAGGAGGTTGGTGAGGGCCGATCCCAGTCGCTGCATGGTTTCGTGGTCGCCGGAGGCAGCGAGATCGGCCAACTCTGACTCGATTTTCCCGCGTTTCTTGGTTTGTTTCGCGATCTCTTTGTCGAGATCTTTGAGAAGGAATCGCAATGTGCTGATCGAACGGGTAGCGGGCGTGGGCTTAGCGGGCGGAGCGACATTCGATTTCTTTGCTCTCGAAGTAGTCGATCCGCCTTGTTGGTTTTGAATTTTGCCTTTCACCCGAGAGGCGCGCCGCTCGTCTTCCCACGCGGCGTAACCGCCAGGTCGGCGAGCGGGGGTTGAGTGACCGTCCATGATCATGACGTCGGTGACGGTGCGTTCGAGGAATGCACGATCATGGCTGACGACAATGAGAGCTCCGGGCCAATCATCGAGGAACTCTTCGAGAACCCGAAGGGTGTCGATGTCGAGATCGTTGGTTGGCTCATCGAGAAGCAAGACGTTTGGCTTCTGTGCGAGTACTAAGAGAAGTTGCAATCGACGACGTTCGCCGCCAGAAAGAAGTTTGATAGGTGCCCATTGCACATCGCCATCGAACCAAAACGATTCAAGAAGGGCAGCATCTTGCCAATCGGGGGTGCGATGACCGCCCGTGACTGCTTCGCGGACGCGCTGATTGAGATCGAGGGTGACGCCTACTTGGTCGTAGTAACCGATCCGAACGGTAGAGCCGTAGTCGATGGTGCCCGTTTCGGGGTGTCGACGACCAGCAATGAGATCGAGCAGCGTGGATTTTCCTGCGCCGTTAGGACCGACAAGTCCAAGCCGTTCGCGGTTGTCGAGGATGAGGTCGAGACCGGAAAAGAGTTGATCGTGGCCTTCGTGGGTGAAACTTACTCCCTCAATTTCAACAACTTTGTCGCCAAGTCGGGGAGTGCCGAACCAAAGATCGGGGATCCCCTTTCGGGCCGCCGGTTCGGCTCGCGTCTCGACAATTGCAGTTGACGCTTCAATTCGAGCTTTCGGTTTAGTTGTGCGGGCGGGAGCGCCGCGCCGCAACCACGCGAGTTCTTTGCGAGCCAGGTTGCGTCGTGTGGACTCCGCGTTCACGGCGTTTTCTTCGCGTTCAGCCCGCCCTTCGAGGTAACCATCGTAACCGCCATCGTGGAGATAACCGGAGCCGCGATCGAGTTCGAGAATCTTTGTAGTGACGCGGTCGAGGACATGACGATCGTGGGTCACGAGTAAGAGACCGCCGCGGTAGGTGGCCAGTCGATCCTCAAGCCATGCAATGGCATCGATGTCGAGATGATTCGTGGGTTCGTCAAGAATGAGGAGATCGCTGGGCTCGACCAACGCTCGAGCGAGGGCAACTCGCTTTGCTTGTCCCCCTGAAAGCGCGCTGGTATCGGCGTTGGTAAGCGCGCCCATTCCGAGGTGGTCAAGAACAGCGGCCGCTTCCCAAGGTTGTTCGGCGGCGGCCTCAACTGCGGCCAGAACTGTTCCTGAAGGAAGTACCGGGCGCTGGGGGAGCATGGCAATACGAACGTCTCTTCCCCGTCGGAGGTTTCCCGCTTCTGGTTCGCAATCGCCGGCGATGACCGAGAGAAGCGTGGATTTACCGCAGCCGTTGAGCCCCACAATGGCAATGCGGTCACCGCTAGAGACAGTAAACGAAAGGTCTGTGAAGAGCGGGCGGCCGGGCCTACTCATGGTTACTCGTTCACAATCGACGCAGATCACTGAGGAAGGCTACGGCCCTCAGAGACCGACGAGTACCGTTGACCCGTGGCGTTGATTGATTCGCACTCTCAGCGTCGAAGGAAATGGAACGTTCCGACGCAATGGATATCGAAGTGGTGGTCGCCGCTGGCGATCTTCGTGGTTCTCGGTGTCTTTGTGTGGATAGCGGTTTGGTACGGGAACACACACCTCACTCACGACTCGTTTTTTCCGGTTCGCTCCGCAGTAGGAGAAGCGTGGTTTGGTGGCTGGGCTCGATGGGATTCGGAGTGGTACCGAACAATCGTCCGTGAGGGCTACGTCTACTACCCGGGCGTGCAATCGTCAGTGGCGTTTTGGCCCACGTATCCGATTGTTCTGCAACTCCTGAGTTGGGCGTTTCCGAGCATTTTCATCACGGGAACAGTCGTCACAGTGTTGAGCGGTGGCGTCGCCGTTGTCGCTCTTCGCAAGTGGGCGAGAGTTTTTGTCTCAGATCCTGTTGCGATGACTGCGGTGGTTGTGCTGTGTGTCTATCCGTTTAGTTGGTATCTGTACGGCGCGGTGTATTCCGATGCGTTGTTCGTTGCAACGGCAATTGTTGCGTTCCTTCTTATCGAGCGTGATCGAGTGTTCTTGGCGGGGTTGGTGGGAATTTTGGCAACTGCGGGCCGCCCGGCCGGATTAGTTGTTGCGGTTGCGCTCTTATTGCGGGTCCTTGAACTACGCAATGTTTCCCTCGGGCGCACTGGAGTTATTGCTCGCTTTGACCCGCGCTCCATGACTCGTCACGATGCACCAATTCTTCTTTCGTGGTTGGGGGTTGCAGCATGGTCTGCGTACCTGTGGAGTCGGTTTAGCGATCCGTTCTTATTTGCCTCAGCGCAATCGCTATGGGGCCAAGGGGCGGGACCACCTACGTGGTTGAAGTTCCGATTATTTGAGGAACTCGCCAATCAGCCCCTTGAGTGGTCAACCATTGGGCATGTTGTTCACGGCCTTGTAGTTATCGCGGCCATTGCGCTTTTGCCCCTGGTGAAGCGCCGATTCGGTTGGGCCTATACGTGGTTCTGCGTGGGCATGATCGCATTGCCTGTTCTTGGTACGAAGGATTTCTTCGGTGCCGGTCGCTACGTGCTCGGGGCCTTCCCATGTGTGGTGGTAGCGGCCGAATTACTGGTTGCTCGTCCTCGATTGCGAGCGGTGCTTTTGCCTACTTCGTTTCTTGTGATGTTGCTACTTGCCCTGGCTTTTGGCCGCGGTTCGTACGTTTCGTAGATCTGATCGTGAATCATCACAACCAGGGTTACGGCCGGTATGGTCTGACCCACGGTGCTGGGTTTCGATCCGGCAGTTCCTCCGAAAGGCATCCATGTCTACTCTCGCCGAATCTGGCACGTCTACTGAGTCTGATGTCTCCTATGTTCTGACGCTCACGCCGACTGCTCTTGAACGAGTGCTCGAAATCCGTGATGGCGAAGACAACCCCGGTTCGGTCTGCCTCAAAGTCTCCATCACCGGAATTTCCGGTGATGACTTTGCCTACGACTTGTCGTTTGTCGAAATTGCTTCACTTGAGGACGAAGACGATGTCTCGGTGCAAAGTGGGCTTTCGGTTGTTGTCACCGCCGATTCCATAGAACAGATGAGCGGAGCGATCCTTGATCTTCCAAGTTCTTCGGACCAATCAGGTTTAGTTATTCGAAATCCCAATCCTCCGCCCCGTGCTGATCCACTTGCCGGTCGCGACATCGTCCTCACTGGCGATATTGCCGACAAGGTCACGCAGTTGCTTACCGAGGTCATCAATCCTGGTCTCGCCAGCCATGGCGGTTTCGCGGCCCTCGTTGGGGTCGACGACACTACGGTGTTCATCACTATGGGTGGTGGCTGTCAAGGTTGTGCCATGAGTGCAATGACGCTTCGAGAGGGAATTACCGCCAACATTCGCGAGGCGATTCCTGAAGTTACCGGGGTCATCGATGCCACCGATCATGGTGCTGGCGATAACCCCTTCTATACCGACCCGATTTAAGCGTTTGGCCGGCATTTCTGTGCCAGGAAAAAACTCGCTGAGGAAGTTGCTCAGCAGCGTTAAGTAATTTAGGGTGCCGGTACCGGTCGAGGGGAACGGGAATCCGTGTGCCCGCAGACAAAGGTCGACAAAGAGTGTTGGGTCTTACTCAACCTCATCTTGCTTCACTCTCGAAACAGACCTGAACATAGGAAAGGAAGAAGATGGCAGACACAGTCCAAGAGTTCGTCTTCAACCTGACGTTCCCGTTTTCACGGACGTTGGGTTCGACAATTAGTACCTTCTGCTCGGCAATGGCGCAGGGTCAGATCATCGGTGTTCGCATCGGCGGTCAGGTGTACGCGCCGCCGCTTGAGTACGACCCAGAAACCTCCGCCGATGCTGGCAGCGATTGGGTGAAGGTTGGTCCGAAGGGAACGGTGTCCTCGTGGACATGGGTTCCTCAACCCACCCACTTGCATCCGCTTGACCGTCCGTTCGCATTCGCGTTCATCAAACTTGATGGTTCCGATACTGCGATGATCCACGTGGTCGATGCTGGTTCCGAAAGCGCAATGTCAGTTGGCATGCGCGTGGAAGCAAGCTTCAAGCCCGTCGAGGATCGCAATGGTCGAATCGACGACATCGCCGCGTTTTTGCTGGCCACCGATCCTTCGCTTAGCGAAGGTGCTGGCGAGTCTTACGAGGCACCGGCCGAGTCTGCGATCACCGAGATGGACGCTTATTGCGATCTCACCTTCATCGACAACGCGTCACCCACCACCACGTTGTGGGCGAATGCGCTGATGGAAGGTCGCATCATCGGGCAGAAGTGTCCGCAATGTGAGCGTTCGGTCGTGGGTCCTCGTGGCATGTGCAGCGTGTGTGCCATCGAACTCGATGAGTCGCACATCATCGAGGTTGTCGATCGTGGAGTGGTTTCAAACTTCACCATCATCACGCCGGTGCAGTATCACGGGCAGACCGAGACCGAACCGTTTGTTCGTTGCTCGATCATGCTTGATGGTGCCAATGCGGTACTCGCCCAACAGGTAATTCTAGAAATTCCGGCATCGGAAGTTCGTGTTGGCATGCACGTTGAATGCGTGTGGACTCCCCAAAACGAACGCAGCATTGCCGATATGGATAACCGCAGTCGTGGCAGCGGCGGCGACGCCATCGTCGGCTGGCGGCCCACTGGCGAGCCGGATGAGCCGGAAGCGAACTATATGGATCGGATGATGTGATGGCTCCTACAGAAAATGACATTGCGATCGTCGGATTTGCGCAGACTGCACCCGAACGACGCACACGACTCACCGAAGCCGATCTGGTGCTTCACGCCACACGTGCGGTAATCGCCGAGGTAGGTATTGATAAGTCTGAAATCGGCTTTACCGTTTCTGGATCTTGCGATTATCTCTCGGGACAAGGGTTCTCGTTTGTGCAGAACACCGATGCTTACGGCATGGTGCCTGCCATCAACGAGTCACATGTCGAGATGGATGGCGCATGGGCCATGTATGAGGCCTATGTGCGCTTGCTTCAGGGCGATATCGACGTGGCGATGGCGGTTGGTGTCGGTAAGAACTCGAACTCCGATCCCAGCACGCTGTTCACGATCGAATTCGATCCTTATTACCTCGCGCCACTTGGTACCGACACTTGGTCGTTGGCGGCATTGCAGGCACGAGCACTTCTCGAATCGGGCAAAGCAACGGAGCGAGATTTCGCTGAGGTAGTTGTTCGTAACCGGGGGAATGCAAAGTCGAATCCTTTTGCGCAGGTCAGCGGTGATTATTCCGTCGATGAGTTGCTCGGTGCCGACTATGTGCGTAATCCACTTCGTCGCCATGATCTTCCGCCCACCACTGATCAGGGTGCCGCGGTGATCTTGGCTCGCGGAAAGCGCGCCTATGACCTTTGCGAGCGACCTGCTTGGATCACCGGCATTGACCATCGCATCGAGGCGCATTTGCCGACGGTACGTAAGGACATCACCACATCGGTGTCGACAAAACTTGCCGCCGAAGGTGCTGGCGCGGGCAAGGGTCCAATCGAGGTCGCTGAACTTCAAGCTCCGTTCAGTTTCCAAGAGTTGATCCTCAGCGAGTCGCTTGGGCTTGATGCTTCGACTGAAATCAACCCATCGGGTGGCGCACTTGCCGCCCATGCCGTGATGGCTGCTGGTCTCATCCGTGTGGGTGAAGCCGCCAACCAAATCATTAAGAACGGGCGCAACCGGACTCTGGCTCATTCCACATCTGGTCCGTGCCTTCAGCAAAACTTCGTATGCGTCATGGAGGGTGACCGATGAGCCATCAACCCGTTGCTGTTATTGGTGTGGGACAAACCCACCATAAGAAACGCCGTGGTGATGTTTCCATCGCCGGGCTTGTCCGTGAAGCCGCTCAGCGTGCTCTCGACGACGCAAATATGGACTGGAGTGACATCGAAGCGGTGGTGCTTGGTAAGGCCCCCGATCTTTTCGAAGGTGTCATGAAGCCAGAGATGTATCTCGCTGACGCCCTTGGTGCAGTGAACAAGCCGATGTTCCGTGTGCACACCGCTGGTTCAGTTGGTGGTTCTACTGGCATCGTTGGTTCGCATCTCGTTTCGAGTGGCCGTCATAAGCGAGTGCTTGCGGTTGCGTTTGAAAAGCAGTCAGAAGGCAATGCGCAGTTCGCTCTCGGCGGCGGTAAGGGTGCATCTATTGGGGCCGGCGGAGCATTCGCTCCGTTTATTCGTGCCTATATCCGCCGTTCGGGTGCGCCCGAAGACATCGGTTGGATGGTTGCGGTGAAGGATCGCCTCAATGGCGCCAAGAACCCGTATTCCCATCTCAAATTGGCAGACATCACCATCGACAAGGTGCGTGAATCTCCAATGATGTGGGATCCATTGCACTTCCTTGAGTCATGTCCTTCCTCCGACGGCGCCTGTGCTGTCGTGTTCAGTGATGAAGATACGGCCAAGAAAGCATCGAAACCGCCAGCGTGGGTCCTTGCCACTTCAATGAAATCCGAACCAGGTTGGTACTCGGGTCGAGATGCTGTGAACCCGCAAGCGGCACACGCTTGTTCGGAGGAAATCTATAAGCAGGTTGGTATCACCAATCCTCGCGAACAGATCGACTGCGCCGAGTTGTACGTGCCGTTCAGTTGGTATGAGCCAATGTGGCTTGAAGCACACGATATTGCTGCTCCCGGTGAAGGCTGGAAGATGACTCAATCAGGGGCAACAGCACTTGATGGTGATTTCCCCGTCAACATGAGTGGTGGTGTGCTTTCTTCGAATCCGATCGGTGCATCTGGACTTATTCGTTTTGCTGAAGCCGCACTGCAGGTTCGTGGACTTGCCGATGAACATCAGGTCGGCGGTGCCAAGTTGGCGCTGGCTCAGGCCTACGGTGCCAACGCGCAGTTCTTTTCGATGTGGGCTGTTGGTTCATCGCTCGACCCGCTGGGCTGAGCTAAACCTTGACGAGGTTCGGCGGCTCCTGAGTTGTTCGGGGGCCGCCGGTGTCGCGTTATGGCGGAAGGAGTTGTTCAATGTCGACAGCGTTAGTACTTGGTGGCGGGGGAGTTGCCGGCATCGCGTGGGAACTTGGGATCCTCGACGCGCTCTTTTCACGCGGTGTCGACCTCACGACCGCCGATCGTGTGATCGGAACCTCGGCCGGATCCACGGTTGGGGCCCAGATACGTTCAGGCGAATCGTTAATCTCGCTTTGTGAGCGCCAACTGGTGCCGCTCAGTGAGAGCGCCGAACTTCAGGTGGAAACATCGCTTGATTCTCTGCTGGAACAGTTTGCGGCGTGTTTTGAAGGCGGACCTGAAGAAACCGAACTCCGACGCCGCCTCGGTGAGGTCGCTCTTTCTGCACCAACCGTTCCAGAGTCAGCGCGAATGGATGTCATCGCGTCAAGGTTGCAGTCCCATGAGTGGTCCGAACAAGAATTACTCATCACCGCAGTCGATGCAGAAAGCGGTGAGTTTGTTGTCTTTGGTCGGCAGTCGGATGTGCTACTTGTTCACGCTATTGCCGCGAGTTGCGCCGTACCGGGCGTATGGCCGCCGGCAACCATTGGTGGCCGTCGGTACATGGACGGTGGAATGCGCAGTGGCACCAACGCCGACTTAGCGGAGGGCTGCGACATGATTGTGATTATCGCCCCATTCGCAGGTGGCTTTGGTTCGAGTGTCGATGCCGAGGCGGAATGTTTGCGTGCCGGTGGGGCCACGGTTGAAGTGATCATGGCCGATGAACTCTCGACGAAGGCGTTCGGAACAAATCCACTGGATCCGAAAACTCGAGCGCCCTCGCTTCTCGAAGGTCGTCGCCAAGGAGCGCTTGAGGTCGAGCGCATTGCCAAGGTGTGGTCATGAACGCGCAACCTGCTCCGGATTCCACCGAGGTTATGCGGCGGCTACGCGCAGAGTTGGGCGCGCTGCGACGTATCACCGGAAGTCAGCGCCTGGACCGACTCGTTGCCGTTCGCTCTGGAGTCTCCATAGGCGTTGCCGCGGTTGGCGTACTTGGTCAACTCATCAACGATGGGCCGATGCGAATGAGCGATCTTGCCGATTCGGTGCGAACGCATCCCGCCGCACTTACCCGCCAAGTGCAAGCTCTTGAATCTGAAGGGTTCGTAGAGCGCGCTACCGACCCGTTGGATGGACGAGCATCAGTTGTGACAGTGACCGACGAGGGGCGCATTGCGCATCGTCGGATCGAAGAAGCGAATAATGAATTGATGGTTGAACAACTTGATAGTTGGAGTGTCTCGGAACTCACCGAGTTGGTCGAGCAACTTGATCGCCTCGTTGCTGACCTTCGTGCTGTTCCCGCCTCCCGCCGTCCCAAAGCAGCAGGCTGATCGCATTGGCCGCGTTTCACGCCGATCCCGCTGCCGCCGCCCTCTATCGAGAGAATGGTTGGTGGGGAAACGAAACCGTTGGATCGCTTCTCGTGAACTGGGCGACAACCCGCCCCGACGAGAGTGCATTCATCAGTGATGGTCGCCGTTACACCTGGCGGGAGTATCACAACGATGCCGATTCCATTGCTCGTGTTGTACTTGCCGGGAATCCGGAAATTTCCCAACGTATTGCCGTGATCATGCCGGATGGTCCTGCCGTGCACGCAGCGTATGTGGGCATTGAACGAGCAGGATGTGTGACGGTAGGAATCGGTGCACGCGCCGGCGATAAGGAGATCGCTCACCTACTGCGCCTCACCGGAGCCCGAACCCTTATTTCTCCGCCCGAATTTCACGGTCGTTCAGCAGCGCAACTCCGAGCCGATATTGCTGCGCTTGGCGTTGAACTCGATCGCCATGTCCTCGTTGGAGTCGATGCTGCGGTGGTCGATCCCGATCTCCCCGAGGGCATTGCGGTGGATTCTCGTTGCGCTCTTCGTCCCGTTGGTCCCGATGAGTTGTTCCTTCTCAATTCCACATCCGGCACCACCGGAATGCCGAAGTGCGTCATGCACACCCAAAATCGATGGTTCTACTTTCACCAGCTTGCGGCAGTGGCCGGCGGTTTCGGCCCCGACGAAGTGTTTTTCGGGGCCCTTCCTGCCCCGTATGGGTTTGGACTGTGGACAGCACACTTCACACCCGCGGTGCTTGGTGTGCCAACAGTGACGATGGACCGATTTGACGCTGACGCAGCACTTGATCTCATCGAAAGTGAGCGAGTGACGGTGCTGTGTTGTGTAAGCACGCAATTCATTATGTTGTTGAACGCACAAGCAGAACGAGCGCGTGACCTGTCCTCGCTCCGTTCGATGTTTACCGGCGGTGAGGCGGTTCCTTTTGAGCGGGCCGCTGAGTTTGAAGAAACCACCGGCGCCAAAGTTCTTCAGTTTTATGGTTCAAACGAAACCGGTGCCCTTAGCCACACTTCGTATTTCACCGATCGCGACACTCGCCTTCGCACTGCTGGTCACGTGATCGAAGAGATGCAGGTTCGTCTTTTTAATCCCGATACGTTGGCCGAGGTGGCGACTGGAGAAACCCGAGGGCAGCCCGCCTGTAAAGGTCCGGCAACCGCTCTTGGATACTGGGGTGACGAGCAGGCCAATCAACAACTTTTTACCGATGACGGTTGGATGCTCATGGGCGACATTGTTGAGATCGATAAAAATGAAGTACTTAGCGTTGTTGGTCGCACGTCAGATTTTATTATTCGCGGTGGGAAAAACATCAGCGCCCCCGCGGTGGAAGCGGAAGTAGCGACGCATCGTTCAGTGGCCATGGTTGCCGCAGTGGCCTTCCCCGATCCCATTTTTGGTGAACGGGTAGGTGTCTATGTCGAGATGCGGGAGGGCAGATCGGTGACGCTCGAGGAACTGGTTGCTCATTTGCGCTCACGGGGCGTGTCGCGCGAATGGTGGCCCGAACATTTGGTTGTGCTTGATGCACTTCCACGATCCTCAGGGGGCAAAGTGGCGAAGGGTGAACTGAAGGCGGATGCTGTTCGGCGTTCTACTGCTATGTATCCAACGAGGAAATAGCTCGAGCAGCTAGCGCGCGGTCCAGCCGCCGTCGACCGTCACAGTGGAACTAGTCGTGAAACTGCCGGCAATCGCCGCGAACTGGGACGACAACATCGCCGTGATGCGCGGTCGATGGCCACGGCTACCTGCTCACTGACGACATCTATCTGCTCGAGGACGGACCTCGCGTGCTCGACTGCATCGAGTTCGCCGACGATCTCCGCTTCGTGGACGTCGCTGATCCCACCTCGTCGATCTATGCTCGGCCGATGGAGCCCGCGGCAACGGAGATGGGCGGAGACCCGGACCGCGATTCGTCCGGAGGCTTCCGCCGGCATTGGGGGGAGCGGACCGATGTTCGCCGGCTCGAGAGTTTTAGTGACGGCGTCTTTGCCATCGCCATCACGCTGCTGGTCCTCAATCTCTCGGTACCGAAGGGCCTCCCGACCTCGGAGGTGTGGTCGACGATCGCCGACCAGCAGGAGGAGTTGACCTCGGCGGCCATCAGCTTCGCCTTCATCGGGATCTACTGGGTCTCGCACCGGACGACGTTCGACCAGATCGCCGAGAGCGACGGCGCGCTGACGGCGATCAACTTCCTGCACCTCGCCGTCGTGGTCTTCATGCCGTTCCCCACGCTCGTGTTCGCCGAGTACGGCAACTCGTTCGCCGCGGTAGCGATGTACGCCATCACGATAGCGCTGGTCGGCTACACCGCGGCCGCGATGGTATGGATCGCGTGGCGCAACAAGCTGATGCGACCCGGAGTCGACAGAGACTGGGTTGTCGCGCGCATCACGGGGATGGTCACCACCCCATCGGTGTTCCTGCTGTCGATCGGGATCGCCGTGTTCAACCTGTCGCTGGCCACCTGGTTCTGGTTCGTGGCCTTCATCGTGTCGCCGATCGCCGATCGAATTGTCACTCGATACATGCACGAGCACGAACGACCCGATGACGGCGCCGGTGCCGGTGCTTCGACCGCTCAGTCCTCGTAGATTGTGACCCGGTGGATGATCCGGGGCGCGTCGTAGTAGTCGTTCACCGCGTCGTCGTAGTCGTTCACCGCGTA
>Ga0209702_10001981_pt1 | contig 37229 bp, 38 predicted proteins | sample FRY01_FD_187210 | JGI IMG/M metagenome (GOLD analysis project Ga0209702, IMG submission 187210) | Freshwater microbial communities from Lake Fryxell liftoff mats and glacier meltwater in Antarctica - FRY-01 (SPAdes) (version 2) | ecosystem: Environmental > Aquatic > Freshwater > Ice > Glacier...
TGCTGCCGCCACAATTACTTCATCTTCTTTTGCGTCTTCTTTTGCGTCTGCTGCCGCCACATTTACTTCATCTTCGTCTTCTTTTGCGTCTGCTGCCGCCACAATTACTTCATCTTCTTTTGCGTCTTCTTTTGCGTCTGCTGCCGCCACATTTACTTCATCTTCGTCTTCTTTTGCGTCTGCTGCCGCCACATTTACTTCATCTTCTTTTGCGTCTTCTTTTGCGTCTGCTGCCGCCACATTTACTTCATCTTCTTTTGCGTCTTCTGCTGCTGCTACCGCCACATTTACTTCATCTTCTTTTGCGTCTTCTGCTGCTGCTACCGCATTTACTGCGTCTTGTTCAGGCTCACCGCCAACCCATTTCATCCATTTATGTTTTAAACTTTTTCTTTTTAAATGTCGTTGCTTGGGTTTATATGTTTTTTTTAATTTGTTATACATTTATTAGTATATAATATTATAATCTTTTAATATTAATAAAACGGGATAAATATGAATTGAATAATATATTATTACTAAAATATTAAAACCTATGAATATTGATGCCAAAGAATTTGATTACACAGGTTTTACAAATCGAACTGCGGAAGAACTACAATTTCGAACTTTGCTTGCTAAGTTCAGTAATTTATCCAATGAGGACAAAATAGGCGCAAAAAAAGGTATTTATATTTATGGAGAGCCAGGAGTAGGAAAATCCTATTTTGTAAAAAGGGTGCTTCAAGAAATGAATTATGAAATATTAAATTATAACACGGGAATGGTTAGAAATAAGCCATTGTTTGAAAAAATTTCATCCAATAGTATATCTGAATTTAGCGTGATCAGCATGTTGAAACGAAAACCCAAAAAGATCGCAATAGTTATAGATGATATTAACAGCCTTAACAATGAAAATAAAGGTTGCTTGACATCGCTTATAAAAATAATTCGAGCAAAAAAAACGAAAAAGCACAAGACGGAAGAAACATCCTTTAACCCAATCGTTTGTATTGGGAATAGCATCAATAACATAGTGAAAAAAATGTTTGATTTAATAAAAACATGTCATATTATTGAATTAAAACCTCCTACCACCGCACAAACAAAGAATATATTAATTCACAAATATTCTTTGAACGATAACAACGACATCGACAAACTTGTATATTATATTCAAAATGATTTTAATAAGTTAAACGCAATAATGAACTTATATGAATCCAGTCCAAGTATTTTTAACCACCAACTATTCGGAGAAATCGTTTTGTTAAAATCCAATAATGATAATAATAAAAAAACAATCAAAGAAATATTTAATACAACCCCAATTATTGAAAATCATATATCCGTCATTAGCGAAACGGAGCGAGCGACAATTGGTTTATATTGGCACGAAAATGTACCCGTTGTTTTAAACGAAACCGAAATAAACAATGCAGATAAAACACGTTTATATATTAATTTGTTGAAAAATATTTGTTTTGCCGATTATGTGGATAGAGTAACATTTAAGAAACAAATATGGAAATTTAACGAAATGAGTTCTATTATAAAAACATTCAAAACTCAACATATATTATCTCAAGCCTTGGTATTTCATACATCATCTAATCGAACTGCAAACAATCAAACTGCAAACAAAATAATATATCCGTTTTTAGAATCTAACATACAGTTTACCAAAATATTGACTAAATATTCCAACAAATATAATAATTTTGTTTTTTTTCAAGAAATTTGTAAAAAATTATATATTGATACAAAGGACGTATATAGTTTGTTTCTGCAAATAAAATTTGCGGATATTAACATTAATAGTCAAATAGTTCCGGAAGTTATTTCGGCGGTAGACTTGAAACGTATATATAAATATTTGGAAAAATTATATATATACATTCCTAATGTTAATGAAGCCAATGATAATGGCACAATTTTTGAAAACGAAGTCGATGATGAATTGGATGCTGAGTTCGGGTTGGAATATTGATTTATTTTATAAAATAAAAATTTATAATCTATTTCGTCTGCCCGCTGCACTTGTTCCATACGCGGAATGTATACATAAATCCACTTAACTAACAAATAAAAAAACACGTATTTGGTTATTTAAATTATACATACATACTTTTTTACTGTCTACTTAGCAAATACAACTAAACTAATTATACGACAACTCTTATTTGTGTTTTCTAATCAATTAATACATGCACGACATAGCGGACACTTGTCTATTTTTACTATTTCTTTGGAAAATTCATGTCCGCATTTTTTTATTGTATAACAGGTATGGCATATTTCTAAGGTAATGTGACACGTAATGTCTTTTTCCACTATTGTAAATGCTTTACCTGTTATTTTTTCTTTTATTAAACCACAGTAGAAATAATTATTTTGTTTACATATTTTTCCATTCTAAATCATTTTTTTTATTTTACATAGTATTTTTTTTGCTTTCCAACTAAAAATTTTACAGAATGGTATTGAATTTTGTTAGTTTGTGTATTTTTCAAAAGGGTAAAAATAAAATAAAAATGAAATGGCTTGTCTCGGCGCAAGGCTGAATCTAGAACACGTTTTTTTGAATTTTTTTAAGACACAGTAAGATTCTGCAATAATATTTGCAAAAATAAAAAATAAAGAAAAAATGTAAAAAAAACACGTATTTGGTTATTTAAATTATATCATCACAATTCATCATTAATAATTAACAATACAAATCACAGTCTTCTTCTTCGTTACACTCATTATTCTCTTCTGTATCGTAGTCGCATTCGTTTATATTTATTTCGCGTAAATATAAATTATGAGAATACACTTGTTCCATATAATTATATATTTTTCGCATTTCTGGACCGACTTGATTTTCGTCTTCATCTAATTCAAACAAACGAACAATGTTCGGCTTGGAACCGTACCAAGTATGTAGTGAAACTAGTGGATAAGAATAAGTAATGGATGGTGTTGTTTTAATTTCCACATGCATATTTTTTTGTTTGATTTTATTAGCTAAATTATTTAAAGTGGGTGATGCAATAACGTTGTCTGTTTCTGCTTTTAAAATATCAAATCGATTTTTGCGATTATTAATGCTACTACTTGAACTATTATTATGGTAAAGAGGCGTTTCTCTATATCTACTGCGGTCACGATTTGTTTGGATATCATTTCTGTTGATAATATTATTATCGTTATTTGTGGATGTCATTATTGTTATTAATATAGTTGCTGGTATTATATTATTATATTTTTGCTTTTGCTTTTGCTTTTGCTTTTGCTTACTATGATGCGTGTGTTTAAATCATTTTTTTGTTTTAAATCATTTTTTTGTTTTAAAAGAACAATAAATAAACATGATTAATGTTGACAATTCAGAGTTTGTTGTAGGAAAGTAATTTTTTTGAAAAAATATAAGGATCCATTTTTTAAATGTTGATAATATTATAATATGGTTCATTGTTGCTGTCAATTTAAAAATATATTTGGAAAAGTTGGAGAGGGGGTACATGCCTATAGAATATTAAACATTGCCATAGTGGACGTCTTGTTTACTATATTGGCTGCGTGGTTCATTTACTGGAAATTCTTCCCAATTTATTCATTTTTGTTTATTTTAATTTGTTTATTTTTTTTAGGAATTGTTGCACATCGAGTGTTTTGTGTTCGTACCTCAATAGATAAGTTTTTATTTCCTATTCAAGGCTGAATCAATATAATTTATTCGTATTTGTTTATTGTTAAACTAACAAATGCACAAAATCAATGTTTTATATTAACACTTGTTCCAAAAATTGTTTCATCGTACTTGCCGTTGGTTTTGCATCATAATCAATAACTTCTCCATCTTTTACTAATTTCACTGTTGGATACCCCTTTATATTATATTTGCGGATTAAATCATCCACGTCAGGAGTTGGATTATCACAATTATATTCCGTATACACTAAGTCGTATCCATTTATGTGTACTCCTTCATTTTCCTTTTTTAATTTTTCCCATTCTGGTTTTGCCACTTTACAATGGGGGCACCAATCTGCGTAAAAAAAAAGCAGGTTTGCTTCTTTTTTGTTATCTTCGTTTGTGCTGTGTTCGCGATTTGCATTAAATCCTTCTTTCCCAACAACACGCATAATAAATATAAAAATGACACACAATACAACACCAATTGTTGCAAAAAATGCATGGCGACGGGTGGAAAATAATTTACTCGCTTGTTTGAATAATTGGTTCAAAATCATTTAAAATACAACTATTTTTTATTATTTATTATTTAAATAATTGGTCGTATGATTTAATAATTTATTTATTTATTACAAACTGTTGTATACATTTTTTGGAAACAAACTGATAAAAAATCGTATCCAATTCCACAACCATTGTATAAAACGATATGAAACAAAAGGATACGCAACTAACAAACCGATTTTAATAAAAATTGGAATAATTGTTTTCACCGTTTTTTCGGGGGTTTTGAATACCAAGCAAATACTAAATAAAAAAACTAGAAAAAAATATATAACGTGCCATAACTTGCTCCATTTTTCCAAACTAGTTGTTTCTTCATTTTGATAAAATGTTTTTCGCTGATTCGTTAGGACATCTCCGCGGGTTCCTTGTGATTTATTACGCAATTCTACTAGTTTTTCCAAATAAGAAGCATACAGTTCATCCATGTGTTCTTGGTTAATTCGTGTGCCTTGGTAATACGAGTTTAACATTTCACAATGTTTTATTTCTTGGGTAAATTCGTCAAATATTTGTCCTGCCAAATGTTTTGCTTTGTCTGTCAATTCTTTTTCACGCATATTGTCATAATACGGTTCGCCCTTTGCAAAAACATAATAATTCTTTCGCGATTCTTCCAAAATAATAGGTGCCGTTTGGATATTGGTTTCCGCTTCCAAATATTTTTGTTTTAGTGTGTCTGTTTTTTTTTCTTTTTGACAATCTGGACCACACACAAGAGATTGGGCACTTTTTTCTAACAATGAATTTAATTTTAAAAATGATTTGTTCTGTTTTACATCTAATTTTAAATGTGTATTGTTTGATTTTGTTTTTTTCAATTGGGCGGACATATTTTTCAATTGAGCAAACAACCCGTCAAAATCATTATTTGCCGCCATTACTATTATATTTATTTTTTTGTTTTTTTATTTTTTTATTTTTTGTTAGTTTGTAAAATAATTGCAAAAGCAAAAAATAAACAATCGAATATTGCAAAATAAATTACGATATTTCGTTTACACCTATGTCCGTATCACAAGTTTACAAAATGCCGATTTTTCAAAAAGTTTTTAGTTCATTGAAGAACATTATAAAATATATTATTGTTTTACACCTTTTTACAATTTAAACTCCGATTATTTGTATTTTTATTTTTATTGTTTTTGTATTTTTCACTGCTTTGCAAGGGCTGTTTATTTTATCAGCCGATACTTTTTCAAGTTAAATCAACTTTATAAGTCTTCATAAAGGCGGTTCTACGTAATATTTTATATACATTTTATATTTCAACGACGAATTTTAACATTTTAAAAAATATAAAAACAACGGTCATTGACGTTATTTGTTAGTTATCACAAATCCCCAGTGTTCCAACCGGTCCAAATTGCGAGGATGAAACCGATTTTTTATCAAGTCTTTTTTGATGATGCAACGTTCCGCAAGGGCTTGGTAGTCATAGGTAAAGATGGCTGGATTGCAAGATAAGTATTCCCAATAAATTTTATCCATATTCTTTTCCAACAGAGGAATCGCGTTTGGATTGATAGATATTTGAAACCAATTAATTTTATCCGGATGCTTTTCCAACAGAGGAATCGCGTTTGGATTTCTTGATAACTGATCCCAATTAATTTTATCCAAATTGTTTTCCAATAGGACGATTGCGTTTGGATTGGAAGATATTTGAAACCAATTAATTTTATCCGGATGCTTTTCCAACAGAGGTATCGCGTTTGGATTGAAAGATAAGTTAAACCAATTAATTTTATCTAGGTTGTTATCCAAAAGATGTATCGCGTTTGGATTGAAAGATAAGTAAAACCAATTAATTTTATCTAGGTTGTTTTCCAAAAGATGTATCGCATTTGGATTCATAGATAATAAATCCCAATTAATTTTATCCGTATTCTTTTCCAAGAGGGCGATTGCGTTTGGATTATTGGATAAATAATCCCAATCAAATTTATTTGGATGCTTTTCCAACAGAGGTATCGCGTTTGGATTTCTAGATAATTGACTCCAATGATGAATTTGTTCTGGATACTTTTCCAAGAGGGATATCGCGTTTGGATTGGTAGATAAATGAAGCCAATCAATTTTATCCAAATTCTTTTCCAAGAGATGTATCGCGTTTGGATTGGAAGATAACCAAAACCATTTAATTTTATCTAGTGGAATCCAGCATCGAAGTTTCATCTTTTTCTAAATAATTGTCTATATTAATAAATAAAGTGAACAACAATTCATTTTTTAAGAATTAATTTTTTTAATGAAATTTAATATAAATTTAGAATATAATGTCCATCCAAAAAGGACAGAATAATAAAAACACGATTTCGGGTTTAAACCCAGAAGTATGGGGACCGCATTATTGGTTTTTTTTACACACGATTGCGCTCCATTATCCGCATTACCCCAACGACGTTACTAAGAAAAAATATTATGAATTCATCCACAATCTTCCGCTATTCATTCCCGTGGAATCTATCGCGACCGAGTTTAGTAAATTATTGGACGAATACCCCATTTCATCTTATTTAGATTCACGCGATGAATTTGTTCGGTGGATGCATTTTATTCACAATAAAATAAATGAAAAATTAGAACATCCAAAAATTCCAATTCATGTATTTTATGCAACATATTACGAACATTATAAACCAAAGTCCGTGTTGAAAATAAAAGACAATAAATGGAAGCAAAAAGTCGTTTATACCGTGGTTATAGTTTCTTTGGTTTCGTGTGTCGTTTACTTTGGGAAAAAATAAATGGAAGAAACAACCAAAAAAGGTTTAATTGTTGAGTTACATAATTTTATTTATACAGATTACAAGAAACAAACACAATCACAAACATAATACTTTTCTACTATGATTAATTAATAAGTGCACGACACAACGGACATTTGTATATTTTTAATTTACAAACTAACAAAAATTAAAATAAATAAAAATGGTTTGTTTGTTTTTTGGCGATGCCGCTAAATAATATATAAACAAAAAGCGCGGGATAAATTAAGCAATAATAATATTGCAAACATACAAACATGAGTTTAAATTTAAAAAAATTCAATATGACAGATATATCCTTTCCCGCGGATATAACTGGTACTGCCAAAGGACCCGTGGTTATTTTTTTAGGAAAGCGTGGTACAGGAAAATCTTATTTAGTAAATGATTTGCTTTACCATCACAAAGACATTCCAATTGGAACGGTAATTTCAGGAACAGAAGAGGGAAATGGGTTCTATGGGCGAATTGTACCCAAATTGTTTATTCACAATGATTATAATAGTGCAATTATTGAAAATGTATTAAAACGCCAGCGCGGGGTAATGAAGCAGATAAAAAAAGAAATGACGGCATATCGTCGAACTGCAATTGACCCGCGAACTTTTGTTATTATGGACGATTGTTTGTATGACAATGCGTGGTCCCGAGATAAATTGATGCGGCTTATTTTTATGAACGGACGCCATTGGCACATTATGTTGGTGATTACTATGCAATATCCGCTGGGAATTCCCCCTATTATGCGTTCCAACATTGATTATGTGTTTATTTTGCGAGACACAATTATAGGAAACCGAAAACGCATATATGACAATTATGCGGGGATGTTTCCATCTTTTGAAGCCTTTTGCCACATTATGGATAAGTGCACGGATAATTTTGAATGCTTAGTAATTAAAAACAACTCCCAATCTAATAATTTACTAGACCAAGTATTTTGGTACAAAGGAGAACAGCATAATGAGTTCAAACTAGGTTCGCGTGAGTTTTGGGAAATGTCCAGACAAATGGGCTCAGACGATGAAGAAGAATATGATCCGTCTAAAGCAAAGAAAAAATCGGCAGTTCGAATTAATGTGAAAAAAATAGGCAATTAATATGAATATTTAAAATATTTTTTATAATCCAATGTTATTGTCATCCAAAATAAAACAACGATTATTATTGCATTATTGCATTGTCATGGATGTTTTTTAACAATTTAAAAAAACTATGAAACGCAGCTTCTTCAATATTTTTTCGATTGTATGGGTTTTGGATCCCGCGTCCGTGGATTATATTGTATTGGATTAAATGAAAAAAAGAGGAAATATTATATCCGTATATAAAGCCATCCGAATCCATATAACTGAAAAATTGATGCAAAGGAATCTCTTTTATATCTTCCAATGTATTAAAATCAGTGACATTGTTGCAAATATTTCGTTTTAACACACCTGGTCCGTGATAATTAATTGTTGTGCGGCAAATATATCCGCGTACGGTTGCCTGTATTTTTACCAATAACGGAGACAATATTAAATATCCATACAATCTATTTTGAAGCACTGTTTTGCACCCAGTTGTTTTTAATTTGTATGATTTTAAAAAACATTTTAGTTGTTGTACCGTCGAAGTATAGGAGCAACTTGCTGTGTCAAATAATAGAACCACCAGTTTATTTTCCGTTTCTGTTTCTTTTTCCAGTTGTTTGTCTCCATCTAGTTTGTTTGTTTCGAGTTGTTTAACTTTCCTCTTTTTCTTTTCTTTTTTATTTTTTATCGGAAATAAATCATTCGATTCTAATAATTGGTAAATGTATTGATCTGCATTAAATTTTTGCATGACTATTTTAGTTATTGTTTATTATACTATATCTTATTATTTTACTTTCAAATGTATAAATAAAAAATAATATCTATCCTTATTATAAATATAATGAGTGATCTTTCAAATTCATCCTCCGACGCAGTCGGGTTCGTTGGACATATGTTTAATTTTAACGCCCAAACGAAAGAAGAAATGCTAAATATAGTACAATATGCCATCCTTGCAATTATCCCTGTGGTTGTGTTGAACAAAACCATCCAAAAATTGGTTCCAGATGTAGACGACGAAAAGGGAAATATAGAAATCGCTATCGAGGTAATAATTCAAATTATTGTCATGTTTCTAGGTATTTTTTTCATTCATCGATTAATTACTTATGTTCCGACATATAGTGAAAGAAAATATGAGATATTTTCTATTACGAATATTGTGTTGGTGTTTTTAGTAATCACTTTAAGTCTCCAAACTCGTCTAGGTGAAAAGGTAAGTATATTGGCGGAACGAGTTATGGCTCTTTGGACTGGTGAAGTGGATAAAAAAAAGAAAAAAAAGAATGTAAAAACTAGCCAACCTATTTCACAATCCCAACCGCAACAACCACAGTCACAATACCCTGGTTCTACCTCGATAGGTGCACTACCCGCGGTAAATTATGATGCCATGTATCAGCAACAACCAACTCCTTTGGTTGATGCATCCGAGCCTTTTGAACCCATGGCCGCCAATAGTGGAGGGGGGTCTGGATTCGGGACCTTTTAAGACCTTTTTACCAACTAAACTCCATTGAATCCCCAATTTTCCAACTGGTCCAAATTTCGAGGATGAAATCGATTTTTCATCAAGTCTCTTTTGAAGAGGCAACAACGTTCCGCGATGGCTTGGTAATCATAGGCAAAAATGGCTGGATTACATGATAAATACTTTTCCAAGAGATGTATCGCGTTTGGATTGATAGATAACCAATCCCATTTAATTTTATCTAGTGGAATACAGCATCGAAGTTCCATCATTTCGTTCTAAAATTCATCATCGCAATAAATTTCAATTCATTTTTTTGTTTAAATGAAATAATAAAAATAAAAAATAAAATAAATAATAAACACCCAATGTTTAAAAAAATAGTTCACAAAAATACTGTGTTTATATCTATTTTGTTATTTTTTATTGTATATCTAGGATTTACTCAAGCAACCAAGCCAACATTTTTATATAATGTCAACGGAACACTCAAAGAATTTGGCATTGGATATAAAAATAAAACGGTGGTTCCCATGTGGCTATTTAGCATTATTTTGGGAATTTTATCCTATTTATCCGTGTTGTATTATTTAACCAGTGTTCGGTTTTTATAATTGGTGTTTTTATCAGACAAAAAAACACAAAATAACACAAAAAACACAAAAAACACAAAAAACAAAGAAAATAAATAAAAGAAAATAAAACAAATAATATAAAGAAGATAAAAATGTTAGCGGACATTTTGGATCAGCAAGGAACACTTTTTAATAAACTGCAAAAAAATATAATAAAAGGGATTAATTATCGGTTGTTTAACGAATCATCCACCACTTTGGACGATAAAAGAAAAGAAAATTTAAAAACTGGATTGAAATTAAAAACTAGATGGAAAGATGGATTTACTGACCAGTCAACTAACAAAGCATACGAAGATGTGTCTGCACAATATACTCAAAGACAAACAGACCTGCAAACGAATAATTTAAATATTTTAAAACGAATGGATTCCAAAACCAATGCCATGCTTGGTAAAAACATATCTTTAGATATGTCAGGGTCTTTGGATAATAGTACCAAAGGTTATGTAACAGACCAAGGGGTGTTTAAGGCATATAATCCAAGCACCTGGTCCAATGTTCCGGGGAAATTTGGATGTCCTTCTACTGCTTCTGTTGTACGCGCACCAGTAAACGAAAACGATCAGATAAATGCTTCTGTACCCGGATATACCTTTACAACTGAAAACTTTCCTAAATTATTGGTGGGGCAACCCATGCAATCTGGCGCGGCATGTGGAAACGCGGGGAAAAACGTATATGTGGATCGTGTGGTTGATAATCCAAATGCGAAATACGTCGGGTGTTATTCTAATGTTTCCGCGACGGATAATGGTGGGGATGGTACGTCTGCAATGACTAATATTGGTGCCATGGATTACTCCTCTTGTTTAAAAAATGCATTAAACAATGGATATACTTATTTTGGCATTACTACAGAGGCGGATTCAACTCAATGTTTAGTTTCCAAGAGTTTAGACGACGTGCAACAATTTGGTTCTCCGATAAGCCTGGTCCCCCAATTATTATGGGAATCGAAAACCACTGGAACCGGCAATTATTGTGCGGTAACCAACGACGGGACTTTGACGGTTTACAATTCGGATGCCCTGACATTATTCCAAAGTAATGTTCCCGTTGCAAGTTGTATCCATGGCGGAGGATTAAATAAATTGGTGGCAACCTTTGGAGGAAATTGCGACGATAAATATAACGTAAAAACAGGAAATGCTACAGATGCCGTTATGGATGCGTATAATAATGCAGGAAACAACCAGCAATTTTCCTTTTTAATAAACGGTGACAATATTGGTGCTAATCCCGCGGACGGATGTAAAAAGTCATGGGATGCAGCATATCAGTGTGGAGACGTATCTAAAACAAGTAACATAAAAGGAGCGAGTGGTAAATACGCACAATTCAACTGTAAAACCGAAATTGTCGCGTGTTCTTTTGTGTTTATCTTGCAAAATAACGGAACTGCTTGTTTGAAAAAATCCACTAAAGATAATACAAATATTTGGTGCATTCCGTTTACAACAGGGATTATATATGAACCGAATCCCGAATTTGTTGCAAATAAGGGAAAAACAGGAACCAATACACTAAGTAGTGGTCAGCTGTTGGTTGTTGAAGAATGGATAGGTGCGGACAACGGTTCTTTAAAATTAATTATGCAAACCGACGGAAATCTTTGTTTATATTCTTATTCTAAAGTGGATACTTGTGTGTTGTCGGATGCTTCCAATCCAAATTCCGTAATTGGACGACCAAACATAAATGCGGTATATCAAGTGAATGCGTCTGGAAATACTCAAGCGATTGGCAATATGGGGTTTATAGACAAGGACGATGTATTGCATGCCTATGATTTAAATGCCCTGGAATATTCGGATAAATATACTATTTTGCAAAACATGAATTCTGTGGGGAATGACTTGACTACCATACCAAATTCTACCGCGGGATTATGCAATGCATCTTGCACCGAAAATGACTTGTGTGCGGGATATACATATGCGTCTAGTTCCAATGTTTGTTATTTAAAAAATAATAACATGTATCCCAAGACAGGAGAATTAACGACAACCAACGGCACAACAACTGGGATACGATTGCCTCGACCAATTTCTTCCATTTCTTGTGCAACGGAAACACAAAACATTAGTTCCGAACAATACGATCATTATATTAAAGGCGATGATTTATCTAAAGAAGATGAGTTGGACCGAGACAATTGGAATCGTATATGCAATCCATTTGCATCTGATTCTTTGTCTAAAAAAAATAAGGAACAATATAATGTCGCAAACGATAACTTGGAACGATTGGGAAAACAAATGACCGACACAACCAATGTGTTTGGTGCAGAAATAAATGGACTACAAGATGATTTTCTCCAAAATAGCAGAAATATGATGAAAAGCGTCCGGACATATAAAAATAAGACTAAAGATGGGTTTAGCACAATAAAAACGTTCGTCGATGTGTGGACCAACAATAATAAAACGAAATCAAAAGATAAAGGCAATAATTATGATGGAAAAAACAAGGCAAAAAATAATAATAATATAAATGCAAAATATAAAGAGGGAATGCTTAATATGTACGATTTGCACCAAATGAAGGACGACTCGGCGTTAAATGTATCGCACGACAACATGATGTATATTTATTGGATGCTTATTGCAATCGGGTTGGCAACCGCATGCATGGCAATGTTGAAGAATAATTAATTTTTAACAAAATAAATATTCAAGTAGTTTTTGATTTATTTATTTTGTTAGTTTAACAACCAAAGACAGTATAATATTGTTTTTTATTTTTGTCTAGATGAATATGTTCGATGATTTCTGCTAATATGTGTTGTTTGCATTTGCATTTGCATATTTTGCCAATTTTTAAAATTTATTTTTTCTACATTTCTGCTTTCGTTAAAATAATATAAATTGCGAATGGTTACGACCTTTGATGTCATCAACTGCAACGTACAGTGCCAGCACGGTGCGGACGACGACAACTGCCCATCGCGTGTTTTGCGAAATATATGTAAATCGGCTTTTACACTTCGTATCCGATATTTTGCACACTGATATCTTAAATTATTTAGTGCCTGTATTTCTGCATGTGTGGTTAATTTTGCATTTTTGTACCGTTTTTTTGATGAATTGAAACCATATACATATGATTTTTTTAACGGACTGCGTATTGGAACAAACATTGCCGATACCAAAAACCCGTGATTATCTCCACAATTTTCTCTTTTATTTATTACTTCTTCCATACTATTATTTAATAGTTATCTATTAAAATACACTAATAAATAATCATTTTTTCTTTTAATTATAAAATTTGTTAGTTTAGAACGAAAATGTAGATGAAAAATGAACATCCGTTTTATTTTCACATTATTTTTCCACATTAATGTTTGTGTCTAAACTAACAAACTTAATTATAAAATTATATTACTACAAAATTATTTTTTTATTTTTTTATAATAATTTAAAAATAAAAAAACTACAAACTACGATTATGCATCCTCATCAAATATAGGCTCGTCGTTATCATTTAAAACACCAACCCGTTCCCCTGGATTTCGTTGTTCGTTCATTTTATAAATTACATTGGTGCCGTCAATATAATATTCGTGTCCGTCAATTTCAATTTCTTCCAATTCCTCTTCAACCACTTCTTCCTCCTCTGTTTCAACTACTTCCTCTTTAACCAATTCCTCTTTAACCAATTCATTTTTAACTACTTCCTCTTCCTCTTCTTCAATTTCTTCCTCCTCCTCTTTAACCAATTCCTCTTCTTCAACTACTTCCTCTTTAACCAATTCATTTTTAACTACTTCTTCTTCCTCCTCGACCTCTTCATCTTTAACAACTTCCTCAACCAATTCTTCCTCTTCCTCTTCTTCAATTTCTTTCTTTTTAACAACTTCCTCAACCAATTCTTCCTCCTCCTCGACCTCTTCCTCTTTAACCAATTCCTCTTCTCCAACTACTTCCTCTTTAACCAATTCTTCTTCCTCAACCAATTTTTCCTCCTCTTTAACCAACTCTTTCTCTTTTTCTTCAACCAATTCCTCTTTTTCTTTCTTTTCAACTTTAACTTTAACTAGTTTTTTTAAAATTACCAATTCTTCCCCTTTGCCGTTTTCTTCTTGTACGTTGTCTGACATTAAATCTTGTACGTCCAGTACAGGAGGTGGTTCATCCCAATTACTATAATCATCCAAATATTCATATCGAATATGAGTGTTTACAGGGGGTAAACACTTATCCGACAAACAATCATACGAGTCTAAAAGACTTTGTTGTTTTTTGATTTTCTTTTTCATCTTTCTTATTTTTTTGTCCATTTTATCAAACAAAACGCCCAACGCATCCAGTTTGGAATCATTATTAATATATCCTTTAAAAGGTACATCCGAATTAGAAGATGAGGAGGACGACTTGTATTCGTTAATAATAATCTTCATTCTACACTATAACTACATAATGCTTTCAATACATTCTAAATCATTTTTTTATAAAATGATGAAGGATTTTATAAAAAAATAAATTATTTAAAATATTTGTTAGTTACGCCCATTTTTACGGATTGTTTTTTAAATTATTTGCTTAAAAATAATACATGCGTCATTTATTATGATTGTTGTTTATTTGTTAAGTAACAAATAAACAATTATATTGACATTTTTAAAAAAAATGTAAAAAATCAAAATATAATATATGAGTCATTGTAAATAAAACAAATATTCATGTCTTTATTCAACCAATCTTTTTGGAAAGAGTGTGTAAAAAAATGTTTGGAAAATATAAAAGACGACAAGTGGAACAATATTAATGTAATGCGAGACATATTTAGCATATTTAGGGACGAATTCAAAGGCACTATGTTTCCTTATTTATGTTTATTTGGAATATATATAGTGTGGTTGCTATTATTAATGATGTCAAATACTTTTTTGATTTGGTATATATGTAGCAATAATGCACGAATTTTAATTTACAGCAATATATCCAATTAAAAAAATATTGCGTTAAACTAACAATGGCAAAAAATCGTCGTATATATTCTGGAAAGAAGCGCATTTCGCGCAAAAACAAAACTGGGAAAAGAATGCATGGAGGGTACAATAGTGCATGGAGTTATGTATCGAGTGTATTTGGGGATTTGAATACCCAAACAAACAATTCACTTTTGCTCCAACCAGGTCAAGATGTCGTGGCAAGTCAGTCTACTCAATCCGTTCCTATCGGAAACCCAAATGCAAATGTAAAAGGAATGATTAAATTTGAGGGGGGCAAACGTTGTCGGCGTCGTCATCGTTCCAGTCGCCGAAAATCCATTCGCCATACTGGAGGCGAGTCAGAACCAGAACGAGAAGGGTCTCCGCGTCACAACATCAACATGGAACAAGAAGGGTCTCCGCCAAGTCAGTCTACTCAATCCGTTCCTATCGGAAACCCAAATGCAAATGTAAAAGGAATGATTAAAGTTGAGGGGGGCAAACGTCGTCGGCGTCGTCATCGTTCCAGTCGCCGAAAATCCATTCGCCATACTGGAGGCGAGTCAGAACCAGAACGAGAAGGGTCTCCGCGTCACAACATCAACATGGAACAAGAAGGGTCTCCGCGTCACAACATCAACATGGAACAAGAAGGGTCTCCGCCCCGTACTAATCGAGAAAGAGAAGGGTTACAACCCCGTCGTACCCGCCGAACTCGAAGACGACGCAACCGGGAAATGTAACCCTGATTTAAAATCAAATATGTAAAAAACAAAACAAAATATATAAATAAAGGAATATTAAGGATAAATATTATAAATGTAATAATAGTTTATTAATAATATGCCAACATTAGAACAATGGGGTCCATCCACTTGGGTTTTTTTTCACACTATGGCTGCCAAAATGCATCCCGAAAGTTTTCCAATCATTGGCAAATCCTTGATGCTTATTATTATACAAATCGCAAGCAATCTTCCGTGCCCCGAGTGCACTATGCACGCCAAATCTTTTTTTACCAAAATGAACCCACATACTATCCAAACTAAACAGCATTTAATTAATATGTTACATACTTTTCACAATAGCGTTAACCAACGGACTAATAAAAAATTTTTCCATCATAAATATTTGGACCAAACCTACAACAATCTTCACTTGATTAAAATATACAATAATTTTATAAAGTATTTTCATACCAAAGGAAATATGCAAATGTTGACGGAAACATTTCATCGAACGCGTTTAGTTTCAAATATTCATAAGTGGATGATTCAAAATATTAAACATTTTATAGTTTTTCCCATTTATTCCACGTTGCCAACCATTCATGAAGAAGATATAAATGTAGTTAAAATAAACACGGACGATTCAAACAGTGGTGAAAATACCGAATCAAGTTAACATTTATAATTAAAACTAAAAACTAAAAACTAAAAACTAAAAACTAAAAACTAAAAAAATGAATATGGATATATATTTATATATAATAAACATAAATATGGACTATTTTCGCAATGTAGAACCAGAAGTCAGTCGTTTTGAATATGATAATTCGTATAGATACATTAAATATGCAACCAACCCGATGAATCATTTAACGAATGATTTAACGAATGATAAACTTAACAATATAAGTAGTGACAATATAAGTAGTGACAATAATAACAAAAATAAATATTTATACTTTATATCAATTTATTATATAAATGGGCTTTCTATAGATACCGTACGTGTTTCATATAGTTTATTAGCGTCGTTAAAAAAAGAATTTCCGAATAAGTTTGTATATAAATACAAGTCGTGTTGTTGGGTTAAAAGATATTTATGCGGAGAAAAGGGGGATGTATAATGCAAATAATTTTATAATAATATTGGATATATTAACTATCCTGGACCATTAAATACAAATGAAAGATGTAAACAATTTGATCGCTTTTTATGCCCCCGCAATTATTTGCACTGGTATTTTAATGTGTTCTCTTTTTTTAAGTGTGATGTATAAAGGAATGTTTTTTGTTTTTTTTGTATTTGTCGCCACGGCAATACGGTGGTTAATATTGCCAATTGGAACAAACGCTACCGCAAATATAAACACAAAATATAATTGTTTCGCAGGACAAACTGTGTTTAAAACAACGGGCAATACTACGTACAGTACATTTGTAATTTGGTTTGCAATGATGTATTTTTTGATTCCACAGATTATTCAGTCGGCTAAATTCACCACAAATATGGTGAATTATGGAGTATTATTATTTTTCCTCATGTATTTTTTCTACGACATTCAAGTTAAAAAATCTATCCAATGCATTGATTTGTCCTGGACGTCAGTAGGAATAGGACGTATGTTAGCGGATATGTTTGGCGGGAGTGCAATTGCAATTATTATTGTATGCATTGTTTACTACTCTAGGGGGTCTCATGTGCTTTTTATAAATGAAGTAAACAGCAACAATGAAGTTTGTACCCAACCAAGCAAACAACAATTTAAATGTTCTGTATATAAAAACGGCGAACTTGTAAAACAAACAATTAAGTGATTTACGTTGTTAGTTTATACAAATCCCAAATCCAAATGCGATACATTTCTCGGAAAAGCATCCTCGCAAAATTGAATGGGGGAAATTATCTGAAAATCCAACACAATATTCCCTTACAATTTAAAATTTATTATGTGGACCAAACACAACTGGTTTCACAAACCCTTGTCCGAATACAATGCGACCCCCTAAAGGTGTTGTCATTAATGCAGAAATCCGCATGTTAGAACTTTGTTGGGAATCGCGAGTGCTAGATTGATTAAATCCTACCTTTTCTTGAAAACATTCATAAAAGTAATCCGAATTTCCTCCACTAACCAGATTTCCCTGCAATCTTTGTATTTCGCGAGTATATTGGTTCATAATTTGGCGGCGATTTTGACGATTAATTACTCCGGTCCCAGGTGTAAAATTTCCAGTAAATGACATTTAATTATACTTATACTATAATGCTTATGATATAAATAAAATGCAATTAATTTATAATTCAATCCCCTTTTTATTTTTACAAACTAACAAAATAATTAATTAAAAACAATAAAATATTTATTTTTAAATAAAAATAATATTATAATACTTATAATATGGATATTTTTGCATTAGACAACATTAATGAAAACGAATTGTATGAAAAAATTAATATCGACGAATTGTATGAAAAAAAACGAACACAAGATTTAAACAAATTGAAATTATTTAAAAAACAGTTGGTTCAGGTGCATAAAAGAATTCGAACTGCATCCAACCAAAAGGAGGCAAATGTTTCGTGTTGGTTTGTTGTACCAGAACATATCTTGGGGGTGTCAAAATTCGACAACCCTGGGTGCATCGCATATCTCATGGATGTATTAGAAAAAAATAAATTTATGGTAAAATATTATCATCCTAATGCAATTTATATTTCGTGGAACCACTGGATGCCCCTGTATATTCGCGAGGAAATAAAAAAACGATACGGAATTGTTGTGGATGAATTCGGACAACAAGTAGAGGAAGAAAAAGACGACGACGAAAACAACAGACAAACAGACAAGCAAAGTTCTGGTTATGCTTCCTCTTCTTCGAGTTCTGTTAATAAAAAAACTTACACTCCCATTGATTCTTACCGACAAATGGGAAATATAGCCTATAAACAAAGCATGCGCAATGCAAACGAACAATTGTAATACTAATAAAAGTGTTTTTTTTATTTTATTAAAATTAAAAATAAATTCATTCCAATTAATTTACTGAAACTAACAAAATGAAAAATAAAAGGATGGTTATTATTTTATTTTTTTATTTGAATTATGGATTTTGATAGTTTGTCATCGTTTAAACCTCTCAAAAAATAATGAAATAATGAAATATTAAATTTCCTCGGTAGTTGGATTGAGAGCCAACTTTAACACTCCCATATCAAACACATCATATTTAATAACTAGTGGAGCGTCGTTGTCTAGATATAATTCTAAATATTGACATAGGTCTTTGCACCGAACGAATAAACTCAAATATTTTAGCGAAAACACCCCCTGTACGATGGTTGTAGTGTCTGGGGGGACGTCTTCAGAAGTTTGTGTGGTGTTGTATGGAGTGCGATGGTCTTGTTCCGACGACATGGTTCCGCGTCCGGTAAAAAATATTTCATTACCCACACATTTAATTTCCAGTGTTTTGGAAATGGCATTCATATGTTTTACAATTTTGGTAAACTCAGAGGAAGAAAAAGTACGAATTTGGGGATACACAATATCTGGATATTCGCATTCATTATTCTCAGGCTCGGTCAACTTAATTTTTTTAATTCTTGTTTTTCCATCTCCTTGACCTATTAAAGTTAAATGAGATACCACTCCATTGGAGTAATGTTCGTTTTCAATACAAATGGTCAATATGTTTTCAGTGTCAAAAGAATTGATGCATTTGAAAAAGTGGTCTAATTTAATCCCAACAACTATTTTGTCTTTTTTGCAAATATACCGCTCGAATTTAGTGGCATCTAGAAATAAATGGAGCAAAATAATCGCGGAATCGTCCATTTCTAACATGTAAAGACCGTCGTTCTTGAAAATAATATTTCCAGTAACCAACATCTCTTTTAAACACGAAAATATAACACGAAAGGGGTGCAATTGAACCGTTTGTAACGCCATAACCACATTAGCATCATTTAATATATATGACATGCTTTATTTAAATGAACTACTTGTTTTTATACCATTTTTATACTATTTTTCTTTTTTTATATGTTTGGAATTAAAAAATGTTATTTAAATTAAATTAATTAACATCTACATGAACCCCCAATTTTCCAACTGGTCCAAATGGCGAGGATGAAATCGATTTTTCATCAAGTATCTTTTAAATATACCACAATGTTCTGCGATGGCTTGGTAATCATACGTAAAAATGGCTGGATTGGAAGATAATAAACACCAAATAATTTTATTTGGATACTTTTCCAAGAGGGCGATTGCGTTTGAATTTATAGATAAAGCATACCAATTAATTTTATTTAATGGTATCCAGTTTTGCAGTTTCAACATTTTTTGGAAATAATTTGCTACAACGAATTATAATTCATTTTTTGTATAATTTATTATAAAAATAAAACCAAGGTAAAATATAATAATGTATGCTTTTTCAGATGCTTTAAAAAAAGTTGATAAATTAGAAAAAGCAGAAAATTCAGAGATGGTAGAAAAAGAAATAGACAGTGGTGAAAACAAGGAAGAAATAGAAAACAAAAATAAACTAGCACAAATTAATGATGTTCGAACCAAAAGAGATTTTAGAGGAATTGTATTTTCTAATTTTAAAAAGAATGATGTAAAGAAGGAACTAATTGACGCATTGGTGAATTCTAAATATGAATCGTCCTGCTACTGGAGTGCAGAATTTATTTGCGCGGGACATTATGATGAATTGTGGGGAATTATCTTTGTTTTTTTTTACAAATATATACATGTAAGCAATCCAAAACTTTGCATATATTTAAAAACAAGATGGGGCAACTTCAAACACATTATGGACAATGGGTATAATGAACTAGAATTGTCTGCGCGAAACAATGTAAAGATTCGTCAAATTTTTTGCGAAGTGGTTTGTGTGTTGTGCTGTTCGAACAAAAACAATTCTTTGATTAATCAAACTACTATTAAATTGGGAGCCGAAGATTACCAAATGGATGCAATGCAAGAAAAACTATGCAGTGCAGACGTTATTTATATTAATGAACTTTTCCAATCTGGTGATCCCCGGGAGTTGTTTGTTGTATATAATGAATTTGTATTTCACTTAAGCAACAATTCCACGCGCAATGCGTGCTATTGGATGGAATGGATTGTTAAATTTGAACAAAATGTTGTTTCTGGAGAATGTTGCCGTTGTGAACAAAGACCATTTACCAATAATGTGGATGCAAAATTTAAAAAGGATGTTGTATGGATGATTTGGGATGCTTTTTTCGTCGAAGCAAGGATGAAAAAAAATTCGAAAATAATAAAAGTAATATTAGATGCTTGTTTAGATATATTCACGTCTAAATATACCCCTGCTTGTTATAATAAATATAAATCTATGATGTATTTTATCGTGCAATTGTTATCCGATTCAACCATGCGGACCATGTCTATTGAAATGATTCCAAATAAAGAATGTTTGGAACATTTCATTTTTAATATTAACCAGATTTATGCACAAATTAAATGCAACGAGCATTCTCCCAATACCGATTATCTGTTTGACGACAATAATAATGCTAACAATAATATAAACCAAACGATTGCAAAATTGGACGCAATGTATAACACCGTTTAAATAAATTTTATGAATAAATGGTTGTTTGGTAGTTTACATAAATCCCCATTTTTCGAACCGGTCCAAATGGTGAGGATGAAACCGATTTATCATCAAGTCTTTTTTGATGATACAACGTTCTGCGATGGCTTGGTAATCATAGGTAAAGATGGCTGGGTTGCTAGATAAGTTATCCCAATGAATTTGGTCCAAATTCTTTTCCAAGAGATGATGTATCGCGGTTGGATTTTCCAAGAGTTGCATCACGTTTGGATTGTTAAATAAGTAATACCAATCAATTTTATCCAAATTCTTTTCCAACAGGGCGATTGCGTTTGGATTTTCAGCTAACTTTACCCAATCAATTTTATCCAAATTCTTTTCCAACAGGGATATCGCATTTGGATTGCTTGATAACCATCCCCAATTAATTTTATCCATATTCTTTTCCAACAGGACCATCGCATTTGGATTAAAGGATAACCATCCCCAATTAATTTTATTCATATTCTTTTCCAACAGGACTATCGCATTTGGATTGCTTGATAAGCAATACCAATGTATTTTATCTAGGTTATTTTCCAACAGAGGTATTGCATTTGGATTGAGAGATAAGAAATACCAACACATTTCGCACAATTTATCTAAATTCTTTTCCAAGAGATGTATTGCGTTTGGATTGCTAGATAAGTATTCCCATTCAATTCTATCGGGATGCTTTTCCAACATATGTATCGCGTTTGGATTGAAAGATAAGAAACACCAATCAATTTTATAAAGATATTTTTCCAAGATGGCGATTGCGTTTGGATTTCTAGATAAAGCACACCAATTAATTTTATCCAGATTCTTTTCCAACAGAGGTATCGCATTTGGATTGGCAGATAACATACTCCAATTGATTTCATGTAGATGCTTTTCCAAGAGGGCGATTGCGTTTGGATTTATAGATAATTGAGTCCAATTAATTTTATCTATTGGTATCCAGTTTCGCAGTTTCAACATTTTTTAAACGTGTAGAATATATTAAATGTAAATGTGTAATAATAATTTTAAATCATTTTTTGTAAAAAATTATTTTATTTATATAGCAATACAAATAAAAATATCGTGATATATTAAATGTCTTCTAATGAAACAACGACGGAAATAACCAATCCATATACTTTTTTAAATAATATAACTTTTAATCCAACCATGATTAGTATTTTTATCGGCGTAATTATTTTATTTGTTGTTTTATTTGCAATTATAGGGAATAATAACACGGCATCATCTTCCTTGTCTTTGCCTATACCATCTTCATCTGGATTACCAGTATATGTGTACGTTATCATTTTAATATTTAGCATAATCATTCTTTTTCGCATTAGTGGGTGGAGTGTAGTTGCGTCTATCCAACAATTATTCGCAAACAACACAGAAATTGATATTAAAATATATGAACCCAAAGACAAACCACCTATTCCTGAAATTCGTCTTTATCCAGAGGTATACAATATACCTGGCAATGATTATGTATATTCCGACGCAAAAGCCTTGTGTGCTGCATATGGTAGTCGCTTGGCAACTTATCAAGAAGTAGAATCCGCCTATAATAAAGGAGGAGAATGGTGCAATTATGGATGGTCGGATAAACAAATGGCATTATATCCGACACAGCAAAAGTCATTTGATAAATTGCAAACAATAAAAGGGCATGAACACGATTGTGGTCGCCCTGGAATAAATGGCGGATATATGGAAAATCCGTCACTCAAATTTGGGGTAAACTGTTACGGACATAAACCACGCATGACCAATGTGGAGGAAAATTTAATGGCTAACCAGCAGTATTATCCTAAAACCAAAAAGGATATTGCCATGGAAAAACGAGTAGAATATTGGAAAACACGAGTAAAAGACGTGTTGGTGTCTCCATTCAACCATACTAATTGGAGTCATATATAAATTCTTTTGCAAATAATTTGGATTAATACAAAAAAGACAACAAAGGTTATATTAACGTTATTTGTTTGTTAGTTTATACAAATCCCCAATTTTCAAACTGGTCCAAATGGCGAGGATGAAACCGATTTTTCATCAAGTCTCTTTTAAATATACCACAACGTTCCGACATGGCTTGGTAATCATAAGTAAATATGGCTGGATTACTAGATAAGTACCACCAATCAATTTGTTCCGGATTCTTTTCCAACAGAGGAATCGCGTTTGGATTTATAGATAATTGACTCCAATTAATTTGTTCTGGATTCTTTTCCAAGAGTTGTATCGCGTTTGGATTTCTAGATAAGGCGAACCAATTAATTTTATCCATATTATTTTCCAACAAATGTATCGCATTTGGATTTTCAGATAAGGCACTCCAAACAATTTTATTTGGATTCTTTTCCAAGAGATGTATCGCGTTTGGATTTTCAGATAAGGCACTCCAATTAATTTTATCCAAATTCTTTTCCAAGAGAGATATCGCGTTTGGATTTCTAGATAAGGCGAACCAATTAATTTTATCCGGATTCTTTTCCAAGAGATGTATCGCGTTAGGATTCATAGATAAGTAATCCCAATCAATTTTATATGGATTCTTTTCCAAGAGGGCGATTGCGTTTGGATTCATAGATAACCACATCCAATAAATTTTATCCAGATTCTTTTCCAAGAGATGTATCGCATTTGGATTATAAGATAATTGGTCCCAATGAATTTGTTCTGGATGCTTTTCCAACAAATGTATTGCGTTTGGATTTTTAGATAACCAACCCCAATGAATTTTATCTAGATTGTTTTCCAAGAGGGATATTGCGTTTGGATTTTCAGATAAGGTACAATAAATGTTACATTGTAGTATCCAGCATCGCAATATCATCATTTGTTCTAAAAGGTGCATCCATATTAAAATAATTATAATTCATTTTTTATAAAATATAAAAAAAATATAAATTGTGTTGGGATATCAAGTACATTTTAACAAAATATAATTGTTTTATTTTCGAAATTATAATATCCACAATTTGGTTCTCTATTAATCTCAAAATCTAGCATATATACGTTTCCATGTTTAAAATATTCATTTGATTTCTGAGTATACACCCAATAGTCTACCGCTTCAAACGATACTTTGGTGAAATTATTATAATTTATTGAATATGTTAAATATGGGATTGACAATTCACTTTTTGAATTATTTGAATCTTGAGACAATGCATCAATATTTTTCATCACCATTTTTTGTATATCAATTTCCTCATCATTATTGTCCACTATTTTTTTTTCCATATTTTTTGGTCTTCCTCTTTTTTTTTGCACCTTTTCTTGTTTATTTGCCTCTTTTTCTTGTTTTAACAACAATTTATTGTTTTTTAATTTATCTTTTTCTTCCTTTTTTTGTTTTAACAACAATTTATTGTTTTTTAATTTATCTTTTTCTTCCTTTTCTTGATTTTCCTTTTCTACCTTTTCTTGATTTTCCTTTTCTACCTTTTCTTCCTTTTCCTTTTCTTCCTTTTCTTGATTTTCCTTTTCTACCTTTTCTTGATTTTCCTTTTTTACCGGTTCTACCTTTTCTACCTTTTTTTGTTTTTCTACCTTTTTTTGTTTTTCTACCTTTTCTACCTTTTCTACCTGTTCTTGATTTTTATTTTTGATTTCATTTTCTTTATTTTTCATTACTAATTTTAACATCTCTAAAGAATAATTTTCAGAACCAAATTCTGGGTTATGCAAAATCATGTTAACCACAACTAACATTTTGCCAATAGTAATATTGTTTTGTTCGGTCGACATTATGAATAATGATATTTTTATTTTTATTAATCTATTTATAATCTAGTATTAATTTTAAATCATTTTTTTGTTTTACATAGTATTTTATTTTTATTTTTTACCAAAAATAAAATACTATGTAAGATTACAATAACATGTGAAACATATTTATTTAATGATGAACATTGTCAATTGTATAGTCAATGATATTATTCAACAATAAAATAGAACTACCATATAACATAATGTTGGCAAAATATTGAACTTGTGTTCGTGTTGTTACATCATGACATGATTCTGCAATTTTTTCTATCAAGATAGAAAGACTAGTAAAAATAACAGGTACAAAAAGAAACGGTTTGATTAATAATGACATTAATATATATTATAATGTTCACCTTAATACATTTTTTGATATTTCAACTTAAAAAATATAAATAACATAAATTAATGTTATTTATTATGTCTGTACCTAAACCTAACGATTCGTTTTTATTATGTACTGTTCCAGTTTAAAAAGATGCTGTATTTATTCAGTATAAGTCTTGGAAATAATCCGATTTATTTTTGTTAGGCTAACTGGTTTACGGCTTTTTGCCGCCCCAAATTTTCCACCATTTTTTTGTTTTTTTTAATTTCGCATCTTCTTCTTCATCCCGTTTAGTTTCTTTCTGGCTTGCATCAAAAACCGCTTTGTTTTGTTTATAATAGTCTTGATAATTGGAATCCAGTTGTTTGCAATATGGAGATGAATTTTTCCGACCAAACCATCCTTTGGGACAGCACATTTGGTATTTCGCATGCATTTGCGTCGGATTTGTCAAAGATGTTAGTTCTGTCGAATCACATTCAGGGTTTTTTATTCTTTGATTTAAATTTTCACAATATAATGATTTGCGTGCTTTGCGAGTTTTGCATTCTATGTTGTATTTTGATTTTAACGCATTTTTTAATGTATATACACTAACCGGATCATAAGTTTTTTTATAACGAAGTGTTTTGTTATTATTAAATTTACTCAAAGAGTTGGATTTACTTAAAGAGTTGGATTTACTCAAAGAGTTGGATTTGGGAAATTGCTTTTTGTTCCATTGTTTTTGTTTATTATCTTCTTGTATTTCTCGTTGTTTTTTTTCTTGTTGTGCAATATCAATTAAATATTTATCATGATATTCTTGTTGTTCTTGCTGTCTATGCGGTTCCCAATTATTATACAATTCGTTTTTTATACTATTCATGGAACGACTGGAATCTCCTCCGCGTTTTTTACGGGTTTTGTTTTTTTTTATTTTTTTCATGATTTATTTAACTTAATATTATTTAAAAAAAATCAGTAAAATGTATTAAAGACAACACGGTTTATTATATATTCACATCTTAATGATGAATAAAGGACATGAAATAAGTATAATGGGTGGCGGAATGAGTAGTGGAAGCAATATGATGGACCAGTTGAAAAATAATTTAATGACCATGTTAATGTTTAAGAATATGAATAATTCTGGTACCAGCAGCAGTGGGAGTCAAGATATGTTTTACATAGTATATGTGTTTATCATTACCCAACTAGTGGATCTGTTTATCAAGTATCTTCCAGTAATTATTCGGCACACACAAACCCATTATTTTGGAAAAAAAACGCAAACCGCAAAGGATATTACCGACCCAGAACATACCGTTAAAACCAAAAGTGCATCTATCGTGATTCATATTGGGGTAACAGACCACGAAAATATATTCGGACAAGCATTGTTGGACCACATTACAAACAACCCCAACACCAAACACATTAAATATTTTAAACAGAATTTTATTTTAAACGAAACGGATGTAATCAGCATTGATGATGAAATATTTGTGATTATGACCGAAAACGAAACAACACAAACTACTTCCGACCAAACACAACTCACAAGTGGACAACAACAACCTTCCGCCATAGTAGTGCAAAAAATCGAGGTATTTAGTTTTACAAAAACAACTAAAAGCCTACGTGATTTTTTAATGAAACTTCGTCATAATTTTGCTATTAAAACACAAAATAAACTGGGGGACAAACGATTTTATTTTAATGTGCTAGCAATAGCGGCACCAAGAGAACCAGGAACAAAACAAGGAAGCACCATATCTGATTTTTCCAAATTGCCCCCCTATTTTGTATTCATGATGAAAGAATTTCAAACGAACCGAAAATTCAGTAATTTGTTTGGAGATGAAATCGATGCGATTAAACAAAGGGTACAGTTTTTTATTAAAAACCGCAAGTGGTATGACGAAAAGGGGATTCCATACACACTCGGGTTGTTATTATCGGGTGCTCCTGGCACCGGAAAAACATCTTGTATCAAGTGTTTATCAAATGAAACCAACCGACATATTGTGAATATTAATTTAAACGGAGATATTACTAAAACACAGTTGGAAAATCTATTTTTTAACGAAATTTTAGTAATAACCAATCCACTCACACGTCAAAACGAGAAATATAACATTCCGTTGGACCAACGAATTTATGTATTGGAAGATATTGATTGTCAAGGAGACGTAGTTCAAGAACGAACATCTACATCACAAATACAAATGAGTCCCGAACCAGAACCAATGAATTATAAACAAGGAGGGGGCGAAATGTTTTTACACACCAATGTGCCGTATGTAAAAGATATAGAACAACTATCTTCTGATAAAATGGACATGTCGTTTTTGCTTAATTTATTGGACGGGGTGTTGGAAACCCCTGGTCGTATTTTAATCATGACATCTAATTACCCCGATACGTTAGATAGAGCGTTAATTCGTCCTGGACGAATCGATATTATATCCAAGTTTAAAAATTGCACCAACCAAACTATTGTAAAAATGATGGATTTCTTTTACAATAACACGCTGACCGATGCACAAAAAGATATCATTAATAAGTTTGACGCGGAACAAATAACACCCGCAGAAATGTCGAAAATTATGTTTGAAAATTTTAAACAACCCGACGCAACCATTCGGCATTTGCAACAACTATTTTCCAATAAAAAATAAAAAATAAAAAATAAAAATAAAAATAAAAAAATATTTATCAAACAAACAACAACACAACTAAAATGCTTTATTGCAATTTAGAGAGAGTAAAATTTGAAAATGAAACACATGATTTACTAGACAACAAAAACGCATATAATTCTGCAAATTTAGGTTGTAGTTCGCCAATAATTAAAAAGGAATAATTTTTATATTTAGTACCGCCATAATCCGAACCAGTGTTATTATAAATATCATACTTGTACAGTGAGACACATGCATCTTTTACAAATCCTAAATCTTCGAATATTTGCTTTACATCGTTAGAAGCATGCAAAGTATTGTCTGTGTTTTTTGCGATAAAAGTAGCATATGTTAATGTTGTTATTAATTCTGTCATATTTATTTTTTATATAACAAATTTATAACAAAAATAATTTTGTTGTTGGTTAGAGTAATAAAAAAATCTAAATCATTTTTTGTACAATATAACAAAATAATTTAGAACTGTCGTTTTGTCTAAATCCGTTAAATTTGCAAGTATATAAAAGAGTGCAAAACAAATTATTTTTGTTTCCTTGCAAAGGAATTATAATTTCCAATAAGCAACCAACAGTGCAATCGCGGCAGCAACCGCATAAATATCACCCAAATATGTTAACGACGATGAAATTAAATTAACGGCAAAAATTATTAACCAAAGCCATTTATTGGTGGATATCATATCGAGTAAGAAATATTTAAATCCATAATTTTTACCATTCAAATCAAAACGTTCAATCAACGGAGAAATTATCGAACCAAATGTGGTGTAAAAGGCGGAAAAAAAGGAAGTAAGTGCAATAAACGGAAGATAACAAAAAATTGGAATTATTTTCCAGTAGGAAGTAATGTGGATGCGGTTGTCATTCCAACATTGTTCGTTTTTATTGTTGCTGCAAGAAATTTTATCGTACATCAACGTAGGTAGTCGAATTAATGCAAACGCACCATTCGCAAACCAATTAAAAACCCAAATACCAATAAATAATGGAATGATTAGTATGCTATACAACATCATACCAAATCCATTGGACAAATTGGGTCCGAATATATTGGATGTTGCACTTAATGCATAACTATATTTGTCTATAAAAGAAGTATTCAACGAAAATACCCCTTCCAGTACTTGGCTGAAATAGTTTGCAATGGCGGATGTTTTCGCAGATTCAGCCAATACTTTATGTTTAAGTTGACGACATTTTTTTAATTGAGCGAATGTTTGCAAATACATTTCTGCTGTGCAATTTTGTGCTTGTTTTCCACTTACTGTTTTTGTTGTGTACATTCCAATTGAACCGATGATTCCAACGTAAAATAAAATAGGGACCACGGTAATAAAAAAATGGTATGCAAACCCATATATGTCTGGTTTTTTAATATTATTTGGAGAAGTTTCCGCATTTTCTGTTCCTTGTTGTTGATTCTTTTTTTGGTCAAGTGTTGACACTGTTGACGGGTACATTATTATTATAACCTTTTATTAAACTAACATTTTTATTTTTATACGAAATAATTGAACGTTGAATTTTTATTTCATAAAATCTACAATTAATTGTGCTTCACATGTCATATAATCATGTGGAAATGTATCCAAAGACTTAAACCTGGGTTTGTGCATTTTAGGTGTTTTATAAAATATATAATTAGGTCGTTCATATTTGCTCCGACGTATAGATATTTCCGCATTAATTTCTCGCAGTATGTCCGTTTTTTCTGTTGTCTCATTTTTGTGTTCCGCAGACAATACATTTTCTAAATATACAATTTTTTTACTATCCTTGGTTTGTATATACAACTCATTTAAATTGAGTTCTTTTTTCACCGATAAAAATGTATATTTTTTGGGATTTGTTTTATTAATAATAACTGGTCCGTTTTTTCCCACTGTTAAAACCAACTTAAATTTGTTATTGTTGCGGTCCATAATTGGGATGCAAATATTTGTATTATCGTTTGTGATTGATTCAACGTTTGTTTTGAAATTTGTACACAATTCGGTGCATAAACGGATTATGTTGGTCGGATTATCTTTAATTGAAGATGTTGCAATTAAATCCATTTCTTTTTCCATTTTATTTGTAAAATCGTAATCAAACAGGACCGGCCAATGTTCCATGCAATATATAATCACTTTTATACCAATAGGCTGAATCACTAGTTTATTTTTTTCATTACCAAAAAATTGAACTCTGGGAACAGACACAATGTGTTTATAGGTTGGTTCTGTTTTAAGTATATAATCTATGGTGTTTTTTTTTATACCTTCAATATCTTGGTTTTTTACATATCCGTTTTCTTGGATTTTTAACACAATGTTGGCGTAAGTAGATGGTCTGCCGATCCCACGGTCTTTTAATAACTGAATCAAATGGGCTTCGGATAAATGGGAAGTTGTTTTAATTGAATGCTGTGAGCAATCAATATTCAAACATTCTATTAAACAAGATGGTTGTTTCTGTTGTTGTTGCAAATAACGGTATATTTTATTGTTTAGTTCTTCTTTTTGTGTCTTTTTATTATCGGTTTTTATAACTTTCCACCCACCAAATATAATTTGTTCGCATGCAAAAACGTAAGTATGGTTTTGTGGGGCCACTATTTCGGCGCGTAAAATATGTATTTGAGCGGATGCCATACACGATTCCATGGTGCGTTTCCAAATTAACTCATAAAGACGTTTAGAAAATTTATCCAATTCTAAATCCGACTCTGAATTACTGTTTGGAATTGTTATTATAGATATAAAAACAGGGCGTATTGCTTCGTGTGCTGCACTTTCCTCTTGATTGGACAGTCGGGTGTTTAAATGTGGATTAATATTTTGTCGCAACAAAATATCGTCACGGATATATTGTTGCACGGATTCTAGAAATCCATTGCTATATTTTTCACAGTCGGTGCGCATATAAGTAATGAACCCTTTTTCATACAATTTTTGGGCACATTTCATGGTTTCTTTTGGACTTAACTTTAGTTCGTTGGTTGCCGCTTGCAATAAACTGTCGGTAGTAAAAGGTATTGGCGCGGAACGAATGGACAAAACGGGAGAGGAAACCGTCATTGTGTGTGAAAAATCCATGCTTGCGTTTAAAAATTTTAATATTTCCACATCAGTTTCAAAGTTGGTTTGTAAAACAAACGGCAACACATGGTTAGTAAATAACCCCGTTATTTTATAAACCAATATTTGGTCTGATTTTTGTATTGCTAAATAATTATCATACACTAACCGCAAAGCAGGAGTATGACATCGCCCAGCGGATAAACCAACCGATGACTTATTTAACCTTTTTTCTTCACATTTCTTTTTATAAGACATATTGAACGGGTGTTTTATAAATCAAACATAAAACAAAATCATTTTTAAAAAAATATCAATCCATTCTTTTATAAAACTAAATGATATTTGCAAAGACAATCAAAAAAATGTGGCGTGGTTTTTAGTTATTTTGCCGTTTGTGTTTTATTTTGTTATTATAGGAGCCGTCATGATGAATCAAAACAAAAAAAATAGATTGTAAATTTTTATCATTTTTAGGATTTTATAAAGTCTTTGCACTTTTATAATTTTTAAACTAACAACGTTAATGCTATTTTTTTATTTATAAAACAAAAAAATGATTTACTTTTGATTTATTTTGATTTATTTATTATTTATTATTTCGTTATTATTTATTAATAATGATAAACCACCAATTGCAACAAAGAATGACAAAACTGCGATTATTACTTTTACTTCGACCCTTGTTGATTTTCCACGTTTCTACATCACCACGACAAAGATATGAAGTAATAGAATATCTAGATATTTTAAGAACATTAAGACCAAACACAGATATAAACGATTTAGTAAATAATGAAGACCGAATAAATTTAGAAAACATTATTAATTGTGCCAACAATTATTTAATTCATCCGTTTAATAATGAAATAAGTTCTCCCGAATATGCTCGTGCAGTCCGAACTTGGACGGATTTAAGTACGTGGAACAATTTAAACAATGAATGTATCCAATTAATTATAAACCATTGTGCAGACACAACCAACCGACATATGGGTACTCGTATTAATTAAATGGAAGATAGATTAAACACTGTATATGCGTTTTTACATTAAAAGATATGTTGTTTTTATTAATTCAATCCAAACAAACTTAGTGATTGGAAACACGCCTTTTGTTCTGCGTTTTTCTTAATATTTTGGATTCCCTCTCCAAGCAGTGCCAACATTTTACCACCATTGTCTTCCATATGTTTGTGTAAAACGTCCAAGGATGTGCAACTTGGCGTTTTGACAACATTTATTGTTATTTTTTTCATTATATCTTCAATTGCATCATATTTTGGATTTACATTTATTCCTATGCATAAAAACGCACCCATATGATACATATTGGTATTTTTATTATGTTCTATGGTGACGTATATTGGCGTGACTCCTCCAAATTTTTTTTGCAAAGTTTCTTGCAATATTTTTTTATAATTGTCATTGGTGGTTATTAACATATTCCAGTCAACATGTTGTTCCAACACAGTTGTTATCCATATATTTGCAATTTGAAACCCAGGCCCAATAAATAAATTTTGCGGTTTAATTATGCCGTTGTAGTCATCTACAATTGCCAATGATAGTTTATTAAAATCTAAAAACATTGCTCCCAAAAATGCCTCAAATAAATTTCCCAGCTGTTTTCTAACATCGTATCTTAAATTTTCATTTTCAGCATGCTGTGACAACATCATCCATTTATTTAACCCAATTTCCGCGGCAATTTTTCCAATTGCTTCATTTTTCACAATCGATTGCATCATATCTGTTTTAAACCCTTCTTGCGATTTCGGATAACGTTGGTAAAGATAAAATTTAGCAACCAATTCAAGTACTCCGTCTCCTAAAAATTCTACATTTTGAAACGATTTACTTTTGAGTGGCAAACAATTGTCGGGTTTATCCGCCATGACAATACCAAGTTGTTCGTTTTCGGTGGACGTGCGTTTAGTATACGATTGGTGGACGAATGCACGTTTATATAATTCAATATTGTTTACTCGCGCTAATTCTGCGGGAATTCCGTATTTTACCAGCAATTCACAAACATCGGATTCTGTAATTTCAACATTAATAGGATTATACGGATTGTGAATCAAAAGTCCCGCGGAAGATGTTATTATATCATTGGAAAACATATATTGTTCCTATCAATCGTCCTTTTTATAATTATTTGTTTGTTTATAAATCATTTTTTACAAATCAAAAACAAGTTAAAATCCAATTCGTGTTGCGTTGATGTCATCTTATATATTTTTATATATTATATTTATTTTATATATTATAATTTAATCATTTTTTTTATTTTTAATGAAAAAATTTTAAATAAAAATAAAAATATTAATGAATTCTTTATAAAAATTATTATAAAAAAATACATTAATGTATATAAAACTAAATAATTTTATCTTCTTTTAATTTATCAGTTAAATCTTTAATAAATATTTCATTTTCTTTATTTATATGCAATTGCATTAATTCTTCTTGAATATTTTCTAATAAATTATGTTCGCTAATAACGTAAAAATTATTAGTTTTATTAAATTTCATATATAAATCATATTGTTCTACATATTTTTTACTAAAATAAAATTTTTTATCATCATAAAATGTGATAAAACTTGAATCAATGAAATTAATAATATAAAAACCTTTATTTAGAATCATTTATATTTATTATAATTATCTTTTTATTATAATAAATTATTTTTTTATTTAATTATTTTTTTTATTTATTAGAACTATTATTATACATAATTTTATACATCATATAAGCCAATATAGCTCCAATAAGTTGTGCTAAAATGTAAATAATTAATTCTTTAAAAGTTAATTCTTTATGTAAATAAAACATTAAAGAAACCGCAGGATTTAGATGACCCCCAGATATACCACCTACTAAAAGAATAGCAACACTCAATCCCAAACCAATTTTAATCCATGTCTCAGCTTTATCAGCAACCGTAAGTGATTTACCAACAACACTGATAATAATTACTCCAAGGGAAATAAATGTTCCTGTAACTTCTGCGACGAACTTTTTGAGAATACTTGCCATTTTTATATAATTATATCTAATATTTTTTATATAAAATATTTCTTTAATTCATTTCTACATATAGGGCAATTACTTTTAGTTTTAAGCCATTTATCAACACATTTTTTGTGAAAAACATGATTACAAGATGGTAATATACGTTTTTTGAAAAACGAGCGAGTTAGGGTTCATTTTAAACAAACAAAAGCAATAATAATTTTCAGAGTGCATTAATTATAGTTTTTGTTAGTTAAGAAAAAAAGGATTGAAAAATAAAAAATAATCTAGTAATGTCTACTTACTTACTTTTTGCGTTGCACAACCCATTACTAAATCAATTCACTTGCTAATTGAACGAGTTTCGATGGGTTTTTAATAAATTGGATCAAAAAATAAGTTAAAAATAGTTAGTTATCCTATATTAAATAGGAAGCCCAAATATGCAGCAAATTGGCAGTACACCAACACAATCAATTTTAAATAATCAAAATTTATATATTTCAACACAGAAAATTAAATCAGGATGCACCACATCCTCTTCATTGATATTTTATCATTTTATTATTCATTCTAAAATTAATATAAATATCAATAATTTATGCCCCGAACTAAGCCCAATTATTATATCTCACAGTGTGTATAATAAAGTAAAAGAATTAACGGATAATATACTTGTTCTTCATTCTAAATCAAACAAAGACATTCAACAACCATATCATTTATTAATATCAAATGAACGGTTAGGGTTGTCTAGTATTTGTAAAATGCATATGTGTTTATTTTATTTAGAATTGGCGGAATTAATAAGCATTACATATTTAGTGAATTTAATCGAAAAAAAATCAACAACTATATTGTTTGTAAACTCGGCGTTCCATGAACAAAATATGGGGTTTATGAATTTATATCAAAAAGATGATAATATATATACCACAAATATTCATGATAATAATATAATGGGTTCGAATATAGCCTCGGATGTTGCCATGGATGTTGTATTTATGGATAATTTAACCCATTTAGATTACCATGCCGCACTAAAAATTATTTATAAATATCAACACAAAGGTTCAACATTGATGATTAAAACCAGCGATTTGTTTTACAAACAATCGATTGAATTTATTAATATTTTAAAATCTCTATATCATCAAGTAATATTTATTCAACCAAGCATATCCGATGTGTTGCGGGGAGATAAATACATTGTTTGTAAAAATAAAAAAAACAATTATACTGTTTCATCGTTTTATTCAGATACACCATGGTCCGTTCATTTATTAAATAAAATAGAAGATATGAATATTTATTTTGGGAAAAAACAACTTGAATCTTTGCAGCAATATATTGAATCCCCCGATAATGCAAAGTTTAATATTTGCAAAAGCATTCAGTGGTGCAAAACATTTAAAATCCCATACAATTCTTTATTTTGAATCGAATCAAAATCAATCTTTTTTCAATATAAACCAACATAAAATAATAATTCCCAAAAATGTGAGAACAACAAAAATAGCGGGCTGCTAAAACAAAAAAACTAACAAACCATAAAAAAAGGATTGGATAATAACAACCAAAAAAACAATTATTTAATAATTTAATTTACACAATACATATCTAGTCTTTTTACTTTCTACTTACTTCTTGTGTTGAACGCATCACCACCAATTCCACCAACTCGATTTACGTCCACTCGCTAATCGAACGGCTTTCGACGGTTTTTTACACCTTTGCACATTTAAAACGCCGATTTTCTTAAAAGTTTTTTATTTTATTTCCTGAATATAATAAAAAATTGATTTATAATTTCACAATTATATTATTACATAACTTATATGAACTTTATCAAAATGAACCAAACTAATGGATATATTTATGTTAGAAATCATCCATCGTATGATGTTGATGATGCGTGTAAAATGGGTAAAGCAAATAATATTCCTGATAGAGATACACAATATGCTACTGGTGAGATTAAAAGAGGATATTTTGAAGCTGTATTTGAAGTTCCTATTGAAAAGATGGGATTTGTTGAACGCTTATTACAAAATGAGTTTCGTGAATTAAATGTCAAATATGATGCAGGAACTGAATTTTACAATAAAACAATTATTACTCTTATTGAACCTTATTTAATCACACTTGGTATCAATTATAAAAAATTATCCAAACCAGAAATTAGTGATTTAGTAAGATGCAACAGAGTAAGAAAAACTATAAAAAAAATAAACATTCAATCGTTAATTTATATGCTAAAATCCAAGAGAACAAATAAACAAATTGTTTCCTACATACCAAGAAACGACCAAACTATTATTATTGGAAAGTCAGTTATACATTTTCAACAACACGATAAAGGTATGCTGGTATTAATGTGTGGTGTAGGAAAAACGCTAATTTCATTATGGATTACACAAGAACTAAACTCAAATACTATTCTTATTGGTGTTCCTAATAAATTATTATTGAAACAATGGGAAGAAGTTATTTGTGTTTTGTTTCAAAGTGTTCCGTATTTAATTGTGTCAGGTGGTGTAGATATTGAAACTATAATGCGATTTTTAGAAAATAATCAAAAGAAATGTATTGTAATAACTACATATTCATCGGCACATAAAGTATATACTGCAACACAACATACAATGTTTGTATTTTGTATGAAAATATTAGACGAAGTTCATCATTTAACTACAAATAATATGCAATTAGCACACACTACAAAAAAATATATTCAAATGTTAAACATTCCATCTGTAAAACAATTATCATTAACTGCTACACTTAAACAGCTTGAAAGTATGTGTGATGATGGCATTGTAGTTTCAAATGATAATGTTGAATATTTTGGAGAAATAATTGATAGAAAATGTTTGCTATGGGCGA